>Ga0302271_10001179_pt1 | contig 25515 bp, 17 predicted proteins | sample III_Bog_N1_1_FD_198767 | JGI IMG/M metagenome (GOLD analysis project Ga0302271, IMG submission 198767) | Peat permafrost microbial communities from Stordalen Mire near Abisko, Sweden - III_Bog_N1_1 | ecosystem: Environmental > Terrestrial > Soil > Wetlands > Peat | place: Sweden: Abisko... | reverse complement strand
CACTACCCCAACCCCAACCCCAACCCCAACCCCAACCCCAACCCCAACCCCAACCCCACCCCCAACCCCAACCCCAACCCCAACCCCAACCCCAACCCCAGATCCCAATGAAGCTGCAATGAAATTACCTTACCAGAATTACAGTTATCGATTACATTATTTATTTAAATTAAATTCCTGTTTAAAAATCTCTTTCTTCGTCTTTTGTCTGATATCTTTCATTAAATTTGATAAATTTTCAATTATTTGGAGATTAAGTGTGGCAGTGAAAGTAATTTAAAAGACAGATATGCACAAACAGACATTAGGAAGGGTATAAAAAATGATAGCATTGTAAATTAATAAATATTGTTTGAATAATCTTTAGAATAAAGTAAGGTTTTAATATTGTTTTTTATAATACTACTGAGATCATTGATTTCTCGCTTTCTTCTCTCTGAAGTCTGAGAAAGCTATGTATGATTAACTCACTCGAATTTGCTTTTGGAATGCTGAAGAAGCAATTCATCCTGGGAGAATCTCTCTGAATATCTTGAACTCACTCTGTGATATTAGGGATTTAAAAAATAAATGAAGATTATTAATAGAACTTGTAAGCTATAACTGTTAATAAGTATTAGTAATCAAGGGGTTTATTACGCGAAATTATATGAGAATCCTGGGATGTAGCTTGAAGGCTATTGTGGAGGAGAATTAATTCCAGCTGAAAGTTTAGGTTTGTTGAGATATTCCATCTCTTTATTGAGGGTAGCTTTACAAATTGGTTTAGGGCCAGTAGTTTCTCCTTTTTCGACTTTTTCCCAGTCAACAGATTTAAAGAATGGATGTTGCTTTATTTCTTCTATGCCATTTACTCCAAGTCGAAGCTCCGGCTGTATAAGAAATTTCAAATTTTAGTAAAAATGCCATAAAAAAATTAAAAAATCAGTATTTACATCAACTTGAAGGAGTTTTCTAATGAGATCTTATGCTTCTGAGCTGATTTTAGGATTGATTTGTATTTCTTTACTCATACAACTGTCAATTTGTTTCCTTTTGTCTCTAGAGAAAAACGCTGGTTGTCCATGGAACAACTCGTAGAGGATCATCCCAAAACTCCAAATATCAGCTTATTCGTTATGGCCATCTTCTGTTGATTTTGCCAACAATAAAAAACGAAAATGTAATTTTTAGCATAGAAATAGAGGCATATCCTCCCACTAATAGAAGGAATGAATGAATTACATCCCAGCACGATTTCAGGTGCAATATAATTGAGGGTGCCTACTGTACTGCTTCTCTTTTCATTGGGAGTCTCTAAAACAAATGAAATCAACAAATGGTTAGGAATCATGATAAAAATAACAGGTGGGAAAATAAATCAATCTTATTCATTTTTGCTTTATTTATGTGAATTTAGTTATTTCCCATGAAAGAATCTGTAATCTAAATTAAATATTACTTTTGATGCTGGAGAGTCCGAAATCTGAAAGTTTGATGTGACCTTCCTTGGTAAGTAGAATATTCTCAGGTTTTAAATCTCTGTAGATGATTCCTCGAAAGTGCAGATTTTCCAAGGCGAGTAGAATCTCCGAGCAGTAAAAAATGACTTCACTTTCGCAGTATTATTTCTTGTATTTCATGTTCTTACTGAGATCAGCTAATTTACAAAAAAATAAAAACAACATTAATTCATTAAATACCCTTACAGTTATGGAAATATTAATGAAAATATCTGAATAAATCCCATAGGGAACTGATTCAGAATATTTATTTATTTCTCCCGCTCTCGGATGTTTTTCATAATTAATTCAGTTAAAATGGCTGCATAAAAAGGCTGCAAATCATGGGGGGATTCTTTAAATAAAACTCATTCCTTCTTACATCCTTCAACATAGTCTGTGATGAGGTAGAGCTTGTACTCGTCTTAGAATGCATAGTAAAGTTTAAGTAAAAAAGGATGGTCGTTCGCGGCGAGGATGTTTTTTTCAACAATACTCATTTACTTAGCTCTTGGTTCTTGAGCGTTGGACTTGAGAATGACTTTCATAGCGTATTATTTTTCTACCAAAATAGGAAATTGATAAGAAAAGAGAGAAGAGAGAATAGAGGGTTGTTATTGTGGTTTTAATTTACTGTCAAGGGCACAATTCACGAGATGCACTGTTCCAAAACTGCCTTCGCCGATTTTCTGTGGATAAAATAGACAATTAATGCTATAAAGAATGATTAGCAATTGCCATTTTGGAGTGCTTGTAAATGGAAGGGATAGTTACTTTGACTATTTCGAAATCTGTGAGAGATCTACGGGAGTAAATGTTAGAATGTTAAGGACTAGTCATAATATCTTCTATCCCCGATGTCGAGTAGGATTCTAAGTTTCGTTTCAGAGCTGGATGAGTAGAGTTTCTGATCGTCAAAGCTTCTGAGTGATTAGCCATGCACTGACAGTTTCCCATTTTATATTAGAAGTTTCAGAGTGTTTTGCGTAGTTGGAGAATGAAGGTGATGATGAATGTGAGGGACTCTAGGAATATTTTGAGAGGGTGGTTATGAATTGAAATGGTAGAGAGTGTTTATTGAGGAGCTTAGCAAAGAAAGAGAGAAATAGTGAGGGGTCTACCTGTTTGTCGTTTTGTTTGCTCGTTAATTAATAATAATACTTGGAGACAGGGTTCAGATTATATTTCAAAGATTGATGCCCGACAGCCCCCCCAAGTTACTTTAAATATTCGAAATCCTTTTGTATCTGCTGTGATAGCTTTGATCTCCTTTCCCACTTCTTCTCTGGCGCACTATGCAAATTAATACCACTAATCACGTCCTTCTTTCACTCTTACGCCTCCTTTCTGCAATCATATCTGAAATATTCCTTCTCAATTCTCTTCCCTAATCATGTTCTCCTCCCCCAGAATTGATTATCTTAAAAAGTTGTTAAGAGCACACAGAAGGGGTATTTTATAAATACTTTCAGATTTATTTCTGAAAAATTACCTAAATACCTAATGTAATTTCCTACAATTACTAGGAAGCAACTAGTTTATGGATGAGCAAATGTTTCTATATCAGCATAATAATGCATTTCAATTTGGCTACTCGAATTACAAACAGATACAATTGAAGATCTCCTTTACAGCTCTTTCATCATCCCGATTGAATAATCTCCACAGAACTTCCCAATAAAAATCTTATTTTCATTAAAAATAATATCCAGGTCCCCCTCCTTCTTCAGTTGCTCACCAATCTTCGATTCTCAATTACTTCTCAATCCCAGTATTATTTTCCAACTCAAAGAGCGATACAAACATACAAATAAAAAATAAAGCAATAAATGATACAACCATGCATACCTATTATTGAAACAGAAAATTACAGATTCTTTAACGTATTTCCCCTTATCAAAACACTCCAGTGAATAATCGGGTTGCAGCTGGTAGCACGCCTTGTCTCCCATACCATATTCCCAACGGCATAAGATGCCAATATGCGAATGGAAAGAAATTCTTTTTGAGATAATAAAAAGCCCTGTGAGGTTTGTCTTGATTTTTCGAAAAGGTTTCGTCCAGTACCCCATCATATTTGAATTCAGCAAGCAGAAGCTTTTTATCGCCTGTGAAAATTGGGCAACTCGTGTAACCGTGGTATTAACTGGGTAATGTTTCAATGCTGGAGTGGTTCCGCCATACATGCAAGAGGTTGTTGATTAGCACAGGGGTTTAGGTCATTACAGCTGCTGCTGTTTTAGATGTTGGCAGAGATGAGCTATCACCTAAAGACCAAATGTTTTTGTATGTATTGTGGAGAAGAGTATTTTTGTTGACATTGCAGTAACCAGCTGCGTCGCCGAGGCCGCTCTCAGAAATGAAGGAAGGTGGGGTTTAAGGAGGGACTGCATGAAGCAAATCAAAGGGTATTTCCTTGAGTTCTTTGGTAGCTTGATTTTCAAAGACAGCTATTCTTTGTTTTCCTTTGACTTCTACGAGTTTGCTTTTGAATGTCACTTGTATATTTTTTTTCTCAACGATTTTCGAGAGTGATTAAGCGTATTTGGGAACTCCAAAGAGCACATCGATTGTCTTGTGGAATTCAATTTAGATGTTAGAACGAACTCCATTGGCTCTAAATCTGTCGTCGTTGAGATACATGACTTTTTGAGGTGCACCAGCGCATTTTATGGGCATTTATGGTTCGGTAAAGATCACTTTGCCTTGTTTGATTTAGGATGCAAATTTATTGAATTTCTCAGCGTAGTCTTTCCAGTAAATGGAACCAACTGGACAATCAGGGTCATCGAGAGCTTCTTTGAGGCCTAAAGAAGAAAAGGGAAACAAGAATATAATAAGAACGTTATTTTTTCGAATTGATTTTTTGTGAATAAAGTTCTTCTGATTATGTGTGCAAGTACCCTTACTTGTTAGCTATCATTTAAATTAAAATCTTCTAAAAATCTGATTTGTTACCATGCTATTACATTTCAATCAATCTATCAACCAAAGAAGAACCATTGGAAATATTTATGAATTTTAGATTATATTAATGGGGGATTATTTTGTGGGATGAAGGATAGATTTTCCTTATTCTTTCTTTTTTCGGCTAAATTTTGGTAAATTAAAAGGAGGGAAAACATTTGGCATATTTATTCAAATAAATCTTTGGATGGATTCTTATTTAGCTATCAAATTTTTAGCATTAATTTTCTTTTGGAGAATACGTTGGAAAAATAGTAAATGCTTTTGTGCTTTCATTTGTGATTTGTCATTATTGTGTGTAAATTCTAAAGATAAAAAAGGCTAGAAAGTTCAAATATTTACCTTTGATGCTAGTGAAATCGCATTTGTTTCCTGTTGCTACAATCAAGTGATCGTATATCCATGAGTTGCCATCTTCAGTTACGATTTTGTTCTGCTCTGGATGGACTCTAGTCACAGCAACATGAGATAGATTTATTTGTCTGTTGAAGAGACCAGCTTGTGGTTTGAAGGTTTTGTTCACATTGTAGATACCTCCACCTACCATAGTCCAAGATGGCTGATAGTAGTGAAGTTTAGAAGGTTCGAAGACACGAATTTAACTGTGAAGAATACCAGGTACTCTTCCGAGTTAAGCTGAGATATTCAGCCCAGCTGTACCACCACCTAGAATGCATATTGGTGTATGAACAGCAGTGGAAAAACAATAGAATCTCTTGGAAATCATTCGAAGGATATCTTGAGTGCCTTGTGTGTGAAGAATAAATGGCAGATGTGAATAGTGGCCTTGATTGAGAGTGAGTGTGCTTTACCCAAAAGAAGATTAGAAAATCAACGAATAAATGATTATTAAGAAAATCGACTATTATCGACAAGCACTTCAAAAGCAAAGAACATTTGAAGAACAAAATTCCTCTGGATAATATCTTTCTCGATTTCTTCTGCCGGGGTTCATAGTGCATACCAGAATCAGAAAACTGTCAACCGATGAAAGTATTTCACCCAGAGGAAGTAGAGGTAATTCTTATATAATCTAAGCAGAGGGGAGGAGCAGGTTAATGTGTAGTTTACTTGAGTAATGAATTAAAAAAAACTGTGGGTAACCTCTGTCATCCAACGACAAATAACCTCATAATAAATTTGAACTCTTTTTATCTTTGATTATTTGATTTATTCTCTCTCTCTCTCTTTCTCTCTCTCCCCAGCAGTATCTTTGTGATTTCTGAGAAATTTAATTTCCTATTTCGATATTGAAATGTCGAATGAGCTTCTAAGAGATAAAGGAAAAAGAAGATATAAAAATATACAACACAATTTGTTAATTTGTTAAACATATATTTGAAAGAATTTAATAATACAATTACTCCATATTACAGTTCTGGGCGACTACTTTGAGCAGGGTCTGCTAAGTTGTTCGAATGAACAATACTTTATATGTTTCAACCTACTAACTTGTACCACCTACTATTTAGTTTATTTCCCTCATTCACTATTTTATTGCGAAGCCACCATTTGTTAGGTATTTTCTTACTCTAAAGTCTTTATCGTACCTTCAATACTCATTTCCCTTTTGAGTTCTGCATCTAATGCTTGCAAGACAACCTAATCCAAGACATTTTCTAGTTGTCTCTCGATTTCTTTACCTTCATTTTCTTTATCTTTTTCTTCTTTATCGAGTGTTTACTGTAATAATTCCTCCTTTTGACTATGACTCCTGCCATTTTCTTTTAATCTTTTCTCAGCTTCGATGCTCCTGGTGATTTCTGAAAGCGGTCTGCATGGGATATTATGATGTTTATCTTCACCTTAGTGCTGTTCATTAAATTCTTTTTCCATATTGCTGATGAGCTGCCTTCCAAATACGAAATCCTTAATCGCACTTCGGAATAGCTTATCCTCGCTGCCCTGGAAATCGCTGAAGTCCTTCAAGATCGCAAATATTTCCTCAATCAATCGCGCACTCAACAATTTCTTCTCTTTTTTCTTCAGAATAGCTAAGGCAAGTCGATAGATAATTTTCCATTTCTCCAAGAGAAAACAATCGATTAATCTAATTACATATGAATACGGCAAGACTGCTGTGAAGAGAGTCATGTACCAGCTAGTTGCGTAAAACAATGGATCCACACATAAGTCAGTTAGTTTCTGTGAGATTTTGGGAAGAAACTTTGCAATCAGACGATCATGGATAAACAGCTGCTGTCGTACGGAAGACACATCCCTGAAGATCTCCTCACAGGAGTAGTTCTCAAGGATACTTAGGGTCATTAAGTAAGTTTATTCTTCTTCTTTCAACGTGATAAAGAGAGACTGTTTTAATAGTTCGCAAATACAAAAAGAACTTATTGGTTATTTTTGTAGAAAATTTAAACAATTTGATGTCATACAGCTGTGAGATAGTTGAGTCCTTGGCAGTATCCCATTTCTGGTTTCAGAATCGAGATGGCCTTGAGGATCCTCATCAGAGACAGTCTTCCAGGTGATTGTTGAGAATTGAACAGTGAGTGTGTTGGAAATGTTCTAGCTAAATCAGCATTGATGTCACATTCATAAGGAAATTCGCAGGAACTCGCTAATTCAGAGAAACTTGTTGTTTTGTATTTATTTTGGAGAATATCAAGTCGAGCTATCACTGGCCAGACATCCTTGCGGAGCTAACTAGGAACACCTTATCGAAGTTTCTCTTTGAGAGTAGAATCTTGTTTGCTAGCAAGGACTGATAGTCTCGGTAAAAGCTACTGCCATTTCTCCAGAATACTCGCGGATTGGCTAGTGATTTTGGAGCTACTGAGAACAGGAGAAGATTAGATTAATTATGAAGATGTTGGAATTTAAAAACCGTATTCATCGTATTATTCCTGCAGTTATGAGGCTGACTACTATTGTTAACTCTCCCCTAATGACTCCTGCTGTTGTTTATCGTCAACCTTCTCCTGTTATTTGATTACCTATTTATCTACTTGGAAGTAATTTTCATCTATCGGTGAATTCAGCGATAATATTTAAGAAGAAATCGAATGTTGATATGATGAAGTTGACGATGATCTGTCTTAACAAATCCCTTGCTGCTACTACTGCTGTGCTTTTTCTAACTAATCCTCAAAGTAATCATCTTCATGCAGCTGCTCATCCAGCGAAGAGATCATTTTGAGTAATAGAGAGAGTTATAAAAAGTAACACTAATCTAACTTAACTCAAGATTTAAACTCCTAGACGATTATTTGCTGTTTTTGGTAGAAAGATTAACATCTTATAAGGGAATTTATTTAATTTAGCATAAGAAATCTTCTGTCAAATGCAAATAACTCCCTCTACCCTTTTAATTAGTTTAAAAAAAGCTCAGAGAAAAAAAGAGAATAGGAATCTTCAGCCTTGTGGAAGAATCACAGAAAAATACACTTCCACGAGAGGGAATGAATATCTTTTTATTCTTGTGATTTGAGCCCAAAAAACAAAAGGGAAGAAACACACGCGCAGGAAGGAAAAACCTAGAAAGATTTATTTAATTTTATTTTTTTTCTAATCAAAAAGCTACCAACCAACTCAAAGAATATGGATATTCTCAAAGTCTCCGACGAAACTCTCATCAACGAACTCCACAGACGCTTCAAGTGCAAAGCTGTGAAAGAACCTAAAAGAGTCATTCTCATTGGTGTCCCCGGTGCTGGTAAAGGTACTCATTCCGCGAGTCTCCAAAGCAAATACTGCTTGTGCCCTCTCGCTACTGGAGATATGCTTCGCAGTGAAATCCGCAATGGAACTGAGCTCGGCAGAGAAGCGAAGAGTATCATGGATAAGGGTGGTTTAGTCTCCGATGATATCGTTATCGGTATGGTCAAGAACAACCTTTAGAAACCTGAATGCAAGAATGGAGCAATTCTCGATGGTTTCCCAAGAACTGTTTAATAAGCTAAGAAGTTCGATGAGATTCTCAAGAAAGAACATCTCAGCATCTACAGAGCCATCTTCTTTGATATCCAAGATGATGTGATCCTCGACAGGCTCGGTGGAAGACTCGTGCATGCTCCTTCAGGCAGATCATACCACGTGAAGTACAACCCACCTAGAGTTGCTGGTATTGACGATGTCACAGGAGAGCCTCTAACTTAAAGATCTGATGATGTCCCAGCGACTATCAAGAACAGATTGGATAGTTTCCACTCTTAGACTAAGCCAGTTCTTGACTACTACCAAAAATAAGGTATTCTCTCTACAATCAACGCCTAGAGCAGCATCACTCATGTCTGGAGACAAATCAAGGATATCTTCACAGGAAAGACTCCCAGCAGTTGATTCAGATGAATAGCTTAGGATTCGAAGAAGAAAAAGGATAAATATCAGAAAAGAGAATGAAAAAGATCAATTTATTTAAACTCTAATGTCTGTTAGTTTGGTTTGTGTATTTTTCTGACATAAAACTGCAATTCTCTTATGAAACTACGATAACAACAAAAAGCAAACACTCAAAATTATTGGAAGTGTTTTACATATTTTTTCCATAAAACCCCCCTGTTTATTAGTAATAATTCAGAGAACAACACACAAAAACAATCTTTTCCTAATCTTTTAGCTACATCTCAAACGCAATCCCCCTCGTTGAAATATCAAGAGTTCTAATCAATCACGAATATAAATAAGAATTTTTTTGTCTTCATTTTTCGATATCTTCATGCAGATCTAAATACTCCACATCTCCTTCTTTTTCTTAAGAAATATTTAGGTGCTCATTCACTTAGTTCTTCCATTTCCTTTTCGTCTGCACACCGCTCTAGTCGTTCAAATTTCCTTTCTTTTGAGAATTAATTTCCTTATTAGGAATCTATTATTTTTGTTGCTATTCCTTGGGTTTCTATTCTTAGTTTTACAATTGAGTTTGAGCTATTTACTTTGCTTCTAATCCTTATTGATTATTTGCAAGATGAGAACTCTATTTAGTTTGATCTTCCTTCTCAACAATGTCTTCTACGATTACTTCTTCATTTTAAGATCTATTCATATAGTTATTAGTATTTTTCTGCATGCCATCTTTCTTGGAATCGTCTTAATTAGCTGGCTTAGTAGCACTATCATGCTGATTAGGATGCTGAGTGTTATCTTAACAGCCAACTGCTTTCTCATCTAACATACTCGATGTTTTCTGCTAGTTTACCTCAACTTCCTTCTGATTTGACTGTTTCTGAGGATGATCTAATTATGGATGAAGTTCTCCTACAGTACTTGATTCTTCCTTCAGTTTTGACTTATCCAAGATATCCTGTTAATTTTCTTAACTCGACATGTGTTATCCACCTTAATCATGCTAGAATCCTTGATCTCCTTAATAATTCTGCTGTTTTTCTTAAACCGATGCCGAAGCGGAATGATCATCTTGATGTAGATAATGGTGTTGATGGCTGCTGCTATCATTCTGATAATATAAACTACTTCCATTACTCGCAAAATTGTTGAGATTACTGTTGTTGTTGTTATTGTTTTTATGCTGCTAATGCTGCTGCCCCTGATGATCTGCTTTCATTCTTCTCTTTTCATATCTCGATTCATCTTCACTTTCATGTCTCTCTTCGATCTTATCTAGCTCACCTTTCCCACCTAAATAGTACATTTCTTCCTCCACGGAATATACTTCCAGCCATTGTTCAGTTCTCCTGATTAAACTTAATTATTTACTTGGCTGCTGCACTAAACTGTAGCTGAGTTACTTCACACCTTCCTAAGGTATTTCGACTTCGTTCTTGAGACTCCAATCATCTGAATCATCCCAAACAACACAAACAGAATCAAAAACTAAAAAACTAAACAAACTTTTATAAAATATTTATTACTTTCTTCATATGTCAAAGTATTCTTTTGTAGTATCCAAAGTGGCTATAATGACGCACACAGTAAATTCACAGCTGTTTGCGTATCTGCCGATGTCGTGAGTGTCCCATAATCATGGACCAGTGGCTCAATCGATACACAGTGCGTCGTATCTACAGAATTATCGAACGCTTTAAAATTAAACTACAGTTACTAACTCGCAGAACTCAGCAGCACACACATAATTCCTGGTTTTTAAGATACGCTAGCAAGTTTATAATACTCTAAAATCACTAATGCACCACTGATTTCACTTAGTTTTTAGTTTTCCTTGAGTAACATCTACTCAGATATCGGACACTCAACAACGAAATGGCTAATATTATTGTTATTATTGTTCCCACTCGATGTTTGTTTACTCTTTGAGGCTATTACAATCCTTGAATTAACACCACTAGGCTGCAAGGGTGTCTTAATAAGTACACTAAGTACCTACTATGAACCTTAAATCGATAATATTCTCTTGGATTGATCAACTTAAAACTATTATGCTTTGAGTCTCTTGAAAATAACTTCTAGATTATCTTTAATTATGGCTTAGATCGACTCAGAAGGGGTATTAGCTACAGCTGATTACTATGGACCTCCGAAGATTGTATCGGGAAATGCTGTTGAAGGATTAGACTAATCTAATTCGGGTTGATTCTGAGGCCTCGAAAATAGCTATTTTAAGGGAGATAAATCGACTGTAATAACTGAGAAATTCTGAGATATGCTCTTGTTGTTGGTGTCTTTGCTACGCGAGTCATTACTATCAGTATCTGGTGCGTAGTGGATAGTCATTTTGTAAGTGATATTCGAAAATACAGCTGCCATTTTACCTTTAGAAAACCCACCGTTTTGGGTATTCTTGACAACACATCGGGAAAAAGCACTCGCTACGGTGTGTTCGCCAAGGCTCAGAGACAGCTATTCTAGAGTTTACTGGTCTTGATTGGCGATGATAGAAGAGTTCTTGGGAGCATTTGGTGGTTAGTTAGAAGGCTTTCTTTCGATTTATTCTGATTATAGCTGCTCAACCTTATTATTCGTAATGGGTTTGCTGATATTGTTATTAACAGATTATGCTCTGTTGTTGTTATTCTTGCTTTGTTAGTTCTCAGCAAGCACCTTTTACTTCATTTTCTCTAGATGAGCTACGAATTACTCTTATGATACATCTTCTATTGCTTCTTCTTCGATTTCAGGAGCGGGATTATCATTCTTAAGATCGCTCTTTTTCTCTAGAATTGTCTACCCTTATTATGAGCTGCTGTTGTTGCCCTTGTTGCTGTCCTTGCTACCTTCTTCTTCTTCTCCTTCTTGATGCTTCTTGATATTCTGATTGTCTTTAACTTAAGAGCCTTCATTTTACACTAAGTTATCCTTCTTATCCTAATCTAATTGCGTTTCTGTCTGTTTCTGGTTCTCTTTTTCTTTTTGCTCCTGAATCCCAGTTTCAAGACTTTCTCCATGCTATTAAGGATCATATTAAATACTGCTATCATTATTTATTGTTTCTTTTTATAAATCTTCCCTCTCACCACTGCTACCTTTCGCATTCAGTTCCTTCCCTAAAGTCTATTTCATCTAACCTCTTTGACTGTTCTCTCCTTCATTCTTCACTTCATTATCCGATTAATTATTGTTTTTCCTTATTTCTTCACTGCTGCTATTCACATTAGGTTTACTAACTTTCTGCTAGTTTTATTTAATCACAAACGACCTCTACCTTGAAGCACCTGATACTTTAGCTGATTTCACTTCAGATCTGTTCAGATTCTTAGCAGCTAGCTCGAAATGTTCTGGAACCATCAACAATCGTGGATGCGCTTTTGGTGTACGCCCATTGTTGCTACTACTGCTATGGAACGATGATTTCAATGTATGTGTCATCAATAGTTCCTGCGCAGAAATCGGTCGAGTTTATAAATTCGAATGTGATTTATGTTTCTTAGGATTATTATTGATTGATGTGATAAAATTGCTGCTAATTGGTATCTAAGAGTATGTATTTGCCATACTTTTGTTGCTATCCTTCACACCCATGTTCTGAAAACTTTCGTTGCTGTAATTCATCTTAGGAATACCATTTCTTATTAATTCATTCTTATTACGAGGAACTGAATTTACAGCAGCAACAGTAGCACTTTGATTCCTCCTTACAGCTATGAGCTAACCAATTTCAATATCTCTCAGCTTTTGTTATTACGCCCTAGGTGATGTCTCTATCTCACTTGAATTATTCATCTCAGATAACTCCGATCGTCTTGGATTATGTGAAGAATACTCAATGGATTGTTTGCTGTTTGGATGGTTATCAAATAGTTATTATTAGCTGAAAAGGTTATTGTTGCTGTGGATATTGCTGTTTTCTACAATAATCGATTGCTGTTGAATATTGTTGTTGTTTTAATGCTGCTGTTCTCGCATAGTTCTATTATCCTTCTGATTGCTTTTATTAGCCACCGCTGCGCTTGAACTCTCCTAGTTAAAGCTAACAGGTTAGAGGTACATCTTGGAATACTATTTAACTCTCATTGATTTAGCAGATTCTCTCTGCGGTTAAGATTAGTTTTGCACACCACTGTTATTATTATTATTATTGCTACTGTTTGATTCTGCTTCCTTGAATCCGAATAAGATCTTCATCTTCTGCTTGTAATCTAGCAACTCACTCTCCATAGATCTCCTCAGCTATGCTTGATTCTATGAAGAAGATGTCACATTCTAACCAATACTCCTGTTGTTGTTGTTATTGTTTGGATTAGAAATAGCAGTCTAATTGCTGTTGGGTCCTATTGTTGTTGTTGGTCTCTGTTCCGATAATTACACCTTAGGGAAATTGCTAGCATTACTACTGCTTCTAGGTGAGTAGACTGTCTTTAGTTCATTGCTAGGAGTGATTCTATTATTAATACTTATGTTGTTATGCGATACTTGCTTCTTATCAGATTATTGTGTTTTCGCTTTGTTCTAGCTCATAATCATTGCCTCATTTATTTCAGGTTTCTTCTTTTAACTGCTCCATTCTTAGGATTTACTATTACTATTACTATTAGTATTCTTCCCTGCAGTTGTAGCATTCTAACTATGACTACTATTCCCTTGAGCTGCTGGTTTGAACTGCAGTGCTAATGGATGCTGCTTCCCTAGATTCTAAACAACGATCTAATAAGCTAACTCGAAATTCTTGGTGCTTTTCTATTATTATTTGAGATGTCGCTCTTCTGTAGCTAAGTTATGATACGCTATTGCTAGCTGAGCTGTTATTTCTTAGAGTTCTTCGTCTTTCGGATCATCATCCTTAGCAGTGTTTGATGCAACCACACTATTCTACAGATGATGATGCTTCTGTTGGTACCTCTCGAAGTTCGCTTTCAGCTCTCCTACTGCTGCTCTTGCACACTTCATTGCTTCAGAATGCCTATTAGAATATACACCAAAGTCAAATATTTTTATATTAATTCTGTCATTTATTTTTAGATGTTAAACCTGTTCATCTGCGAGAGTACAGCTGCCTTGTTGAGAAGTGTAATCGCAAGGGAAGTATTCGTTAAGGAGTGCTTGTAGTTGAGTGTTTCTGCTTTGACGAGCAACGACAATGCTCTCTCATTGTCTTGCTTCTTTCTGAAGTAGCAGCTCATCGTGTTTAGAATAAGAGCTTGCAGTTCAGGAAAGGAATACTGCTGGACGAGGAGAAGACAATCACTTAAGATTAGTAGCGCAACATCGTAGTGCTCAGCGTTAATATGATGGATTGATAAATCATTGATGGACTTGATTGTCTCACTGAAATTCACTGTAAATCGATGGGAATTGTGTTGATGCGTCTGCGAATAGTGGAAGTAATCGGAGAAACCTGCTCATAATAGGATAAGGGAGTTAAAGAAAAAAGGAGAGTTAGTAATTGAAAATATGTTGATTAAGATTTTTTGCTTTGAAAATGATCAGTTAACACTCCTGAATAAATAAGGGATGCGCTCACATTGTTTCAGTGACTGAAGTGGGAAGGAGATCTAATCAGCTGGGCTCTCTTTGGTCAAGTCTGAAGATTATGGCTGTGGTAAGGCTGACACCTCAGTGATTTAATTCAGAATATCACTCAATATCCGTTCATAATCCTTCTCGCTTGCAGCTTCTCGCAATCTGCAATAACAAACAAAAACAACAATAGGATTTTGACAAAATCAGTATCAATGGAGTTAAGATCCAATGTAATTAATATCTAAATGGTAGTTAGAAAGCATATGATTGTCCTACTCTAAAGTTGTTTGGTTGTAAGATTATTCAGCGGGAGAGAGTGTTGTAGCCATAGATATTTATATATGTTTTATAATATTGTGGGCTGGACTGTTTCAGTTTGTTTGTTGCTATTTTTATCACGAGAGAGAGAGAGAGAGAAAAACCAAGCAAGTAAGAAATAAATAAATAACATTCAATTTATTCATCAGAGAATATATCTATTACTTACTTGCTTTTCATCCTCCTAATCTAATGTATTATCCTCCCCAATTCGCAAGGGGAAATCAATTAATTATTAATTACTTGGAGAAATCGTTTTGCAATTATTATTATTCTTATTACTTCCCCTTCAATTTGTTGATTTAAAAATCTGCTCCTATATCCTGCAAAAATAAACATATCTTTAATTAAACTCGTGACTCTTTCCCTGCTGATTGGAGTTCAACAACAACAACAAAAAAGGATAATTAGACACTTTTTCAATTCATTTTGGATAAATTCATTCTTTTGAAATGAAAAACACTCTTTTTTTTTGTGTGTAAAGAATAAAAAATATTTGCATAAAAACTGTAAAATTTCAATTAGAGGGCATATATGTGATTGTGAGCAGTTACTGCCTCTCTTTAAAATTTCTTCAAGAAGGTACTTGTTTAGCGTTTCTTAGAACTGGACTTAGCTATTAGTTGTTCATAATTAAATGCCCTTTCACTTGGGCTTGCTGATATTTGAAGTATTGCAGTTCAAATTACTCTAAGCTGCTATTACCATTAATTTATGTAATTTTTGTTTGTTTTTTTTTCTTCCACTATTCAAAAATCTTACTTAAAACTGATTCCCAGACGAATTCAGTCAAATACAGCCCATTGTAGATAATTAAGAGAACAATCACAACAGTTCCGATCATAATGAATCCTTTGATATCATCCTTTGCTACTGCACTGAGTTTTTTAAATTTCTCTTAGAATGGAATAAAACTCAACAAAAATATCATCCAAACCGTAAACAAGCATGCTTCCCCAAGGACTTTAATGTAATTGCTGAGCCTGCTTCTGTGAGGCCTCAAATATCCTGTCGCAACCATGGAAGCGAAGAACAGCGTCGAACATCCAGCACAGAGAATGGTAGGATAATTTTGAGAGAACACAAGGAGTGCTGAGATAATGTATTTCTTTAAAAGCTAAGAGAAGTAATAGCATCTCGAGATCCTCGACGTTAACTTGAAGTTGAGTTTATCAAGTAATTCATGCTCTACGGCGATGTTTTCATCATTAGAATCGAGCAGTCTAGTCGATAATTGTAGACTCAAATAAGCTTTGATGTTGAAATAGATAAAGCAGATCGTTAAGATCACAGCTAGATACAAGCTATTTCTGTTTAAGTATTAGTAATCATCTTAAATGCTGAAGAGCTGATTGAAAATCGCAGTGGAGAATAGCAGCAAGGAGATTTCATGGTTGGAATTAATTTTTTTCAAGAAAAAATTACTGCCAGTTTTAGCATAGGATATGTGTTTCTTCTCGAATGAAAGGGATTTGTAGATTTTCATAGCAGCAAACAGCAAGTAGTAAGCGATACTCTGGAAGATAGCTATTGGAATGTTAGGTAGCATGCAATTGCTGAGTCCAAACCGCTGGAAGACTTGCTAGGGGTTTAAGGAAATATCGTAATCCCGCTGCAATGAAAACCCAAAAATACTTGTTGGAATCGTTTCACTGCTAGCGGAATAGCTGTCAACATGAGGGAAGACCATGAGGGCTATCATTTCAAGATTTTCATAGAGATTAGGTGGGATAATAATACTTGTCATGATGAAATGCACTGTAGGCTGGAGAGTATTAAGTACATAAAAAATGATTGAGAACTGCCGAATGAAGGATAGCCCAGTTGAACCAATACCTTCGATGGTATTTGTTATGGATTCTAAAGTAGGACTCGGCTGCCATTCTGTGTTGGAAAACAAGATTGGTCCGATTTTGAAAGATAGCGAATTCGTGAGATACGAAATATCTAGGAATTTTTGTGTTTACTAACCGATAAAATATTGATTTTTGAGGAACGTAGCTCTGCCGGATGTAGCGAAAAAGCTGTCTGAAAAAGATAAGGTGAGAAACAAGTCTCTTCCGTCGATATCTGCTTGCTTTATTGAGTAGCTTTCTGAGGATACTTATGGAATGTATAAAAACAGCAAGGTGTCAATAGGATTGTCCGTGAAATTGATGTAACTAAGGTCTTCATCGAAAGTAAAGACTAAGCAATAAACTGAATTTTGAATCTTCACAGATAGAGTCACATCCATGCCAGTTGTAGAGCAGATTATATCGCCTGTAGCAGAAAGTTAAAAATTGCTTTGATCGGAGCACAGACAAGTGGAATCAACGAGAAATAGATTATCATAACAGTCCGTGCATTATTTACTGTCCTCTGTGCATTATTTGCATTATTAATCGCACTCTACACATGCTTGATGCTTGGAACTGTAGAAATAGTGAGATGGGCAAATCAGGCATTAAAAGTCCGCTGCTTCATATCGAGTAGTTTCGCAGAGACAAGAAGGAGGATTTTCTCTACCAGCTGAGCAAGTTACGCAGCTAGAGGAAGAATATTCGCAGGTGTCACATTGGACTATACATTTATATGGCACGCAGATTGAGTTGGTAGAAAGGATGAGATCGTAGAATTGAGAATTGCATGCACATTTTGGAGGATCGATTCGATCGTACGAACAAACTGTGCAGTCGTCTGCATTGCCTTAGCATTACTCGCATTGAGGGGAGCAGTCTGTACGAAGAATAATTCATGTTCAGGATGGAAAAGTATTGATAAATTAATTGAAAAGAAAATGGAATACTTCTGCACTATTTTGGGTGTTTTCTTTTACCTTTGCATATGTAAGAAGAGTCTCGATATTGAAAACTATGAATGCAATTGCAGTCGGGTGCTGCAGCTTCTGGATATAGACACTCAATGCAAGATCCATATTTAGAGCAGGTAGAACATTTAGGATGGCAAGCTTTGAAAGGCAAACAAACAAACCAATATGAAACTGTACTTATTGGTCACTAAAAATCCAGAAGATTTTATGAATTATTCTCTTGCTTTTATTATAATTTCTTACCCAGGCAATCTGCATCTTCTGATGGAAGATAATATCCATCCTTGCATGAGCATTTCTAGGTAGGATCAGAGTTTGAATCTTTGCAAGAAACGCATGACCCAAAATCTTCATCTAATGCAGAGCAACGAGGGGATACTACTTTCGTATCAACACATTCATTTGTGTATTTATTGTACATTATCAAAGTCCCTTGTGAATTAACTTGATAACTGCATTGAGAGGATGGGATAGCTACTAAATTATATACAGCTTATCCATCTTTAGCTTTAAGGCACTTCATATCTGAAATGTCATAGTAAATGAAGCAATAATCGGTTAAAGTGTAGTCAAAATAGAAGTCACTTCCAATGAAGAAGCGAATGTTATTGTAATAGCTATTTTTTGTGTATTGCGATTAATCGGGGATTTAAATCGCTGATATGACAGTAAAATCAAGATGCTGATCAAGAACAAAGAGCAATTTCTCTCTCTTGAAGTTGCATACAACTTCAAATTCTTAGATAAATGATTCCAGGGAATCTTAGTAAGATTGTCTGAGGATAATAGCTTTTTAGTTTTATGAAAATAAGATAATAATCCTGTTGGAAAAGGAAAACAAATTGTGAGAAATTACCAATAAAATTAGGTGAGGAGTGCTTGAATACGGCATAAGAAGTTTGCCTGCAGGTTGTCAGAAAGCATATTTTAATTGTAAATTGCATTAAAAATGTATTTAAGGTGATCGAAAATGATATTGTAATCGTGTTAAAGGTAATCCATAAGAGTGCAGAATCACCTCCCTGTTGCACATAAAGGTTCATCGACACAGCGAAGGTTTAGTATCCAGAAACAGCTTGGGACATTGATGAACTCACACCATTTGCTAACTGAATGCCTTTCAAGAGTTTTATTTCTACTGTAGATGAAAAAGTTAATGTGTTCCCTTGGGTGGATACAAAATCAGCCAGATTTGTGCAGGTAACAGTTGTCCCTTGGGTCAGAATGTTCAAGGAGTTATAATAAAGCACAAGTGTAGCAGGCTATTATTGCCGAGTGAAGAAATCTGGCAGAGATAGCGAAGGGTCAAGCATTCCTTTTTTGGTTTAAGAAATATTATCTAATAAGAAAGGCGTTCATTTTCATTGACAATAAAGTAACAAAGTTTACCTAGAATGTAAGAAAAAGGGAAAATCTAGGAGATCTATCCTACAAATATTGGGAGGGCTAAACCTTAGGTTTGCAAGCAGAATCCTACGCAAATTTCGCTGATATAAGGGAGAACAGCTGAAGGCAAAGTAATTGTTTCATGGGTTGCTAGATCAAGGTTAGAAATAGCAATTAGAATCGAGTTATTGTTACTCCAGAACCCAATCCAAATTTAGTCATTTTTAACAGAAATGCACCTCATAAGTTACAGATAATGATACAAGCAGATGGAGTATTCTAAAGGAATCTGTTTTAGCAACGAAAATGAAAATACATCTTAATCGCCTTGTCGCACATAGCCAAGTAAGTACTCAATATTGATATCAGTTGAATCAGCAGATTTAATATAAAAACCGAAGAAATATGAATTTATGGTAACTTATTAGAATTCTCTGCTTTGAAGCTTGTAGTCTGTTTACAAACCAGTGCCAATTTATGGAAGAACCTTTGCAATGTTTTGACGAAGTGGAATTGAAAATGCTCTACTGAGGCATGAATATCCGTCGTCAAAATAAGAAGAAGAAGAACACAGTCCTAGAAGGGATAAAAAGTTATGGGGAAGGAGTTTATTTAAAGAATTAAATATGTTAAATTTACCAGTTGTGGAATCCCTATGAGGGTCTTTTTCAATGCAGCTTTGAGGTCCAGTGCATCCTTGACAAAAACTCGGGCATTACTTGCAGGAAGAACCATTGTAGTAAGAGCCAGAAAAACAAGAACATGTTGAAGTGTCTGTGTACATTTAAGGATAATCGCATTTGACTCTACTCCAATCCTAAACATTCTACTTGATTGTGTTTTGCTTAGGAGTAGCTTAAGCTATGCATGTCCTTTTGGTTTGATAACTTAAATCATACCCAGGTTAGCAGATTAAGCAGTGATATTGCTTCCGTCCAGTATACAAGAGACAGGAAGCATCTTCAGCTACAAAAGTTCCAGAGTAGACTCTGATATTACTAAATAAAATAAAAAAATAAAATTAACTTGTTCATAAATAAACTTGAAACTCGTCTTACTCCAAGTAAAATGACTAAATTCCTGGTTATCCAAATTGAATGTTCATTTATCTAAAAGGGTCAGAGAATGAGAATGTTTACTAAATCAGTGTAGTTTCAGTTTAGAGAAAATATTAGATTTCTGTATGGTCTGAAATGCTGATAATAAACACTGCTTTGTACCAATAATTTAGTTCAATAGGATAGAGAGCAGGTAAGTAAATTCCTTAGTATAAAATATACAGCCCTGAATCGCACATGAGATTGAACTAAAAGACGAATTCATTGATTAGTCCAGCAATATATCGATCATTTGATGAGGAATCGATTTTGAATTCAAAGGAAACTATGAATCCGTTTTTGTTTTGAAACCCAAATATACGAGTTTAGAATTAAGTGGAGGCGCCAAAGTATTATGGGGATGCTAATGATTGGGTTGGGAAATATGTAGCATCTTCATCACTTCCAGAACTTAATGCGTATGTAGGAACTGTAAAAGTATTGAAAAAATCAAAATGCCAGAGGAGAGAGGTGTCTAAGGACATTTTTGAGTGGCTCTAGCTTGATGGGGTGACTAAGAGGTCATTGAAGGGCTGATAATCTAAGTAGAGAACAATCTAAAAAAGATGTGATTCTTATAATAAAAAGTTTTTTTCTCTACAAACGATTGTGAAAATAATAAAAATGAGTTGCGTACGTATTTGAGTAAAGCGCATGCCGGAGTGAATCCAATCTGAGAAGAGGAGTATCCGCTGTTTATGCTCATGGAGCTATCAAAATTCATTGGTTCTCCTAGAGAATTTGTATGCGAGTGAGTAAATGTGAATTGCAAAGTCGATGTCTGCTGTACGAACACAGATGCAGTGTCAGTAGAGATTGTAGCAAGAGCAAGTTCGACTTGAATTTTTATGTATATCCACTCAGAGTTCGTTAAGAAAGGTACTACATTCGTTTGACTTGAAGACTTTAAGTCTGATTTGATTTCTAAATTATTCAAATCATAAGACAAAGCGTAGATCAATTGAGTTCCACCATGAATTGACAAAAGAGTGTATGATTCGCTATTGAACCCTTTAAGTATGTACCATCCGGTTATCGTCAATTATTAAAGAGATGTAGTGGAGGCGAGTCCAACATTAGAAAAGATTATTGAGCCGACAATTGGAGAAGGAGAAGAAGACAAGATTGTGCATGGCGCTGAGACTACATCAATTTCTTACAGCATGAATTAATGTGTCAACAACGTGAAACAGAGTGTTTGCTAGATAATAATAAAACAGAATGTCAATGTAATCAGAGGAATTGCTTCGATTCTCATATTTGCTAGTTTGCTTCTTTTTCGGAAAAAAGACAGAGAAATTTAAGCTCAAATCACAAATATAATTATTCCTTTTTACTCAATACAATAAAGCTAAGGAATCACACAAATATCATTAGTGGTGTCAGATTCCTTAAAATATTGTTGAAATAATTCATCTTTCTTCTTCCCCCAAAAAGTATATTTTTTTGTATTTTAAACATACCCTAATTATAGCATGCAGATTATTAGATTACTCTATTAGGGAAGACTCTACTTTACCAAGTGAAGATAAGAATAGAAGAAATGATTAAGATGCTTCTTTAGAGATAAAAAATAAAATTATGTTAAGGAACTGCTTTTTTTTGTGATAAAAATTGATATTCTGTATATTGTATGCATGGAGAATAAGAAGAAGGATTTTTGAAAGAAAAAGCATTTCGAAAATGAACAAATTAATAAATAATACTATGAACTCACGAGCAAATATCTCACTTATACTATTGTTCCTTTGAAAATATGGACTCTCTTCGAGCATGCAGAGATCTTTCTTCTCCTTGAATAACAAATTCATTATCTTTTGTTTAATTTATAGAATTCTTCATTTTTTAAAAAAAATCAAACTATTTTTTTCTTTTCTTACTGTTCATTCAACCAAAAATAGTAATTTCTAAATGAGTAATTTTATCCTTTCTAAAAAGCATGTCTAATATTTGAAAATAATAGTTATTTCAACATTTCTCTCATTTATCTAAGCTGCTAAACACGCCCACATGCATCCAATCTAACCCTCATTAATAAATAATCAGTGAGACTTCATATAGGAATCCTTAAAGATTCTAAGCGAAATCTGTTTCTTTGATTTCTCTGAACACTTTAAGATTCTTCATAGAACCAAAGACTGCTTTGGAACTTTTATGCTAAAGCAATTGAACTTCTGCCACTTGAACAAGCATATTTGACTTCAAGTACAGCTGAATATCAAATAGTTTACTGTATATTTCACCTCCTTTGTTGATTTCGCTCTCTCGATTTGCAAAATCTATGACACCCTTAGAATTGTTACTCAGTAATTTAATCGCTTGTATCGATAAGTCCTCCGAAAAAGTGCTTTCCCGTCCACTGCTGCTATCCTTACAATAGTTTTTTAGCTTCTCCAAGTGGTTATGCACGATCTAGAGATACATATTTATGTGTTTTTCTTGCTCCTAGAGTTAGTAATTCTCAAATTTCGCATGATTCAACGATAATAATAGCTAATAATAGAGCATCTTTTACTCTAAGATTTCTTTCTCTATCTGCGAGGATTCATCAGGAACGATCTAATTATAAATTGAGAAAATGGGCTTCTCGGTTGTTTGCATGTGTTGGTTATTGCTGCCTCCGCTACTTGGCTTGTTGATCTTAATGATTTCAATTTTAAACTTCAATACAAGACTGAATCTCAACGAAAGCGATTTCACTTAGCAGAAAATATTCCCATTTTTCAGATTTACGTCTTATCGGCCTAGGATTAGCTTCGGGACATCACGTTCTGCAGTGTTCTTGATAGGATCATTCATGAGATGCATGTACGACCAGAATCGAAGAAATTTATGCAGCTACAACGCAAATGCCTTGATGTTCTTCAGAATAACAGTTAACTACTCATACGAATGATAAGCGAATGTCCAGCGATCATTGGAATATTCAAACGAAGATTTCTAATTGAACACATTGCAAATCTCGTTTGCGTTGGAGAGCTCAAAAAACGATGCAAAAATACCTTGGAGTGTCTTCATGTATTCATGCATGACCTCCTGGATTTGAAAGAGATTATTGTCTTTATTCGTAAAATCAGTGAACAAGAGCAATTGATTCGGCGTGATCCTTACGTGCACCGTTTTAGGATGTTGAATACTCACTATATTGGGGTTGCTGTAATATTGCTTCGCAGTGTTGTATTTCAATTTCAGCGCCTCCGAGCTTGAATTTATATTTTGCTCTTTGATCTAATTCTCGACTTGTGTTTTTACTGTTTTCGCATTATTCTCGCATACACCACACTCCCTTTGCGTTATTTTCACGGAATATGGAGCTATCTTGTAGAGGATTCGCTTGCTGTTGATTAATTCTCTGATATTTTTGAAAAATGCCTCCGTTTTTTCAAAGACGGAAGGTACAAACGATCGAATGAAGGTCATCGATACAGAATCTTCGTCTGCGGACATTTTAATGTTTTCGCTTTAATAGGATATATCAGCTGATTGATCCTTATTGTTGCATACCATAATGTCAGTGTGGAACTAACCGACTAAGAGATATTACGCCATGTACATCGTTTCAAGTCTAGAGAGCTTTAAATCTTCGAGCTTGAATGACTGAGTAAGAATGTAAGGGTTTTCAAAGTGCTGCTTTCGTTGGGAGTCTATCATAACGCAGGAGATCTAAATGTTGTAGATGGAAGAGAAGAGTTCTTCAGCTGCAACTTTTCTGGCTTCTTCGTAGACATCGCAGAATAGCACATTTGAAATACTTTTTTAGGAGAGGAAAAATTCAAGGAAAATGTTAGAGAAATTGAGAGAGAAGATAAAGATAGAAACGGAGAAAGAGAAAAAGGAAGGAAGTGTGGTGTTTTTATTTGTTGATTGTTGTGTTTTATGTGTGCGTGTTTGTACTTGAACCTAAAGTATGTAGTGTGTGTGTCTTTAAAGAGTTTTAAGAAGAAATTAATCGAAACAAATGAAGTTGTGAGCTCAACGACTGTGGAAGAAGTCAGCCACTCTTGCAGTAGCACTAAAAACAACTTTTCTATTTTGACAGCAATCAGCTGGAGGGCAAGATAAGGGTTCAGATCATGCAGTGAGTGCTTTCCGAATTTGATTGTGATCTTCGGAGGCGCTTGTTGGCTCTCAAAGGTGAGATCATCAATCAGCGAATGTACCTATTTTGTTTTATAACCATTACATATGAGAGTCAGCCATGGCATAATCTCTCACAAATCTTCGAGATATTTCAGTTTGTTTTATATTGTAATATTGTTAGCAGGATTTGCTTTTTGCGAAAGAGTGAGTTACTTCACAAATCGGCTGCTGCGTGTTCTTCAGATTGGTATACAAAGATAGTATTTCATCGTGGAAATTCAAAACGGCAATGTAATTCTGACTGTCTTCGCTTAAGGCTACAGATTTTGCAAGCCTCAAATTGCTGTATTCTCGAACTTGGCTAGCTGTTGTTTACATGCACTCTCTACTAATACTTTTTTTAATTATTTTTTTCTTTTTCACTTTTTATCCTTAGTGTTATCTTGAGTGCTGATGGAATTACTTATTTTAGAAAAAATTTGATTAAATATTGTAATATCTATGGATTAAATAATACAAATAACTGTGCAACTATCGCACTTAAATTATTATTCTTTTTGTGATAGGGACTTTCTGAGTGAAAGCGGGGGAAAATCTTAAAATACTTTAACATTTAAGAATAATATTTTTATCTTTGCAAAGAGGTCTTTCTTTTTTTTCTTGAAAAATCCATGTCACCCTTAGCACTGACATTGTTACTCAGCACAACTTAATCACTTTTATTTGTTTAATCTTGATAGTTTCCTAACCGTTGTTGCTATCCTTTGCTAAAGTTTTGTAGGTTTTCCAAGTGATTATATAAAATCTAGAGAAACTTATTTATGTGCTTTTCTGTCTCCTTGTGTTGGTAATTCTCAGTTTTTGCATGGTTCAAGGACAATAACAACTAAAAATAAAGATCTTCTTTAATTAATGATTTCTTCATCTGACTGTGAGTTGTCAGGATAATAATCGAGTTATTAATTATTAAAAAATGGTTTGCTGTGGCAGTTTGCAGAATTTTAGTTGCTGCTGCTCTCATGATTTCGTTTGTTGATATTAAAAATTTGTATTATTTAGTCATTTAAATTATCAAGCCAAAAAAAGCGATAATTATTAATAAATATTATTTTTTCACAAACAACAATTCATTCTTCTTTTTCATCATTGTTGGCAACTTTCGCTGGTAGATGTTAACATATTTAGAGGAATGATTGCTTTCATCATAAATTGTAGTTGTATTGTTAGGGAGTTATTATTTAGTGAATCAAAACAAAAAATATAAAAAATGACAAAGAGAAAATAATCATATGAATAGCGTACATCAAGCAAATCCGATGAATTTTTACAGTTAAAATAGCCCCATTATTCATTTTTGGGCAATCTCTTTTACAATCAAATTATTGTTTCAAATATTCTTTTCTCGTTCGTTTCTTTGATATTCCAATAATTGCAAGACAAGTCGATTGATCGACAACCTTTGAAATTGTAATAATTCTATGCACGTATTAGTTTCTGAATTTATTCAATCGAAGAAATATTTCAGCATTTTCTGAATAAAAATAAACCA
>Ga0302271_10001178_pt1 | contig 25521 bp, 26 predicted proteins | sample III_Bog_N1_1_FD_198767 | JGI IMG/M metagenome (GOLD analysis project Ga0302271, IMG submission 198767) | Peat permafrost microbial communities from Stordalen Mire near Abisko, Sweden - III_Bog_N1_1 | ecosystem: Environmental > Terrestrial > Soil > Wetlands > Peat | place: Sweden: Abisko... | reverse complement strand
AATGATTTTCATTCTCAATAGGCGAAGGATCATTCATGGTCTTCGCTGATCCTTGCACTACAGTCGAAGAGTTAGATAGCGAATGGCTTTGTTAATGTGCTAAGAACTACTGATTAACTAGTGAATGCTACTTCTGCATTGAGATAGTTTGACCAAACTAATGCGAAGGACTAACGTACATGCTACTAGAGCTATTGAAATATTGTTAGTTATTTGGAAGACTTTATTCCATACCCAAGAAAGGGAGATTGCTATTAATATTAGTTGTATTATTATCCTTATTATTATTGTTGTTGTTATTGTTATCCGCTGGGCTTTTGATAAACGGTGGTATATACGTTTAAGCATTCCTAGTACTGTTTGCTGCTCGAATCATTGGGAACATCACAGTTGCATTAAGATTGCCATGATTAGAAGAGGTATTCATTTAAAGCTATTAAGATTAATTCAAAGACAATGATAGATCTCTCCTCTAGTTTGGAATGGTATTACTGTTGTTTCCTCTAAAGAAATAGCTATTGTTATTGCTATTCTATCCTCTCTGTTGTGAGAGCAATGAGAGAGTACTATAAATCCCAATGGACTATTACATCGGTTATTGCTATGTATTCAAAGGTGGAATCAACGAGCAATGTTAGTAGTTCACTAATTTAAACTATTATGGTATCTTTGGATTACCAAATTAATCGCAATACTCTTCTATTAATCTCTTCGGATTCCCTTCGCCTTTCTCGTAGATCTATCTAAACTTCGATCGATTCTCTAGCAGATTCTTAATGTTAATCTACTCCAAGTCCAGCAATGAATCTAAGAAATTCAATGCTTCTTTCCTGTTAAACGGTTTGACTTCATGGTAATACATATTCGATTTGATATGATGCGAAGAGCTATTCCTGAAATTATTTTTGTTTTCTCGACTGAGACTGTTACTACTTCGATGCTACTAGAACTCGCCAGCATGACTGAGACTGCTGCTAGTCGTTTTGTGATCATTTTGTTTTGATTAATGATCGGCTGTGAATATGTGTCGCAATGACTTCTATGTGATGAGAATGTAATGGATGTCGTATTTGTTAATGTAGAAGAAGATATATTCAAAGAATTTGATCTTCGTGTGAGCTGGCTGCGAAGATACGACAATATCAAAGTCATCGAAGATCAGCAGCATGTTCTTTTGACTCTCGAAGTACTCACTCACACTTTAGTTAAATTATATGCCTAACAGTGATTCCATGTATTGTTTTAGATCGTAGTTGAAATTCACTAACTCCTTTAAGCTGAAGTAATACACACCGTCACTGAACGTATTACGACTGAATGTGAAGTATGCTATCTAGAGGATCAGAAAAGAAAATAAGAAATTACCAGAAAATAACAGAGAATACTAACGAAATACCTGCTGTGCAACGATGGTCTTGCCAATGCCAGGTGGGCCGAAGATATTCACTGAATTCTCTTGAATCTTCTAAAGCAGAATGAAGATGTCGTGTTTTCTGCCGGAGATCCTAAGGAAATTTCGATTGAGATTCTAAGGTGGTCTCTCGGAGGTTATGTCGATGATCTACCCTTTGCGGAACTCATATTTTCTATGGAAACAAACAAACAGAAATTCAATTTAATAAATTGAAAGTTAGCTGCGGAATCACCCCATTGCTCCTTTCTATCTATCAACCATCCTCTCAAAAAACTCATATTATTCTTTCTTACGCATCCTTCCAGCTATCTGACAGGAACAATTCAGGTCCTTTTCCAAGTATTTACTCAAACGTCTACTCATCTTTTATGTCTTCTCCACATATCCTAATTGTCTCTGTCACCATTTTTTGCTGCGCAAGATTGAAGGCTTTCTTGATATGCTGATGTGGTGTGGAATCCTACTTATCCTGCAGCAGTTACGTCACAAACTCAAATTGGAACTTCTAAGTTGCAAACTCCTTGAGGTAGTACAAATAGAAATCATCGAATTCATCATTTCCATCTCCATCATCAGCTTGATTTCCATTCTTCGCACTCCTCTTGTTGACACTACCAGGGGAACATTATTACTGCTTTGGAGAACCATTTTTACTTTTTGTTGGAGGAGAAAGCACTGATTCTTGCTTTTACGCTTGTATTTCAATTGATTTCTCTTATTATTGTTGTTTTTCTTATTTTTCTACTTTCTAACCCTCCATTCCAGGTGTCCCTAAGTTAAGTTGGATATTCTCAGTGTTTAACTCCGACTACCCCTGTTATTCTAAATTAATTTTCCCTAAGATATTCCTGACCTTTTCATCTAATAATTTTCCTTCTACCTCCTACACATCCTCCTGCTAATTATTCTACATCTCCTTCAACTAATTCAACAACTACTCTCTTTACTAAAACTAAAGTGTCAATCTCCTCTTCTCTGTTCTTGCAAATATCGGTTAGGTCTATTTTTTCCCAGTTGATTTAAACTAAAATGCAATTATAGTCGGTACTCTTCTCAGCTCTGAATCCCCCGCTGCAATCCTCTCTTACTACGCAGATTACGAAAACTTCAGCAACTTATCAGGATTCTCTTGCATTTTCTTAATCGCCAAGTTAACTTAATCGATGATTCTTATGAACATATCCTTCAGTTTAATCCCATTCGGCGAGCATAGCATTAATATCTCAATCTACCCAAATTCCTCGTAGTGCTGCTTGTAATACTCTTCCATTTCTTGTTCCTTGTATTTTCTCATCAACGGCAGTTAGTCATCTTCTACAACGATCCCGTCGTCTTCGTCTTCGTCGCAGGAGATACACATGAACTTCGATCCACGTTAAAGACATTCCCTGAAATGCTTGATCGTTTAGATTTCAAATTTCAAGTTTAATTCTTTGCCTTGTTTGCTGAGAACATCAGTGATTCTCTTCTTGAAAGACTAATTCAGCCGAATGATATGCCCATAACTAGTGTTTTTATCCATCATTAACGGAGCTGATTTCATGAATTAAAACACATTCGAACTGATGTGATGTAATTGATCATTTATCTCCCCGAGAATCTTCTTGCAATCTGCTTCCAGACTCGTTAGCTTCCATTGCTTCGAAAGCACAATCGCTGGATCGATCATTTCCTTTTTTAATTTGATCAGTGCTTGAGTATCTCGCGAGGATTCCAAGAGTTTCTTCTTGCAGTACACCATAGTAGTTTAGATTGCGAGATTGTACAGTGAGAATCGTTCGAAGATCGATATTGCTTGCTCAAGTGCATCATAGGAGATGTTGTATTTCTTCGTGAATTCAAGCTCAATCTTCCCATTCAATAATTATATCTTACTTTCCAGCACTTCCAAGCAACTTGAGCTGAGTTTTATATCCTTCGCATCTTCTGCAAGATTTGCTTCTTTTGATTTCAAAACTTCTAGCCGATTGAGAAGATCAGGGATTAATGTTCCAAGGAGTTGATTGACTCGCAGCTTCACACCAGTTGATTTGGTGTTGTCCTTGAGCTTAAGAACCTGCTCGAAGATATGCTGCTGATCGTTATCCTTGTTTTTCTTGAGAGATTGGAATAACAAGAAAAATAATATGTATTGCTTCTGAATCTCCACTAATTCCCTAGAAAAGAAAGAAATAATAAATCAATAAATGACACAACTCATCAATTCAAGACTCTTTTCTTTGTTTTCTGCCCACAAAATCCACCAAATAAGAAGTGAAAAGCATATTTCTATTTTACGAGAATATTTCGTTCTTGTCGAAATCTGGGAATTTCTTATCGATTTCATCGGTGATATTGTCAATTTCATCGAAATGAATCACATCTTCAATCGAAATGCTTGACTAACCTTCTTAGATGGATATGAATCGATCAACATACAGCGATATCTTCAAGAACAGCAATTTCATTTTCGGCACAAGGAACTAAGAATTCAAAGGGTTCTTCAAAAGCTCATCTAGCACTTGCTCAGCTTATATGCATTGCTCCTCGCAAGTACTCAACTCATCAAGGAGCTTATGGATCGAAGGGATGTTCACACTTAAATCAGATATGTTCTTCTTGATCTTCTAGCGTTTCTTCTCATTGCACTGCTTACTGTCTAGATTGTTTCAAAAAGATAAATATCTAAGATAAAATTATCCAAAACCAAGTAATTCAAGTAATACTGATGTATGTGATAAGCTATCGGTGATCTTCTACGTTGAGATAGGAGTAGAAGTTCCCTTCATGCAGTTTGAAAATCTCTGAAGGTGACAGTAATTTAAAGAAATTCAACTCAGGAGCGTTGATGCTATCAGGTAATTTTCTAGGAGAATCTTTCATAGTCAGACTGTTCTTTCTGTAGTCACATAGCCCTTTTGCACAGCTGTCTGGTGTGTATTCGCCGAAGAAATCATAATCGGAATCACCTGTTTCCTAGAATTCCGGCGTATTTAACGACATAAGTTATTACTGAGATGACTGCTATTATTGAGCAGATGTCCTTGTCCATGCATCAGTAAGCTGCTGTAAGTGTTACGAGGATGTACGTTTTCCTCGCATTTCTCCTTATTACTAAGTTTAAGTCTACGGCACGAGTAACGCTTAAGAGCGATTGTTCATGGAAGTTTTCCTGGGATGTCCTGAGAACGATTGCTACTTTGGAGCTAAATGTTACTGCGATTAACTCTAAATCGGCACATAATGCGCGCCAAATACACCACTTCGACTCAGGGAAGAGCATTCCACCATTTTCTCTTAGCGATGCGAGGTATCATGCAAATTATGCAGTAATTTTTTAGCAAAAATCGATAAATACTCTAGAATGAGTATCTCCTTTGGGAAGAGATCTTCTCTGTAGATTGGCTACTTGAGCTACTCTACGACAAAGTTCTTCAATTTGAACACGACTATCTTGAATTTCAGCTGCACTGTCATCCAGAAATATTACCCATTTCCAAATTTATTTATCCGATATTTCTCTTCGTGCTTAGGATCGTTATCGAAATCATCTTCTTCCATGCTATCTTCACCTCCTTTCTCACTGTTTTTATCCTTACTGTCGTTGTTAGTGTTGTTATTATTGTTATTGCTGCTAGCCAGCATGTTATTAAAGCTGTTTAGCATAGCATGCGGGTTAGTAAACGAAGTTAGTCTTTTCCTGCTCGCAATTGTCTTCAGTTAGCTGGCACTAGTAGGCTCACAACCTCCATCGGTTCCAAAGCTATCAGACCTATTCCCTTCGTTTGAATATAGCGTCAAATATTCCATAATAGAAATCCAATCATGAGGTATTTTTTTCTTTTTTTCAAGGAATTTCAAATCCTCCACTGAAACACCTGACGGAAACAGACTAATCAGCAAGAGCATGTCATAAGCTTGCAAGTTCTGAGTCTTCAAGTCACTAGAAAGAGAGTTAAAGTATAAAAACAACTATTTTGTAAGGATTTTTTAAACAAAAATGAAATTGAATATTTAAATTCTTTGACCACTCTCTTAACCCCTCAAATATATTACTTTAGCAATAGATTGAACGCTGAATAGTCCTTCTGCTTGTCCGTAATATTGAATCTCTTAAACGAATCAATTATTTACTGTATATCAATATTTTCCGTGATATTCTAAATCGTCTCCATGATGGTTTTCGGTGATTTCGGCATGACTTTCACTAACTCCGTAAGTTATAAATTAAACTTCTGCTTATTTTCCTACTACCTAATCGCTTCACCAGCGTAGAATTCGATTATCTACCGTACATAGTAGTCATTCAGTGATCCTAGCACAATCGAAGGCATCGCACCAATACCTAACTTCAAATCATGTTTTTCCCTCGAAATCAAAATGAACTTTGAAGAAGTATTTGCAGCCAGTTCATTCAATGTACTTTCAAACTTAGACTTATTATTCTTTATCAAATCATCGCAGTTATCTAAGATAAACAACGTTCTCCCTCCTTTCAGCATACTAAATGCTAATTCCTTTGTGTGCTGTCCTAATCTCATTTTCTACTCAAACTTCGTTATCTTCGTTTTCATTTTCTCAAAATCTTCTAATATTATCTCACTCACTTGTCCTCGCTCTTTTAGATGCAGCGCTACCTTCTTAGCAATAGCACTCTTTCCCAACCCAATCTCCCCGTGAATTCCTACGAACCTCGTCTTCAACTTCTAATTCGCCATCAAACACTTGTAGAGCTTGAATACCTCTAGATTCCTGTTTGTTTTTTAAATCCAAAGCACAAAAGCAATATAATGAAATTCTTAATATTCTGCTCGTTTCTAATCTATCTATTACCTCCCGAATATCTTGCATTGATCTTAGAATATCGGATGGTTGAAGTTGAGATTGCTTTTCTCGACTAAATGCCCTTCTTGCAAGTTTGCCATCAACGTGCAATCATCTTATTAATGATTTCTTATCAATCTGAACTTCAAGGATTCATCGTGAGGTGTGTCTTAATTATGACAGCAACAAACGAATAGCTAACCACCTTAGAGATTCTCGATATAATCTTCATAATTTTCTTTGTATTTACTAAGAAATTAATGTGCCCATTGACAGGAATATTCATGAAACATTTTCTTAGCATTTGGGCATTTACAATGACCACCTGGCTTGTGCTGCTCATGAGCACGATCAAACCCATTCATCGCTTCAATAAACCTAAGCAAAACAACAACAAAAACAAACAAATTCCCCTATTTGTTTTGTCTTCCACCATCTAATCCCGGATATCTTCACCCTCCCTGTATATTTACCACAAGCAATTATCATCATGTGAATGTGCACAGCAGCACGTGAAGCATTACTCATGCTATTTCGCTTGCAATGACGATTTCGCACTTTAGAACGATTCCAATACAGATCTCCCCGAAAACAACGACAGATAAAAACTAGCCGAGAACGTCAACGCAGCTTTATCCTCAATCTTCAGATCCTATTGGACTGCTATCACAAACGGTATACCAGCTTCTTAGAATATCTTCCCGACTTCCTCCGAGTGACAAGCATTGAAGAATACTAATTTAACATTGCTATTCTTGTTTCTGAAGAACTCCTTGAATCTCTTGGAAGTCACTGGATCCTATCGAGATTCCTCATCTTCAAAGGAAAGATAATAATTCTAATCTTTTTCAGAATAATCCCCATGACACATGATATGCAGCACTTAGGAATTCCTGTTAATCGCCTTTTCTAAGTTATCCAAGCTAGCCACGACAATATCAAGCTTCATTTGCTTGTTCGCTTCTTTCAAAAAATCTGTGACTTTTTATATTTCCAGTTCGTACTCCACAGGCTAACCAGCAGGAACTAATATCCCATCACTGTTGAATTTCACTAATGGTTCACTGTACATGATTGTCATGTCCGTCATAGGTCCTTAACCAGCGTGTCTACCTCTCTCAAAAGCCACTGAGGAATTGTTATTATTGTTATTTCTGTCTGTTTTTTAAGCTATTCTTGTTCGTTATTTCTATTATATATTGATATCTTGATTTTTTCTAAGGACAACACTTGTTTCAGCCATGACTTAGATACTCAGCGCTGTTGTATCTGATTCTGTTTAAGGTGTTGCTCCTCTTGTATCAATCGAATACCTATGCGATATCGGAGGTAGATCTCTTGGATACATTGTCAACAGCTATTACTATTGCTAGGATTAGGCATTCGAAAAGTATTATTATTATTATTAGGATTATTGCTGCGAATACGATGATTAATAGGATTACCCTACTACTTATGATTGAAACTACGATAATTGAGATATCTAATAGGATTATGCTTAAGAAGGCATGAATTACTACTACTATGCAGGCAGTTATGCTGATTGGTATGATTAAGGTAATTGTAATTGCAACTACTGAGATTATTGGGACTATTGCTGCTGTATCAAAGATGATTTTTAGAATTGGAGTAATTAATTCTGCTATTATTGAGGCAGACATGGCTAGGGGATAGTGTTATTGTTAGATTAGAAGAATTACTGTTATTATTACTGTTATTGTTGTTATTTAGATTTAGTAGAGTGCACACTTGTCTGTTGTATTCTACTGGAGGATTGTTCTGTCAGCCACTGTGATGGCATGATCGAAATAAGGTTGCTAGTGATATTATTCGCATTGAAATTGTCATCTTTCGCTAATACTGTGCTTCTATCTGAATTTGTGTTATTGTTGTTATTGTTATCCTTCTTGGGTTTAATATTCTTGAAGAAATCAACTTAAGGAGAATCAGATTCATCGACTTGTAGCTCTTAGAACATATTTATATGCTTACCTGGCAATCCATGTGTTAGATTCTTGCCATTAGCATTACTCGTATTCGATTCTTCTTTTTCCTCTGTTGAACAAATCGGCAGTAATTCTTCGGTTATGCTTTTATCCGTGTTATTATTATTATTCTTGAGATGATCTGTTCCAACAACAGCAGTAGGATTAGCATTGCTTTAAGGTAAAGAGAGTATCTCTTCATTAGCTGTTGTCGTTTGTTAATGCAGATTCGATGTACTCAGCGGATTATGACTGCTTTCGAACTAGTTATGACTGCTGGATGTTTTGTTCTCATTGAGCAGCTAAGAAAGGTTCATTTTCTTGGAATCAACGCCTGAGAGCAATGATATACCTCCATCTGATGCTAGCAGTGATCCGTCTTGGAGAATCTACTGTGGTTATTATATTTTCTTCGCAGTTTTAGAAGATGAAACTATTTCAATTTATTCGCCTAGTTCTCTCACAGATGATTCCCTCCCAAGCATGCCAAATAATCCATCCTTTAAATCTTCGAAGTCCATGCTTTTACGGAGCTCAGAGGAACTGTCATCTAAGTTTAAGTTTAATTAATCGCCTTAGCTGTTCTCCAGGACATTCTACATATTAGATGGCATGTTCTAAAATGTAGCTTAGTTGTTGTTAGGATTATTATTATTGTTGCTATTATTCCAATTTCCTCCTATTCCAGCCTTGTTATTAGCATAATAACTCATTGGATTTATTGTTAGATTATTACTGAATTACTGCTGTTACTATGGCTATCCACCAAATATTGAAGGTGTTGACTATATTGTCGTAGAATTGCTATTCGAAGGAAATAATAGATTCTACTAACCAAATAGCTAATTCATTCCTTGTTATTGCTGCTGCTATTAGAAATACGAGCCTTATAGGAAAATTTATTAGAGTTATTGCTGAGATTGCTACTGTTATTACTACGATGGTTGGTTTCTGAACGCAGGTGATGGTAACGAATTCTTCTCTTGATTCAGAGTTAGATTCTCAGGGACATTACTTCCATTTATCAAGTTATTGCTATTCATCGATGCAGTGTTAGCTCCAGCACTCTACTAGCCCCCCACTCCAGTTGCGGCAATACTTTCATTATTGCACATGATATTATTAGGCAAAACAGTCGTCGCAAAGATAGCTAACTACCTAGCTAATGTATCCTCTAACGTTGCTTTAATTCTGTACTCAATAAAGGCAGCTACTGATTCCTCCATGAAATCTCGCAGCTTGGTTTCGATATCATTCTGAATATAAAATAGCATTTCGCTTTGTTTCGCTGAGAAATCCTCAATCGCTTCTTGAATATTCTGAAGAGTATTCAACTTCATGTTGTTAATACTGCTGTTATCTATGCTACTTCGTTTCCTCTTTACACCTGATTACTATTACTACTGCTCTTAGATCGCATCGCTCATCTTATAAGTAGCTCTTTGTAATAGCAATGCTATCTCAGAGTATTCCCAGTCGTCTTCTTGATTTGACACGAAATCGATTTGGAAAGATGGACTCATGGATACCCAGTAGATGTCTTCCTTGATTTTGATGTTGTTTTCATTGAACTCCGCGTGGTCTTTAGTTAATTCCTCCACGAGACCTTAGAACGTGAGCACTTAGAGTTCCTCTTCATTGATCTAGTGACTTAAATCGATTGCGTACCAATCATTCGCAAGATCGTTTTCGTATTGCTGTTATTATTAGTCATCTTCTTCATTCAATACTCGGGAGGAGTACCTGTACTTGATGACGAAATGCTTCTCCCTCATATGATATGTTCGCCACGCTTAATTGCGTGATTTGTGATAAAGGGTTCAAGCAATTTTTTGATTTGATTGATTGCTTGATTATCTTGATTAGATGCCAGAAACTAAAACAAAAATTACTTTAATTTCTCTACTATTCCGATGAGAAAGAAAAATATGCTAAAATGGGTTCAGAATTCATGCAGACCACATAGATGATTTTAGATAATTCAATGGAAATAATAATAATATCCTACATTTTAGAGATTAGATGAATATCTTGACATTACATGTTTTAGAATGACAATCTACAGGAAGAATCATGAGTTATTTCTGATCTTAATAAGATCATTTCGGCATAAAAGTTTAGGATTTTTTAAGAATAACACAGTTAATCATGCTTATTAGAGGGGCTACATAACTACATTAATGCGTGTACTATTACGTATTGCAACTTGCCATAATAAAAGAATGTTTTAAATGTTTGGCATGGAGGAATATGGTTTAGGGTGCAACAGAGAAATCAAATTAATGTAATTAAAATAATAATTCAAGAGAGATAACAAATTAATAATATATTTGGGCTGGTGCATTTTATTTATGCAATGATAGATATGATAATTGCTTGGTTTTGAAAACTACTTACTGCAAACTGTTACAGCTCTTCACATCAAAAAGAAGATTAATAAGCATTTATTCAATTTGATATTACACCATGTGTTTCTTTAATTTTCAAGAATTTTCATCACTCTTTTTCCTTTTACCCAAGTCAGAAAAAAATAATATATTACTATTTTCAAAATAATTAATTATCCATGCTTTTCAATTTCATATTTACAGATCGATCAATCGATCTCCTTCATCCATCATTGTCCCCTCTGTTAGATTCCTAAAATATCATACCAACATTAAAAGGACCTCTACCAGATCTACTGTTAATCTTAATTCTTTAGTTTTTAAACACAACAATATTATGTAGCAACATAGTTAAAATAAAATCAATACACCAACAAAATCATTTAAACTATTATCCGAATAATAAAAGTTATTTCTTATTTATTTCCTTTATTTTTTGGGATTTTCATTTTCTTTTTTCCTTTCCCTTTAATTCATTAATGTCTTCTCCAACTTTCACACTCTACCTCCTTCAGCCTCTTTTCTTCTAGAGAAACTTCCAGAATCAATTTATTAAACACCACCTTGATGGTTATATTCCCCTTGTTATTACATCAACCCATTCGAAAAAGACACATTGTTACTATGATGCCCTCCATTTCCACTTCCACTACCACCATCAGCAGCATTCATTCGCATATTCAGCAGTTCCATCTCAGTGTATATATCAATATATTTCTAGCTAAGTTACGGCGAGAACAATACATTTTTGCTATTTTTAATTGGAATTGATCTGCCAATTCGATCTTTCCTTAGAAATCTATCCCCTGCCATAGGAGAACAATCAATAGTGTTATTGTTATTCTTCTAATTCTATACTTTCCTATCCCTCGTGTTATTATTATTATTACTCGCAGCAACAGGTGAAGAAACCCTAGAATTATCTTTAGATATTATTTGTTATTATTATTTCTTGGGACTAGAAGCAGTCATTGGTTTTTTCTACTAGCTGATACTTGAATTGACTGATCTTAAACCTGATGCAATCTTATTATTTCTATCTCGGACATCTTTACCTGAGAGAACCTACAGCGTCTTAGCTAATCGCTTTGTTCCAATTAATTGATTCGATTATCTGTCTTATTTGAAATCATCACCATTCTCGATTGGATAATTGTCATTCTCATGGAAATCCATCAATCCTTTGAATGAATTACCTATTCAGCACAAGGAAAATATGGTAAATTATAATCAATGAAGGAATATATTTTACTGAAGAGCTTCTGTGGTTGTGGATTGAATTTGGATTCGAAAGAAGGGTTACGAGAGTTGTTCGTCGTGTGGAACTTAAACGAATCAGGATTTAACCCGCAGTCACCACCAACGAACGTCTTAGAGGAGGAAGAGCATTGATTAAATGGGTTGTTGTTGTTGTTATGGATTGATCGAGAATAACCTTTTGGGGAAGCATAAGGTGCTTTGATTTTACTGTTGCTACGTTGATTGGCATAAAGCGAATAAGTCTTACCTTTTGTGAAGCTACCAAGGTATGGATTCAAAGGAGCAGGATGATTATTAATGTTTCCTTTGGGGAGACTAGAATGGTTGTTGTTGTTATTTGTGATATTAGTGAAGTTATTGGCAGTTGTATTAGAACTGTTGAACCTCGGTGAAGAAGACGGCGAGACTTTCGATGAGAATATGATTTTGCTGATTGAATTGACCGATGGTCTTTTCCTTCCTGAAGGTGATGGATTCTTAGAGTTCGTAAGTGATTTAGTTTGAGAGCTGAATGAAGAACGAAAGACTAATGAAGCTAGAGAAGGCTGCGTCTCCATATCTTTGTGGATTTGAATGTTGTTTATTGAATTCTTAGTAAGAATACCTGGAGATAATCCAACTGAATTGGCATTACATTTGGTTTATTTATCCTTTAATTAGCTCAACGCTGATTTAGAATCTAAGATTTCTTGCATCTTACTGTCTTTCTCACAACCTTATTATGATGGATTCATCAAGTGAATGGATATGCTCTTACTCCCTCGCGATTACAACTACATAGACAGCCTTTAATTCTAGTTCTACTTTTACACTAACAACGACTTATCATTCATTACATTTGTGCTAGTTTTATTCAGATTCTCCTTGCTGCTGTGCTTATTAGTGTTAGTAGTATTCAGCGTACAGTTAACTGGAATTTAAACTGTAACAATCGATTTATTATTATTATTATTCGTCTTTGGTTTGTAGAATTAATCTGGTGATAGCAATTTAGCTATTGTCGAACCAGCTACACCATTACCAGATGATACAATAATAGGTATCTACTCCTCTACTTTAGCTGATTAATTCTTCAATCCTTAGCTATAATCATTTTATGTAAGTGTATTTATGTCTTCTTTAGCAGTCCCTGCATAGACAGCACTATACCGATCGGCTGAGAACAATGTTATGGAGATACCTTTGAGGATATTATTGCTACTACTCGAATTGCTGATGCTGCTTGTGGTGATTTAATTATTCATACCATGGACACAATGCGTTGTATTCGTGTTGTTGCTGCAGTTACGAGGCGATGAAGGGAGAGATACGATCTCATTGTACTTTACGGTGCTATTAGTGCAAATCTACTCACTAGGAATACATCCTCCGTTAGATTACTTCTAATTGCTATTCGGATTGGATGTAATGTTGTTGATAGCACTCCTCCCAAGCAAGGAGAGCTCACTGATGCTGAATGGTTCTTTCTTGTAAGGAGTGGAGTCATAACCTGCTGGCATGGGGGAGTTCACAGAAATTGCAGATAATCCACTGACATCTAATTTGTGGAGACTAGGAGAATTAACTCCTAATAAGGAAGCTGTGTTCAATGGATTATTGAAAGTGTTGTTGTTGATGATGTTGTTATTTGCTGCGGAGAAGGGTGTTTCGACATTGAATAGCTTTGGTGATTGTTTGGGGTTCTTGAGTGTTAAAATAGAGCTAAGATAACCAATGCTAGAATTGGTATCGACTTCGTTTTGGAAGAGCTCTCGTGGATGTAATACAATTTGAGTTGATCCAGCTGTCTTAATTGGAGGAGGATTTATATCAGGTGCAAAAAACACAACAGCGCTGTGATGATTTGAATTATTATTTCGAGTATTTGACTGCTTTGAATTGAGCATTGCGCGAGTAGGAGGGTTAGTGATAGTGTTATTAGGATTATTTTTATTGAAGCTATTCTTATGGCTGCTGCTTGTACTCTCAACAGTTATTGTGTTCTCCTAGAGATTCGACAAGTTAAAGCTAACTGAACTCTTCTTGACTTAACCTGCTGATGAATTGTTCTGTAAATTGCAATGCTTTTTCAAGATCTGCACTGGTAGCTCCCCTGATGGCTTAATGTCTTCAATCTCCAACATGCCTAGCAATCAATCCCAAAAGAAGAATAACAATCACCATCATCCACACAAAAATATATCTATCGAAACTCCAATATTCGACACAATGCATCCATCCATCTCTAAACTAGGATTTGGACAATCCTGTTTGTTACTTGTGAAATCTGCTGTGGATATTGGATGCGCTGAAAAGTAAGTCTTCGGATTGAAATGCTTGTTCACCAGAAGGAACTACTGCTTCTAGGAGTAACTTGCCATTAGATCAGCCTTCGAATGCAACTCGCTTAATCTGAACAAGCCCAATCAATTTTATATTAAAGCAATGAACGAACTCAAAAGCAATTAATATTGAATATGTTGCTACGTCGCGTGAATAGAGTCTGATGCAAGGAACTCCCTGAGTTACTTCAAGATATCTTGATTATCATTCTGATAGAACTACTCCTTTTCTTAGTCTTCTCCATGCCCGTCTCCTTCTCTCCACTGCAGTAGATGTCTTGGGTATTCCTTCTCAGTGATAATAGCATTGTTCTTCTACTGATTGAGGGATTATTCAATGGAGGTGATACCCGAACACGAGTAAGTCTTTCTTCCCAGGAATGATTCCGTTCCCTGCTCCGATTCGTGATTATTATCGAGATGATCTTCTCCTTTCAGAGAAGGCTAGAAGTACATGCTCGATTAGTTGAGCTCATGAGGATCGTTATTACTATTATCATCATCAGCGTTGTTGTTGTTTTAGAATACCTCCGAATGATGCCTGCGGTATTCCTGCAGTTATTCTAATTTCATACTCAACTGCTTTGATTATTATTACTACAACTGCTACTGCTATTAATATTACTATTCTAGTTCCTGTTACTGTTACTTAGCTTCAGTGTTAACCATTTCTTCGGTGGCTTTTGCTGTTTCTGCTCCTGTTTCTACTAATACTACTTCCATCCCTCTCTCTTTCTTTCGAAGAGCAATGTTCCCCTCTTTGGATCTCCCCTCTGAATTGCTTCCAGCGAAAACCCACAGAAAATAATTAAATTAATCTTGGAGTTCTATTGCTTTTCTCTTTTACGATAAATCAATAATTCAAGTGGATTGTCCTCCTCTAACTTATTTATGCTCGTTTAACATAAATTTACTGCTTAGACTTTCAAGAATTCATTTTGTGGCTAAACTGTCCAACACTTCTCTCCTTAAATCTGCGCCAAATAACTAACTAGCAACTGAATATGATCGATTCTCCAGCGAGTTGTCATAATTTTAATAATTTTAATAAAATTTCCTGTAATAAAAACATCTATTTTCTAATGAATGTTATAATTGCTTGTTTTCTTCAAAACTCCATCTGGTTCATTTAAAACTATTCTCATATCTAATCCGATTGATTCTCTCGTTTTGCGAGTGTCTTTGGAATATGCTTCATCAGCTAAACTACCAATTTTTGTATTCTAATTTTAACAATTTTAATTTCGATTCCATTTGAATTAATTTCTTAAACTTTGCTCTGTGATAAATAAATTCAATATTCCCTTTGAACTCATTAGTAATTCATTACACTTTCTTCCAAACTCAAGCTATTCTTTTCAAGTCTCAGCAAAAGTAGTGTACGCATAATGACACCTGGCAATCTCTGCAAATATGATAAACTGGAGTTACAAATCATAATTAATGTGACTGTTTGTTTTTGATGAGAGCACTCAAGCAGAATTTCGTTTGAAACTCACTAAATATCAGTTAATTAGTTTCTGTCCTACTTTGAGCTGATTAATCATCTGTTTCTTCTTTTTGAATCAAAAAATAAGAAAACACACACACATATCTACTACAACAACAACAACAATCCCTAGCTATTTCTCATCATTGTTGTCAACGAAATAATTCTCCAGAAAAAAGGCATAATTCTAATGAATCCTCCACCTTAATAGTCTTAGACGCATAGTTCTTATCCCCTAGACATGCCTAATAAACTGCAGAGATCATGTTCTTTATCAGCAAATACAATGAGGACCTGTCAGGCTAAGCATAACTAATCCTAACTAATTATGCCACCATAGATGAGTATGATCCCATGCAAGAGAGGAGAATCACAAAGATTCATGCAGTACAACACATTACCTCTAAGGATGAATACTCCTTTACAATTACCCATATCATCATTAGTACTGTTTTCATCATCAGTTCTAGCTTCAACAAACCAACACAAGCCACCTGCTTGCATCACCACCCCTCGCAGCACTGCGCAAGGAACTGCTTTTGGGTAGGAACCTGTAACTTTGGTTCCTATGTGCATTGGTATGAAATCGGCTAGCCCTTTGAGACTAGCATGCAGCAGTAGCAGCACTATAGCAGTGAATAGCAGCCAATGTAGCTTCAAGGACTATGGAGAATTCAGAGACAGAAGCACTTCTTAAATTCAATTTGACATGTCAGCAAGCAGCAGCAACAGCAGTAGCACATATTCACTGTAGTCTTTCTAGAGAATTGTTCCTTAGGCTTAACAATAATCCCAAGCACTGTCTTAACAGTAGTAATCCCAGCTATTGAATAATCATTCTACTCCTCTCTAGTCACCTCGTTCAGCCCTGAATGCGACTCAATTCTAATCAGCTTCTGCGAGAGCATTGATGGATACCTTCTAGAAGCACAAAGATCTTGTCTAAAAACAATCTAGATCATCTTCATCCTACTCATCCTCCTCTTCCTCATCTTCAACACCATCTTAATAACTCTCTGACAACAGAACCTTAAGCATTAGAAATGATCTTTCGCCTAGCTCCTCAACATTTTCTCTGTAGGCATTAACTTCTATTCCTCCTGGCTGTTGTGCATTAGCCAAGATCTCGAGTAGACAAGTGATTTCGCATGAAGAAAAACTAAGAATTGCATCATTTGCTAAGAAAGGTAGCTTAGACGGAGAATATTCATAAATAAAAATAACACCTAAGAAAGCAGATTCTTTTTGCGTGCATGCTTATGAAAATGTTTAACCTGAGGAGAGTAACACACTCAGAGAATAACAAGAATAATAGTAAGAATTAAGATGTCTCTAAACTACTTAATTACATAGCAAAAGTAATCACAAAGAACACATTACTACTACTGCTTAAGAAATACAATTGAACATAATCAAAAAGGATGAAGGGTAAATACCTAAGAGAAGCGCCACCAATTCATCGAAAAGGACTAGGAAATAAGAAGCCTAACCATTGAGATAACCAAGCAGTGATTCAGAGAAATTACCAGATCATTAAGAAGATAACAAATCAAACAGTAAGATTATTCAATACGCTTAAGATGATCATGAATCAAGAGATAACTAAGAAACATAAAAGCATACATCACAACAAGATCAAAGTCAATAGTAAGAATAAGAATCAGCCTATGCTATTACCTAGCAGCACTCATAGCCATAAAGTCTCAGCAACGATAGCTAGGTTCAACACCAGCCTTCCATGATCCAACCTGAGATTATCTCAGAAGATCAAAGAATAAGCCCTTTGGTTGAGCAATATCCGAATGATACATAGATGCAGCACTACGACTGCTAGTATTATGACATGGATATCCGTACCAACACTGAAGAATACTGTATTGCTGAGTAGACCAACACAGACAGAGATTGTATTGAAGATAAAGAAGAATTTAAATATACATTATTACCATATTCATCTTCATAGTCTACAGATTCTCCTAATGAGCAGCATATTACGATCACTTCTGAAGAACTACTAGCTGAGAAATACAGTAATAACAAGTCTGATTTCAAGATAGATGAGCAAACAGAAGAAGAATCCATTGTTTCTGATGAATATTTAACATTGTCACCCTGTCTGTAAGTCAACAAACAACCATTTTCACAATAATCACAACACCAAACTCCATCGCAGTTATCACTATGCTAAGGAGGATAAGCGACTAAGGATATTGATCATCATCATCCTCATCTTCTTCCTTCTTAAACAACATAACAAGAGTCATCCATGTTGAGTTCAGATTAGACCCCAGTAGACAAGATCCATCATCATCTTCCCAAGAATTGCAACGATGCCTCAACTAGTCCAATAAGGGCAATCCTATCGGCAGATATTATCAATCATAATAATATTAACCACTCCCACGATACGTAAGTTATTGACAAGAGAGATTATCCCATTATTTGGTGTATAATTTGATTTTAAAAGTCAATTCTCAAGTGAAGATTCTTCTCATCTGCTAGCTGACTCGGAGATACTAATCAATGGGTAATCTGCGTTAAGACTATAAGAATAAGAAGAACGCAAACTTGAAGACGATTACTAGCAAAGGAAGAGACAAATCTAAGGAGAGATTAAAACAAAGCAAAAGCAGAGGAAACAATCACAACAACATCTGGCTGTTAACCCCGAGAGAATCAAGAACATTCCTTGTTCCAGCAGTAACAACAGCAATACAAGTAATTCCAATTCCTGTACAGCTGCAAGTTCCAAAGGAGATACGTTTAGTATCACTGATGCTAGTATTTCCCAGTCTATGCAAATGATAGCACTCTAAAAGAGAGAAGAAATCCTCGATAGAATCAAGCACATCGATGCTTAGCTCTTAGTCCATCAGTAGCAACAACAACAAGCGTAATTAGCAAAGTCAAAGACACATAAAGGTAAGCCATGTAATATATTGATTTCCAAGAATCCACCTAAATCAGCTGATCGTGCAGATAACTAGCCTTTAGTAGTATCATCAGTAAACAATCAACCCACTCCTTAAAAAACATCTACTTTTAGACATTCTCCATGTCCTTTATCGCATAAGTCTCCAGTTGTTCCTTAGCTACGAGCATCAACACCATCAGCTCGAACATCCGCACAATCATTTCCAGCGAAACGATCAGCTGATTCTGCTAAGTCCCTGAGTAAATAGAATAGCGTTAATTTTCTTGATGAATCTGGTGGATTAAAAGCGTGCAACTCAAGTAAGAAACTCACAGGATTTATCATTCTGACAGACTAGCAGATCCATCGAACACCTAAGTGGGAAAATATGCAAGCATAAAAGAATCTATGGAACAAAGGGTAGATTTTTAAGAACATATTATTAACAAATCAAGATAATATGGAAGAATTACTTGTTTTCATTGTTGTTCATTTATATTAGCCAACGAAGAGATCTGAAGTTCACTGATGAGTCTTCTACTTCTCATAAAGTAGATAGTAACAATAAGGAGAACTAACAAGCTGGAATGATAGCAACAACAACTGCAACCAAGAACTCAGGTACTGTTTAAAACAAAGCTCAAAGAAGCTCTTCAATTAAACCCACTAGCAGCAGCAATAAGTAATCAGCGCCACTAGGGGTCATCAATCTCTTTGAACTGCAGGTAACCCACCATCGAATATTGATTTACTAATTCTCACATTTATTGGATGCCATAATTCTCAAACAATTTTTAGAACAAACCCAAGGAAGATCCATAAATCCCAGCGTTAACAACTTCAAAGAACCTCAATATGTACCCTTTAACAGCAACTCTGACGCCTCGTTAATCTTCTACTCGTCAGTATCATCCTCTCCACTAGCCATTCTTTAAAAACGCAACACCATCTTACAAATCGAAATTAGACTGTAAAATGACATCAGTGTTTGGAAAGAAGCAGTCATCTAGCAAAATCAGTATCAAGAAGACACCAAATATCATCAGCAACACTAATCCGAGTGCTAACTTTCAGAAAATCAATGCCTTTTAACCAGCTACTTTCTCAATAATTCCTATTGTCTAAGAAATAGATCTAGAAGCGGAGCATGCTATCAAAATGAGTTCATAAGAGTACTAAGGCCAAATTAATAGTCTTTCTCATTTACATAACTCCAAGGACTACCTTAATTTTAACACATATTCCCCGTCGAAACACAGCAATGAGAGACTTACAAGACATCACAGGTATTAGATATGTGAAGGTGCTAAGGGTTTTGATGAAGAATTCTCCCCTATTGCTTAACGTACCAAAGGAGAGGAGGATATGAGTGATATTTCGGGATTGAATCCTTCTTCTAATGAAACTAGTAAGATATTTAGATTTTAAGATAGAGAATACATTTCATAAAATATTATTCCTATATTAGATTAATGATGAGCAGGAAGCGAACAAGAAGAATAGAAGTGAACAGTCTATGCTTTGAGGAGATAATATCTATTAATGCAGTCTCCATTTCTACATCCAATTTATCCTTGTTTTACAATTTTGTGCTCAAAAAACCATTGAAGAATAATACTCCAACTCATTAACTTTATTTCCCTTCCCAAAATTAAACAAAAACTGACATTGCTATTATTCACAATAACCCTACACGAATGTTTCATATTATGATAATCCATAACAGTCTCTACTAATCAATCACACATCACTGTAGCAAGCATAAACAATTAAACTTTTAGCCTGCGTGAATCTGAAATTTGAGTTAGCAGCTAAGAAAAATACATCTCCTTTCCTGACATGCATCAACTCAGAATCTTCCTTATGCAATACACTCAAATCTCCTTCACCTTAGCTCACAAGCAATATGCTGCCATTCGAGAAAGCAACATCTGAGGTGTTCTCCCCGTTGGTTAAACTTATTTTCATGCATCGGAATTCATTATAGAGTTCAGGGATGTAAACTGCTATTGTTTCCCTTCCATCTCCACTGCTTCTAATCACCTGCGGCTTCAATTTATCGGCTTCTTTCATCTTGTAAGTTAGCATCTAAACAACAAACAGAAAACAAATGAATATCTATTATCGTGTCTGGATAGTAATTGCTATAAATCAAGGATGTTTACCTAGCAGAGAGTGTCTTTGTCTTTGAATTTAGGTGTAAGTCCAACGCGCACAACATTATCTGATGCAGCCATACCTAGTCAAACATAAACATTATTTGGCTTAATATATTCAATAATTTAGATATTTCCTCTCAACAAAAATAATCTTCTTCTTCTTCTTTCTATTCTTACATTCAATGCAATTCCCAGCGATATACGCATGTGGTTCGTTTTAATTCAGCACGAGTGCTTCATCAGGCAGTAAAAACACATGATTCAGTAAATATGCTACGAAAATTCCAATGTCATTTGGAAACTATTCATTTAGTTTTAGTGACAGTATCTCCCTCGACGAACGATCCTTTTGTTCTTTCTTCGCTATTCTCTCCACTAAACTTTTCGTTTGATGCTCAATGCTTTGCTAGTCTGCATCGAGGAGAGATGCTAGAAGTTTCTACAAAGTCTATTCGATTGGATGCACTGCAAACTACTTGATTATCTCCTCATTTCGTATTAACGCACGTAGCTCATCTACTGTATTAATAGCGTTAATTATTTCCTCCTTGGGTCGGAAGTTACAAAGAGCCTCAAATTCCGTGAGAGCAATGCACATTTCTGGTTTGTGGTTGCTATCTTTGTAGATATTCGGATGCATTTCATGCAGCTTTTCTGCTAATTTTTTATCGGGATGAGCCTGAATACTCAACGCCTTAGCAATGCTCAAAACCTTAAACAAATACACAAGATCTCTACTTTATCCTCCTGGTTCACTCATATTCTCCCTACCACCTAGATAGAAATCACTGTGCTCTGAAATAACATCGCTAAGTAGCTTAGCATTACTTCCTTCTTCTTCTTTGGCTTCAACTCGAGATGGACAATTCACATGCGTTCCCATCCATAACTCAGCATAAGGCAATGCTGGATTTAGCTATGTATTTGAATTCATTGCAAGTGCATAGACTTCACTGGCATCACCAATCGAACCCCATTCATAATTTTAGTATCCGACTTGCAGCTTTAGCAACCTTCTCAACCCTGCCTTCATTCAGTCACTGCTAATGTAATACTACGTATCTTTGTTAAAAAACTTGCGCAGTTGTTTTTCTAAATATCTAAAATAGATTTCAAATAATTATTCCCCAAAAAAGCAGAATTCTTTTTTTTCATTATCAATTCAAAAAGATATTCACTTGGAAGTAGTTGTATCATGCATCATTAAAGAACAAACACTTCGCCCATAGCTTCACACGCTTGGCATATCAACCTGATCATTTCCGAAAATGAGATGCTTTAAATTAATTAATATTCATATTATGTGTATGATTATTTTGAAGACACCAACAATTTTCTTTTGTTTGGATATTATTTATCTGATTGAGACAAGAACAGAGTGAGCTTATATTAGAAATAGTCGAATTGGAATGGAAGAATTTATTGAATTTCAGATTTTTTTTTAATTATTAATTTATGTGCCCGCTTTAAATTTTGTATTAAAATCAAAAAACTTGATATTGCTTACGTATTTTTCCATAGCTGCTTCTGCTTGTTTTTAGCTAGATGCATTTTCTCTTCAATTATCAGTGTATCTGCATATTCATTCTTCCATCTCTTTACTTGAATAATTGGCATTCTAAGCCCTTTCTGTCTATTGAAATATCCTTCAATAAGGTATATTCTTTTAAGCGTGGAGGAATAAAAGACTCTCAAAGAAGAGTATCTTCTTCCCTTCCTTCTAAGATTCTTTTTCAATTCTATTGTATTTCTCAATACATATTCTTGTTTATCTCACCACTATTTGAATCCCTTCACCATTTAATTCTCATTCAAGTCATCTTCAACATTAGTAAATATGTTAAAACAAGTAATTTCCTCGCAAAAAGCATCCAGTTATTCTAATCACCATAAAAGTGCCTTTGAACCAAAAAAAATCAATTTTTTTAATTACCAACTAGGAATTCTCTCCGATAAGGTCTTGCTGACTCTGCGAAATTGACTCATTTCCACTAAACAAATCCCCAAATCAGGGCATAATAAATCACCCAAAATAACAGTGTGAAAATAAATAGTAACAAAAACCACAGATCTCTCTAAACAAACTCTCCAAGCACATTTTATTGTTTTGTTTGTGTTTATTTTTGGGAAGTCAAAATCATCTCCTGAGAGTCTGACTGATTACCTACTGTACTAGAACATTATCCTTTAATCAAAATAGACACCATGTCTGCTCGAATCAATGGCGAAAACAACAATAATCATTACAATAACAGTTACTCAAACATGGAATCTGGATTTGAAGATTACAAAGAAGATCCACCACAAAGTCTGATCGTCAAAGAGCCACTAATTCTACCAATACTCCAGTAAGATGAGGAGGACTACCATAATACTAGCAACGATAACTAATTCGATCGAAATAACAGCAATAACATGAACAATCAAAATCAAACTAGATCTCCATTATTTTTATCTGAAAAAAGCGGTGAGAGCAACACAGGTAGCTCGTTTAATGCGGCTGATAGATCTAATAAACTAGCTGTGTTTCTGCAATACTGCAAGCATCAAACACGCAAACTACTCGACTATATAAATGGTACTGGAATTAACACCTGCGAGCGAGTCGTATGGCTGGATGGTAGAATCCTCCCAGAAACCTTTGAATCATCCAATGCAGTGACCTATTCGAAATACAATTTAGTTACATTCTTTCCTAAATTCTTCTATCAATTCCTGTCATAATTCCCAAATGCTTTCCTAGTCTTCATAGCCATCTCTTAATTCTTCTATGACCTCAAAGTCGGACATCTTTACTGCTACATAGCACCGCCAATCGCCTTCCTAGTGTTTCTTATCGTCAGAGAAGGTTACTTTTAACAAAGTTTTTTGAGGCTATTATTTGATGATTTACCTTACTGCATAGCTTGACTGTATTATCTGTTGTATTTCTTGAAAGGTTATGATGATTTCCGTCGTAGAAAGTCAGAGATTGGATTCATGGAAGTTGAATTTAAAGTGCTAACAAAAAACACAGATGGCACTTGGGAGTATCAAAATAAGCAACGAAGAGAACTTAAAGTCGGTAATGTTATAGAATTACCTAAGGGAGTACTAGCTCCAGCCGATTTAGTCATTCTCTACTCGAAGTAAAACAGATTTAAATGAATTCCAGTTTGCTAACAATTTGATTTATGGAAGTAATCACAGGGGAGAAGTCTTAGTGAATACCTAATAATTTGATGGGAGAACACTGCATGCATAGAAAACCTCCATTCAATGGGTTTAAGATGAGATTCTTAGAAGAAATCATGATCCTACAGTTGTAGCTAATCTATCAGCGAAAGTGTAATTACCAGCTCCTTCATCTGACCCAGTTAGTTTTGCAGGAACTTTCATTTCTCCCACAGCGACACATTCATTAAGTGTTTCCAATATGATTTGGGCTGATTGCTCTCTTTCCTCAGGATGCATTCTAGGTACAACACAGGAGGGGATATTGATAGTATTTTCTAACTAATATTTTTAGGATTGGTAGCCTATTGTGGGCATGAAAGCAAGAGTGAGATGGCGAGCAGTAAAAACAGGCATAAAGTATGTAAACTCGACAAGGAAGTCAGCATGATTTCAAAGGTTCTGTGCGGTGTCTTCGTTGTGTATGCGATTCTCATCGTTTTCATCAAAGGAAACATATTTTCTTCAGCTAGTGTCATAATCGATTTCATTAGGTAAGAAACACAAATGCGATATTGTTGTTTTTCAACGTTTAGTTATTTCTGTAAAATGCATAGGTTCTTCGTGCTGGTATCTTGCATCACACCAGCGAATCTGCGAATATAAGTTGAGATTTGCAGACTCTTCTCAACCTACTGTATCAACACTGATCCTGAACTGCCTGGAGTGCAAATCAAAGATCAAGTAAATTACTTTTGTAGAAGTGCATTGTTTGAAGTTCTAATAACCTTATTGATTTGTTTAGAACATCCCTGAAGAACTAGGTTAGATTCACTACTTGATCGCTGACAAAACAGGTACATTAACTGAGAATCTAATGAAATGTTAGCGCATAAGCATGGAATAAGTCACTTTCAACGAAGAAACAATGATGGAAATGGAATCCATCATTATCAATTAATGCAGTCGTTATGCCGAGCCTTTATCGAACTACCCAAACGATCTGAATTCCTCAAATCGTCCAAAGGAAGAAGTATTTCGAGATCTAGTCACAGCGATGTGTATCTGCAATTCAGTCTAACCCTACAAAACTGCTTCTTCGTAGTCATAGTTCCTCGGAATATCTCAAGACGAAGTTGCCATAGTTAAACTTGCAGAATAACTCGGTATTTCTCTGATTCATCGCAGCGAAGATGAAATTCGCTTATGTAACATCCGAGGGGGAATAGAAACTTACAGGGTCCTAGAAATCTACCCGTACAACAATGTGACCAAGAGAATGTCTATAATTGTATAATTTATCGATAGCGGAAGGATAGTCCTGTATACCAAGGGTGTAACTTCCGAGATGGTAGACTTACTATATGGAAGAAATGCAACAAAATTTGCTTAAGAAGAAACTGCGAGTCTAGCATCAGAAGGATTGAGAGTCATTACATATGCACAGAAACTCCTTTTGCCGAAGTAGTATCATGAATGGAGGACACATAAGTACTCCTCAGGTAGTGTATCGATAAGCTACAGTGCTACAGCTGCAGTAGCACCAAGATCGACTTCTCTTAGTAGCACAAATAAGAATTCTCCGATCGATGGTGACATGGAATTCTTAGGGATGACTGCTCTTAACGATCAACTC
>Ga0302271_10001176_pt1 | contig 25530 bp, 11 predicted proteins | sample III_Bog_N1_1_FD_198767 | JGI IMG/M metagenome (GOLD analysis project Ga0302271, IMG submission 198767) | Peat permafrost microbial communities from Stordalen Mire near Abisko, Sweden - III_Bog_N1_1 | ecosystem: Environmental > Terrestrial > Soil > Wetlands > Peat | place: Sweden: Abisko... | reverse complement strand
TTTTTCCTCTCTATTTGAAGATCCTTATTATAAGCAGAATTGTTGAAGGCAACTAATAAATTGAGATGCATGCACAACACCCTCAAGTAAAAAAGAATTAACTGACTAACGTTGATCATCATCGGCGAGTAGATTCTTTCTCAGGAATATTATGAGAACAGCCTTTAATAGATACATAAACGACAACAACATTATCAGATAATGATTGATATCATGATTGATAATATTACTGAAGAGTAATATAAATGAAGCTACAACAACATGAAAAAGAACTAAATAATCAAATGATTAATTATTTTTATTACAATACAAAGGAGGGGGAGTGTTTGAGTGTTTATGGTAAAAAAAATTAAGTATCAAGTCACTTGTCTCTAGCACTAAATCCCCCCTGAAAGAAGGCTTTACATTTTTTAAAACATATTTGCTTGTGTTTCTCAGTGTTATTCGTTTTTATATGATATTTTTTCAGTTCCCTAGTTGATACTAACTTTTGATCTGCAAATTCGGAGTTGAAATCGTAAATGAATACATTAGTATTTTAAGTTCAATGCAATTTAAATCAATTTATCAATGTAATAATATGTCATTTAACTTGGAAGTTATCTAAAAATTCATTAATAACAGCTTTTTAAATTGAGAATAAATAAATCACTAAGTAATTTTATATGGATATTTGCAAGTTATGTTATTTTTTTCAATTACCATTCTTATTTTTCAAATGGATTTCCTGCATAGTGGGCAAAATGTTTGATATTTTTTCCACTAAGCAATGCAGGTTTAGTGGAATATATGTGAACATCGAATCTTGGCAAGTACTTCTCCATGTTTGATATTGTTCTAACATATTCAGCAGCTTTCTTTGTTGTCCTAAGATTCCTAGATAACATTAGAGAAGTCTTTGGTGGTCTCATTGAAGGATTTGTTATCCTAAGATTAATAGTTCTAATTTTTTGCTCGATAAAAAGATACTGATGTTAATGATCGATGTTATCTTTGTTGTTGATATTCTTGTTTTTTTTGTTATCGTAACCATCTTTAATCTTCCTACCATCGTTGTTCTTGTTACCATCGTATTTCTCTTCGCTTTAAAAGATCTTGCTGTACTTGCATTTAGTATCGTTGATCTTATTCTAGTTGTAGTTATTCTTGTTATCTCTTGTTTTCTTGTTCTCGTTGTTGTTTTCGTTATTGCTCTAGTTATTGTCGTTCTTGCTGATAATATTGAGTTATCCTTCGTTCTTGTACTATTAGTTCGAATCGTTCTTTTTGCATTTGTTGTTTTTGGTAAAGTTATTCCTGTAGTTATTCTTGTTTTTTCTGCGCTTTTTCTTCTCGTTCTCGTCTTCGTTGTAAGAGTATTTAGTGCTTTTATTATCGTTGTTTTTCTTGTAGTTATTGCAGTCGTTGTCTGAGCTATTGACGTTATTGTAGTTGGGACTGACTTTATTATTTTCGTTTTAGTAATTGTGCTTACTACTGCTATTAATATTGTTATTGCCCTATTCTGTATTGTCCTAGTTGTTGTTATCTTAATCGGTATGGTGCTATTCGCTGCTGTTACACCTGCTATGGTCTGAGTTATTGTCTTCCTCTTTACTGTTGTACAAGAGGCTATTGTTTAAGTTGTAGTTATCCTAGTCGTTGTTGTTCTTATAGTTGTTGATATTTTTCTTGTAATTTATGATTTTCTTCTTTTAGCTATTGATTTGATTTTATTAATATTTTGATGTAGTTGAGAAAATGACCATTTGTTTCCTTTTCAGGATTATCTTTAAACTCAAATAATTTACAATGATAGAGATACTCACTCTCTATGAATTCCTTGCTACAGATATCGCAAAACACTGTTGAGGGAATGTCGTCTGAAGTCTCAGCCTAACCTTTGTTGTTGCTTTAGTTGAATTACTTTTCATATTTCTATTATTATTTAGATTCTTCTTAAGACATTTATTTAAGATTTCTACTGTTATTATCATTTATATTATTATTTTTATTATTGCTACAACTTCTTGATTCTTAGCTTTTACTCTCCCTTGGCTAAGCAGACTATGTATTATTCTTCGTATCAATTGACTTTTTCTCCTTATTATCCTTATTATCTTAGTCATCCTGTTCATTCTAATTTTAGATCGCTTCACTGTAATCCTAGAGTATGAGTTTCTAGTAAGGTATTTCTGAAGAATCTTTTCTTTTTTTCTCCTCTTCAGAGCTCTCCTTAGAATTATCATTGATATCCTCCTCTGCCACTTTAATATCCTCATCGATTACCTCAAATGAAGACTCCTACTTGGATATTTCTAATTATTATGTTTGTTCTTTCTGTTTTTCAATTGTTTTCTCCTGATTGTTCTATTTTAACTTCCTTGCACTATGGATAAATGGAGTATTACTATTTCTACCTTTTTCGATTGATTTCTTAATAATCTATTGACCAACCAGAATACTTTTTTGACTCATATTGTTTGTGTTCCTAGCAGCTGCGAAAGTGCTTGATTAATAGGCTGGATCTCCTAATGGTTGCTATTTAAAAGACACTTTTTTTGTGATCTGTTGTTAGGATCCCTGCCCCTGGTTGATCTGCTGTTAGGATCCCTGCCGCTGGTTGATCCGCTGTGCTTCTTCATTCATTGATTGCTAAGATGTACTTATTTTACTCTTTTGCAATGCGATTGGCTCCAAGAAGAATTTTCCATAACCAGCAAGCATAATTATTGCTGTCCTTGTTTTTTGGTTCTTAGATAAACTAGTTTCTCTTTTATCTGCGCACACAGGTTTTTGCCTTTTTTGCGTATTTTAATAGCTTAAATGAAATTATCTTTTTGGTTTGATATTATGAGGATTTAAGGGAGTCAGGTTAAAAAGATTGAGTTTGTTTTAGTAATTCTCTTTTTTATTTACAGCTAATTATTTTATGAAAAAAGAGTTTTACTTGTTTTGAATTGACTTTACAGAAAATGTTTACAAATTTTTTGAATTAATTACTGATTCCCATCGAATTGTTTCACTGCGGTAATGAGAACCAATTAAAATCAAGTGAGAAATTAATAAATCAACTTTTCAATTTAAAATCAACTTCCCTAGCTTCTCTAATAAACAAAGAATTTATGTTGTCATCTAACTGAAATGTCGATATTACAAAATCTTTTTGCACAAAAAACAAAATATTAGCTTGCAGATTCATCTTATTTGAAATATTCTTTTATTCAAATTACTTTTTGAACAGCTTTTAAATTACTAATTTAATAATTGTTTCTAATGCTATTTTAGCTTATGTTATCTCTTAATTAAGTCCTCAGCAACAAGAATATGTTGAATAAAATGAAGTTCAACCAAAAAAGAAAGCCTCAAAAAAAAATAAAAAATAACAAGTTCAAGAAGATGAAGAAGATGAAGAAGAAATAAAAAGATAAGGAGCCTTTAAAATAATCTTAGGATATTCCTTAAAAAAATCATTAATTAAATAATAATAATTATTTTTATTTTTGTACAAAGGAGGGGGGAGCGTATGAGTGTTGATGGTAATGTAATTGAAGTATTAAGTCACTGTTTCGAAGGTTAAATAAATCCTTCTCCTCTCTCTCCCTCCCCCGCCAAGCTTCCTAAATACATAATACTTAAGATAAAAAAATATGATTTGGGTGTTGACTGTGAGGATGAAGGCTGTACAATTGAATAAAACAAAAAAATCCTCCTGCTAGTTATTCAAATAGATTCATCTCTTTCTTGCAAAACATATCTGCTTGTTTCTCAGTGTTTTTTTTTTTACATGATTATATTTTCAGTTCTCTCATTGAGATTAACTTTTGATCTGCAACCTTGGAGTTAAAATAGTAAATGAATGCATTAGTATTAAATTCTATGCAATTTAAACTGGTTTTTCAATGTAATAAAATGAAGTTTAACCTTGAAAGTTATCTAAAAAATTATTCAAAACAGCTTTTTAAAATGAGAATCAATAAATCGCTAAGTAATTTGATATGGATATTTGCAATTATTTATATTCTTTTTTACAATTATCATCCTTATTATTCAAATGGATTTCCTGCATAGTGGGCATACTGTTTGATATTTTTTCCACAAAGCAATGCAGGCTTAGTGAAACAAATGTGATGCATCGAAAATTCCCAAGTACTTCTCCATATTTGATATTGTTTTAACATATTCAGCAGCTTTCTTTGTTGTATTGAGATTCCTTGAAAATATTAGAGAAGGCTTAAGTAGTCTCATTGAAGGATTTTATTTCATAAGTTTAATTCTTCTAAATAATTTGCTCTTTTAAAAGATATTGCTGTTTATGATCGATGCATTCTTCGCTCTTTATTTTATCGTTCTCTTTGTTGTTATTACACTTTTCTTTAATCCTCCTACCATCGTTGTTCTTGTTACCATCGTATTTATCTTTGCCTAAATATTTCTCGCTGAAATTCCATTTCGTATCGTTGATCTTATTCTTGCTGTAGTTATTCTTGTTGTCTCTTGTTTTCTTGTTCTCGTCGTTGTTTTCGTTATTGCTCTAGTTATTGTCGTTCTTGCTGATAATATTGAGTTATCCTTCGTTCGTGTACTACTAGTTCGAATCGTTCTTTTTGAATTTGTTGCTTTTGATAAAGATTTTCCTGTAGTTGTTCTTGTTTTCTCTGCGCTTTTTCTTCTCGTTCTCGTCTTCGTTGTAAGAGTATTTAGTGCTTTTATTATCGTTATTTTTCTTATTGTTATTGCAGTCTATGTATGAGCTATTGTCGTTATTGTAGTTAAGACTGTCTTTACTATATTTGTTTTAGTACTTGTCTTTATTACTGTGATTGATACTGAAGTTGTCCTACTCGCTATTATCCTAGTTGTCGTTAACTTAGTCGTTATGGTGCTAATCGCTGCTGTCCTACCTGCTATGGTCTGAGTTATTATTGTGTTCTTGACTGTTGTGCAAGAGGCTATTGTCCAAGTTGGAGTTATCCTAGTAGTTGTTGATATTTTTCTTGTAATTTATGATTTTATTGTTTTAGTTATTGATTTGATTTTAATAATATCTTGATGTAGTTGAGGAAATGGCCATTTGTTTCCTTTTCCTTTAAGGGATTATTTTTAAACTCAAATAATTTACAATGATCTAAATACTCACTCTCTATGAATTCTTTGAAACAGAGATCACAAAACACTGTTGAGGGAATGTCATCCAAAGTCTGAGTCTAACCTTAGCTATTGCTCCCATATTTCTATTAATATTTATTAGACTCTTCAATAGCTTTTTATTTGAGATTTCTACTACGATTATCATTTTTATTATCTTAGAAACTACTTGAGGATTCGTTTTTACTATTGAGTGCCTGAGCAGACTAAGGATAATCCTTTGTACCTATTTGCTTTTTCTCCTCTTTGAAGCTATTTTCTTTATTATCGTAGTTATTTTGCTCATAATAATTAAAATTCAATTCACTGCAATCCTTTAATATGCTCTCCTAACTAAAATCAGAGCAATAATCACTATCCGTCTCTTCCACATTAATAATCTCCTCGATTGAGGGTTCCTACTAAGAAATATCTTTTTATTATTCTTTTTCTTTCTGTTCTTCAGATTTGTTTTCCTCATTATCCTTTTATCCTTAGCTTTAACGATTATTGTACTTCCTTCCTCTGTGGATAAATGGAGTATTACTATTTTTACCTTTTTCTAATGATTTCTTGGTTATTCCCTGCTTTTGATTGCTTTGATTGAGAAACCCTTTCTGTTGTTTCATGTTGCAATTCATGTAATTGTTAGAAATAACAGTATTGTTTATATTTCTAGTATCCCTCTTGCCATATATCTTCTCTTCCTCCTCTTTTTTGTTGCTATTGTTGTATCGAGCAGTGGAATTAAATCTTAGTACCCTTGCTGTTTGTCTGCTATCAAACTGGAGATTCACTTATTTTTAAAGATTTGTGATCTGTTGTTAAGGCTCCTTTCGTTAGTTGATCTGTATTGATGGCTAAGAAGTGCTTATTTCACTCTTTTTCCTTTGAATTGGCTCCAAGAAGAAATTTCCATAACCAGCATGCATCATTTCCTAATGTCCTTGCTCTTTTGCTCTTAGATCAACTAGTTTCTCTTCTTTTTACGCGTACTAAACTTGCCTTTTTTTGAGATTTTTAATAATTTTAATGAAAATGAAATTGTCTTTTTGGTTTGATATTTTATGAGGATTTAAGGCAGTCAGGCTAAAATGATTGAGTTTGCTTAAGTCTCTTTTATTTACAGGGAATTATTTTTTGGGGAAAAAAGTTTAACTTGTTTTGAATTGACATTACAGAAATTATTTACAAGCTTCTTGAATTAATTAGAGATTCCTTCGGAATTGTATCACTGGGGTATGAGGATGAATTGAAATCATGTATTAATAAATAAGTCAATTTTCCATTAATAATCAACTCCACCACCCCCTCCCTTCAGCAGAAAATTTAAAACAAGACCTAATTTCCCTCTCGATTCTCTTAGAAATGAAAGATTTTTGTTTACCAAATAATTGAAATGTGCAACAATAACAGAATATTTTAGTGCGGAAAATAATATTTTGTTTATTTTTCACTCATTGTTAAGTAAAAATCAAAAGTAACTATGAAAAGAGTTTTATTTCAGTTATTGTAAGCCAATTCCATTAAAAAAATATTATTGTTGGAATTTTACCTTGCAGATTAATATCCTCAACCAAAAGAGTTAACGCATAATGAAGATATTTTTAAAAATTTCTTGCAGTATTATTTTTGGCGGTCTTTAAAACCTAAGAATTTATTATTTTTTTTTAAAAAAAGATCTTCCTTGTTGTCTTAAATAAAAATAAAAATACCTTTTTTTCATTAATAATTTAAAAAATTTTTAATAGTTGAAATAAAAATATCGTTTCTATGGTTATCTTTTATGGAATTATTTTGTTAAAGAATTATGAGAATTATCTTGAATGGTTTTTGTCTCACCTTTTTGAGGTTTTTAAGGAAGAGGACTTATATGAGAGCTTCCCTTGATGGAGTGAGAATGTTTAATTTGACTCGCTAATTATTTGATTACAGTACAAAAGAGGGAGAGTGTATGATTGTTGATATTAATGGAATTGAAGTATTAAGTCACTTCTGGAAGACTAAATCCCCTTCCCTACCCACCCCCTTCTGCCAAGCTTTCTAAAAAAATAGTAACTAAGAAAAAATATGATTTGGGTGTTGGCCATGAGAAAGAAGGCTTTACAATTGAATAATAAACAATAATTATGTTCCTGCTAGCTTTTCAAATAGATTCCACTCTCTTCTGCAAAACATATTTGCTTGTGTTTCTCAGTGTTCTACTTTTGTACATGATTATGTTTCAGTTCCCTCGTCGATACTAACTTTTGATCTGCAAGCTTGGAATTAAATAGTAAAATGAATACATCAGTATTTTAAATTCTAGGCAATTTAAAATGGTTTTTCAATGTAATAATATGGAATTTAACCTTGAAAATTATCAAAAAAATTATTCAAAACAGCTTTATTAATTGAGAATAAATAAATTGCTAAATAATTTGATATGAATATTTGCAAGTTATGTTAGTTTTTTCCATTTGCCATCCTTATTATTCAAATAGATTTCCTACATAGTGGGCATACTGTTTAATTAACTTTTCAGAATCTATTCAAGTACTTCTCCATTTGTCTCATAATGTTCTCACATATTCAGCAGTTGTTTTCATTGTTGCATTAAGATTTCTAGAATTATTTAGAGAAGTCTTAAATGGTCTCATTGAAGGATTTGATATCATAAGATTAATTTGTTTGGTCGATAAAAAGATATTGATGTTGATGATGGTCGCAATCTTTGTTTTTGATATTCTCGTTATTTTTATTATTACAATTTTCTTTAATCTTCCAACCATCGTTGTTCTTGTTACCATTGTATTTATTTTTGCTAAAAAATATCTCGTTGTGCTTTTATTTCTTATCTTTGATCTTATTCTTGCAATAGATACTCTTGTAGTCTCTTGTTTTATTGTTCTCGTTGTTGTTTTTATTGATTTTGTTGATAATATTGAGTTAGCTTTCGTTCTTGTAATACTTATTGGAATCTTTCTTTTTGTAGTGGTTGTTGTTGATAAAGTTGTTCTTGTAATTGTCCTTGCTGTCTTTGCACTTATTCTTCTCGCTCTCGTCTTCGTTGTAACAGTATTTAGTGCTTTTATTATCTTTGCTTTTCTTGCAGTTATTGTAATTGAGACTGTCTTTACTATTTTGGTTTTAGTACTTGTACTTACTACTGTGATTGATATTCCTGTTGTCCTAGTAATTGCTGCCTTTATCGATATTGTGCTAATCGCTACTGTCCTACTTGCTATGGTTTGAGTTATTGTAGTTCTCTTTCCTGTTGTACTAGAGGCTTTTGTTTGAGTTGTAGTTATCCTAGTCGTTGTTGTTCTTGCAGTTGTTGATATTTTTCTTGCAATTTATGATTTTGTTCTTTTAGTTATTGATTTTATTTTTATTATATCTTGATGTAGTTAAGGAAATGGCCATTTGTTTCCTTTTCAGGATTATCCCTAAACTCAAATAATTTACAATGATCTAGATACTCACTCTCTATGAATTCCTTGCTACAGATATCGCAAAACACTGTTGTGGGAATATCATCTGAAGTTTAAGCCTAACCTTAGTTGTTGCTTTAGTTGAATAACTTTCCATATTTCTATTGATAGTTAGACTCTTCAATAGATATTTATGTTTTGTTGAATCTCTTATCTTTGTTAGTGTAGTTATACATCTCATTCTAATTTTAGTTGGATTCACTGAAATCCTCAAGTATGAGTTTCTATTAAGGTATTTCTGACGAATCTCCTTAATTGTTATCCTTTTTAAAACTCTCCTCGTTAGTATCAGAGCTATGATAGCTACCTGTCACTTCCACATCAATATCCTCCTCGATTAAAGATTCCTACAAGGATATTTCTAATTATTATACTTGTCCTTTCTGTTCTTCAGATTTTTTCTCCTCATTATCCTTTTATCCTTAGCTTTAACGATTGTTGTACTTCCTTCCTCTGTGGATAAATTGAGTATGACTATTTTTACCTTTTTCTAATGATTTCTTGGTTATTCCCTGCTGTTGATTGCTTTGATTGAGAAACCCTTTCTGTTATTTCATGTTGCAATTCATGTAATTATTAGAAATAACAATATTGTTAGTATATTTAGCATCCCTTTTGTTGTTATTCGTTCCTATCTCATATTTCTTCTCTTCCTCTTCTTGTTAGTATCCGTTGTTGTATCTAGCAGTGGCATTAAATCCTGGTATTCTTGATGTTTGACTACTTTTAAAGTGGAGATTTCCTTATTTTTAAAGCTTTGTGATTTGTTATTAAGGCACTTGCTGTTAATTGAACCGTCGTTTTTCTTCATACATTGATTGCTAAAAAGCACTTAGTTCACTCTTTTGTATTTGGATTTGCTCCAAGTAAAAATTTCCATAACCATTATGCATCATTTCTTGATATCCTTGCTCTTTCGCACTTAGATCAACAAGTTTCTCTCTTTTTTTGTGTTCTCACACCAGCTATTAGCCTTTTGTTTGATGTGTTTTATTATTTTAAATGAAAATTAAATTATCTTTTTGATTTGATATTTTGAGAATTTAAGGAGTTCAGGGTAAATAGATTGAGTTTGTTTATGTAACTCTCTTTTTATTTACTGAGTATTATTTTTGGAAACAAGTTTTTAACTTGTTTTGAATTGACTTTACAGAATTATTTTACAAGTTTCTCGAATTAATTAAGGATTACATTCTCATTTTATCACTGGGGAAATGAAAATGAATTGAAATCATGCCCAATAATTTCTTAAGTCAACATTTCCATTTACAATCAACTTCCCCCGTAGAAAATTTAAAACAATATCTAATTTTCCTATTGAATCTCTTAGAAACGAAGGATTTGTGTTTGTCAAATAACTGAAATATCTCAATAACAGAATCTTTTAGAACAGAAAGCAAAATATTGTTTTTTGTTCACCAATAACTAAGTTGTTAGCAAAAGAAAAAATTAAAAGAATTCTATTTCCGTTTTTGTGGTCGATTCAATAAATAATTGTTGTTTGATTTTGAGCTTGCAGATTCATCTTATTATTTGAAGCATTCTTTAATCACCTTTTTGAAAAGCTTTATGATTGCTTGATTTAATATTTGTTTAAATGTTATTCTCCCTTATTTCTTCTCTTGGGTAAGCCTTCAGAAGCAAGAATATGTTGAATAAAATGAAGTTCAACCAAAAAAAAAGTTTCAAAGAAAAAAAAAGAATAAATTCAAGAAGAGGGAAAAAAAATTAACCTTTAAATTAATCTGATGATATTTCTTAAAAAAAAAGAATGAATTATTTTTTAAAAAAATAAAAAAATGATAATAATTAACCAAAAATTTAGAAATATATTTTTAGAAGTTAGCTGTCTCTCTCACACATTAGAATTGCTCATCATCTTGATGTCAGAGAGCCCTCTGGTATCTGGCCATTCGGTTGAGCATATTTTCTTCTATTTTTAAGCTGAATTTCATCCATTTTAATAATTATTATCTGAATTTCACTTCCTTTTTAGCGCATAATATTAGTCAAAATTCTTACCCAAATCTGCTTTTCTTTTTTCAAAAAAAATAATAAAATAAAAATGGAGAGCTACAGGGTAATCAATTTTTTCTTTCCTTCGAACTACACTCCTCTTCTGATAGCATGTCTCAAAAAAACGAATAAGATTAGTACCAAAATCAAGATTTCCACCCTCGGACAGCACCTCTTATCAACAAACAGAGAGCCTTTCAGATTGAAAAAGAATACTACTAATCCTTCCCTGCTTAGAAAAGACTTATTAAGTTAGATTTATTAAAAAACACTGAAAAGAAAGTTAAAAACAGCGTTATTGATATTTTTAGAACACGCATAAATGCAAGTCTATGCTCATTTTTTGATTGTTGGTCTTATTCAAATTGCTTCCCTGCATAACGGACAAAAATTTTGGTATTTTTTCCACTCAGAGATGCATTCTTAATGGAATTTATGTGAACATGGTATTTTCGCAAGTTCTTCTCTAGGCTCAATATCATATTAACATATGCAGCAGCGTTGTTTGTTGTTTGTTGTTTGAAATAACCTCGATCCTCTCAGAAGAGGGTTGAATAATATTTTAGCTGAGTTATGCATCCTAAAAATATGAGACTGAATTATTTTCTGGAAAATTTGGACCTGAAGAATGATTTTGTCGTAATTGTCCTTGCATCAGTTCTCGAAGTTGTTATTATTATCGTTGTTCTCGTTCCAGCAGTTGTTGCTGTAGTTATTCTAGTTGTTCTTGTCCTTGTTCTAGTTGTAGTCTTAGTCGTTATTCTCCTTATTCTTGTAATTGTCTCTATTGTTCTTGCAATCGTTATTCTTGTTCTAGAAGTTATTTTTGCAATTGCTGTTCTTGTTCTTGGAATTGTTATTGGAGTTTTTGTAGTTGTCTTTATCCCTGTTGAAGTTGCAGTTTTAATCGTTTTTATCCTTGTTCTTGTAGTAGTTTTTGTTATTCTGTTTGAAATAGTTATTGTTGAAATTGTTCTTGTGCTTGTCCTTTGTGTTGTCTAATGATACACTCAAAGAAATGTCCATTCATTCTGTTTCGAGAAATCATATCAAAGCAAAACCCGCATTTTATCTTTTAGTGCTCGCATTAACGGCAATGATCTGCATAGTCATTTTCTAAGATAACTTGGCTGCACATTTCACAAAATACAGTTGAGGAATCATCATCATCATCATCATCCTCATCAAGAGGATGGATCTTTTTATCTTTATTTGTTTTTTTAAGATTTATTGATTTTATGATTTTTGTTAAGACAAATCTAATCCACCTCTATCAATAAGCGTAGGCTGCCTAAGAACAGAACTCCTAATATCACTTTTGTTAGTCTGCGCAGTCACACTTGGATGATATGATACTTTTCTATGTGATTTATTTATAGAATTAATTTTACTATTAAGGCTGCTGATATTACTTTTACTGCTTTAGCTACTTCTTTGTGAGCTTCTATTAATGGTCTCTGTCTGTATTAGCTCCTTTTTCTAGGGCGTATTATCTTTATTTTTACTGATTTATCTCGACTCTTGAACAGAAGTTTTATCAAGAATTCTACTACTACTATGGTTGAGAAAGCTAATATTATGTCTACTTGAGTGTCTGCTTGTCATAAAGTCTTCACTCTAGAGCGTCCGAGCAAACAACGAAGGGGTTTATGGGGTAGTCTGCTTGCTTCTGAGTCTCTGCGAGGGTATTTCTGGTGATGATTGATTATCCTCCTCTCCACTCGTCAATTTCTTATCATCCCTATGATGCTCTTTAAGAGAATCTTTCTGTTTAATCTTCTTGATCATGAATGGTGATTAGGATAATTTCAATGGTTAGGATACTATATATGATTATGCTTGCTCTTTCAGCTCTAAGGAATTTTTAATTTATTTCTCCTGTTGCTTAGTTTACTTGGGAGAGTTTTAAGATGTTAAACACTTTTTGGATTTCTACTATTACCTGCTGGAACTCATGTAATTATTATTAAATTTATTCTATGTTTAAGTGAAAGTAGTATCCACATCACTGTGATTGTCCTTTCCTATTTCAGATTTCTTCTCTTCTTCCTCTTCCTCTTCCTCTTCCTCACTTTCCTTGTCATTATTAGACCTAGCAATAATGTTTAATACAGGTACCTTAGGATAATATACATCATTTTTGTGAAGGTTTCCTAATTCTTTTTCATGAGGGCTGATTCCTTATTTACTAAGTCTGCTTTTAATTATCTGAGATTGAAAGAATGATTAAGTGGGTTTGCTAGTGAAAATCGATTGGTTAAGCAGAGTACCTTTTTGATTCATTTGGTTGCTGCTCTTAGTAGTTGAGTTGATGCTTGATTGTTATGTTGAACCTTTTTCTCGTCGATCTTGTAAAGTAGAAGCTCTTATGATTCGTCGTTATGGCTATTTCAGCTAGTTAGCTTGATATCTATCTTCATCCTTTGATTGCTTCAAAGTAGGTTTATCTCTCTTCTGTGAATTAATATGATCCGAGATGGATTGTTCATCATCAAGTTACTTAATATTGGCAATCTTTTGCTGAATCTACTGCTATTTTTAGTGTTTTACTCCTTGCTATAATTTAGTTTAGCAAGTAATCTCTTATTCTAAGCTTCATCAATCATTTAGAGATGCAAATAGATTGCTTTTGCTGTGTTATTGTCCTGTAATGAAATTGAAATTATTATTTGAATTAGATATTCTGAAAATCTAAGGTGATAGCCAGATCGCCAGTTGGGTGCTCTTATCCCTTCTAAACAATTCTTTTTATTTCCCTGCTCCTGATTAGTTTTCAAAAAGGAGAAATAGTTACTCTTTATTCTTAGAAACGATTTAAAATAATTCTAGGATTAATTTGTGATTCTCCCTCTAAAATTACTCACTACTGAGAGGGTTAGCGATGAGGATCAAATTAAATGTGCTGAGCTTATTTCTCTATTTAACATCAACTCCCCCCTCCCTCAGTAGAAAAATCTGAAAAAAAGATAGTTTTCGCTATCTTCTTTAATAGCTGTTTAGGGGAGATGTAGCTAACAATAGAGCTTATGTAATAATTAAATCATGTTCAAGCCATTATTAAAGTTTTGATAAAATGGAAAAATTATCAGGATTTTGACAAAAAAACACACCAATTATTCATAACTAACAGTTTATTCTCAGCATTTGATTCCTACTAACCCTGTAATTATCTCAAGGCTTCTGTTCATTAAGGCACATCCATCCCATCTAATCGTGAGCAAGTATTCTCTTTCTATCCAAGTAAATAACAGCCGAATTCGATGGTTCAGACACATTCTGCAGACAATATAGAGCGTTTCCATCAGGAATTACCACTGAATTAGAGAACGACTCTGGAAACGGGAGCTCCTTATAACACTGTTCGATTGATAGACTCTCTGGGAAAAAATACATACAATCCGCTGTTTTCTCACCATTTTAATTCTAACTTCCACCAAAAATCAACACAGCCTAGCTGTTAATCTAAAAAGCTAGTCCACTGCTGACAAGTATCTACTACGGCTGCTTCTTAACCTTCAACACTTCCCAGACATTCAATTTAATATTCAATCTCTCAATACTGCTGTTCATATGCTAATCATTGAGTTTTCCACCGAATTTAAGAAGATATGAGATTGCTGTTTGATTCTGTGAAGAAGAAGACACATAGTAGCATACAGCAGGGTTAAATGCAGGTGAACTGAGACTGCTGATAGATATCCATTTATTCGTCTGTACATCGTAGCGTTCACATTTATTAGACACAGCATTAGTATTACCATCATCACATTGTCCACCAATTACATATATCGAATAGTTCACAGGGGAATAAACACATCCAAACCCACTTCGTCCGTTAAGCATATCAGCAAGTTTAATGAATTTAGAAGTGCTTACTTCATACCGATAGAGGGATTTGGAAGCAAGAGAGTTGCTTGAATCGATCCCTCCCATGATGTAGATGCTCCCATCGGGGAGAACAAGAGATTTATGGAAGCGAGTGACTTAAAATAAATTGTTTTGATCAGTTTTAAGAGTGATAGAGTAGAATTTCACAGGAGAGAAGGTCTTAGAATGTGGGGAACTGCTAGAGTTACTGTATTTGCTGAGACCAGTAAACTGTGATCGCTATGATCGCTGAGCTTATCGTAAATCCTCCATGCTAACGAGGTGCAGTAGACTGCTTTTAGGCTGGAAAAAGTGCAAATACTGTGCAGTAGATGATTTATCAAACCAATCGGGGATGTTCACTTGATAGAGATCATTAGAAGAGGGTTAACGATGATGGAGAGCCTGCTGCTACTGCTCTGATGGTTGAACTATTTGACTATTTACCGATAGCATTTGTTGTTGTTTAGTGAGTCTCTGTGAATCCATGAACAATGGACGATTACTATTGGCTTGCTAAGAGCTGATGATATTATTGTTCTTTGAGCCTGAGCGAGAACGAGACGAACCTGGCACTTATAAAGATTATTCTTATTGCTATTCTAGCTACCCATTCCTTTGAGCTAAAGGACTAATACGAGGATCCAAATTTGTTTAACTTCTTGGCTGTTAAGATGAAGAAACTAATTGCTATGCTAAATTGTAAGGGGATGTTTATTATAATTGCGATTACTATTGCTATTACGGCATTTCTTTGATAAGTTTACTCTAATTCCCAATGATCTAAGACAGCTAAAACTACTTGGGAGTTGCATTACTGCTTGTAGGAGCATTTCTCACATTCGATTATGATTGCTAATCTTATGGATATTATTGCTATGTTGATTCTTTAGAATCATCAAACCGCAACCAATAGTTGTTGTTATTGTTGTTATTATTCTAATTGTCTACAACTACAATACGTCCATCACTATCCTGCTATTATTGCTATTAATGTTGTTACTATTTAGCTTTAAACGACACTCCACCTCCCTCACCTTGTTCTAGCTCTGTAGACACATTGTTGTTAGAGCGATATTAACTTCTATTTTCTGTTCCTGGTTAGTCTTAATTCCTAATAATCTTAGAAGACAGTGTGTTTGTGTACACATAAGACCCAGCAGGTGATAACTAACGAGCTTACCCCTTCTGCTACTGTTGTTGCTGCTGTTTTTGTTCTTCATTGTTTTATGGTAAAAATATTAATTTTCTTTCCGGTTCAGTATCTTGACCATTCAGCTCTTAAATCAACTGCTGTTCTTTATCGCTGTCTTTTTACTATTACACATTAGTCTATGCCATCTTGCTGATAGATGCCTGCTATACTTACTTCTATTACGTAAGTGCATTTGGTTTTGCATCGAATATCTTGAGATTCTGTTTCTTATTCATACTCCCTGTGCTTAATAAACTGCTTGTGCTTCTGTTATCTTAGTCTTATCCATTATTCATCCCTGGTGCTAGGCGATTAGCAATTATTGCTATCAATGGGGATTTACTTCGAGATGTAGCAGAAGAAGCAGTTATTTTAGATTTCTAACTGTGGTTACTAATCGTGATACTGTTGACACTTGGGCTGTCTACAGCAGGGACAAAGATATTCTATGTCTTTTGTCTCCCAGCAGGAGGGGTTGTTGTATTGTAATTGTAGCTGTTCAGTGAGTTTATCTCCCCTTATGATAATCCAGCTGCTACTGCTGATGGATCAATAATCATATCTTAATTGTTCTTATTTTTATATATCCATGGCTTACCGTATTCCCTTAGGCTCTGATCTTCTGCATCAGCTTCATCTACTTTCTGGTATTTCGCTGGAGTGTTCGATTCGACAATCTGTTAGTATCTTGTTTACGGAGATTATTGCTATTATTCTATTGTTTATTTCTGCAATGATGCTACCTGCTGAGACTAATATGGTTATCTAATACCAGTGTTATTATCAATACTACAGAGATCCTTACATACCTTTAGAATCGCTGGTTGAATCGCAAGGAAATCAATCTTCACATCGGGACGACCCTCAGCACTTTAATGTTCTAACTCCAAAGCGGCTGATTCCCCTGTTTTTTTGAGCTCCTAAATGGAAGCTCTCATGAATTCTTTCGTGAATGCTTCAGCAAGCACTCCCACATCATACTTGCTGTCTTTCAATGCGCCTGCCATTTCTTCCACTTTCCCTTATACCTTCTCAAGTTGCCCTACGACGGCTTCTATGTTTGCGCTGCTGGTTTTCTCCTTGGAAGCCTTCAAGCTGAGCTCCCCGCGGAGATTCCCAAAATATGTCTGCACAACTTCTATGATTCTCTTCTCCGCTTCAGCAAGTCCACTTTCGCGCAAGAATTGATCACTTTTTTTGGATAGAGCAAGTTGGTTTTTAAGAGAATCGCCAGTGTTTACGCAATCTAATCTCGCTTGGATAAGTTAATTTACACAATGCTATCGAACATCTTCTAACCCTTCTATTTCTGCGTAGTTCTAGCGCTCTTAATGGAACTCGTTGTGGATGGGAATGCAGCGATCACATAATCCTCGCATGCAGCCAGGTTTCTTGCAAAAATGTGTGAGAATCCTACCGATATGCTAGATACACCCGATTCTACTGAGATTAGTAAAATTATTAGTATTGTTAGTTGTGAGTCTGTTTGACGATGACAAAGACTCTCGTTATGGACTCTCGGAGAATATGCGACCACGAGAGAGCTAAGATGAAGAGCCTATCCTACTGCTATTAGGTTGATTTCCATTAACAGCGTTAGACATGAATATGCTGAGGTAGCTTGTAAGAGAAAAAAAAGAATTATGCTGAATTAATATTTTTGCAATTCGTGATATGTTTGTTCTGTTAGGCTTGTTTATTAGTTCAGCTGGTTTGATAAATATTAGCTTTCTGTTTTTGGTTTTGCAATTATTAATCCAGCTAATACATTTTCAGGGAAAAGTATATTCAGTCAATACGTCTTTTCATTATTGATTATTACTATAAGAAGATAGTTATTCTTCGCTCATTTCAAATATTTCTTTTAATTGCCAAATCAGTTTTATCTGGGGATATTTCTTTGAAAATACATATTGAAAGTGTGCTTACTAAAATGCTTTTTTTTATGAATCTTTGAAGTGTAAAAGTGTAGACTTTTTAATTCTATTGAACCTCTCTGGAAATACATTCTAAAGCCAAAATTATTCGTTTTTATGGTATTCACAGTATTATAAAAACACATATTATATGCATAAACGTAATTTAATCAGATACATCATCGAAATTATCCAATAATTAATACCAATCTCTCTTTTTCTTTTCTTTCTCTAGTCATTCACTGGTTTGTAGATGTAATGCCACTGTCGTGCAACCTGGATGATCCCGTAACGGATAGAAATTATCGACTTGCAAGCGATCAGGCTATTCAAACATCGTTTCCTGCCGATACAGCAATTAATGATTATCAAATGTCTACAGATTCCTCTCATGCTTTGTCTTGCCACTGAATATCACAGCTTTCTGCAGATCTAACTAATTTATCACACCTTATTGGCAGAGTGCCAATGGTGTGTATCCCTCCACATTAACTCTGTTGATATCTCCATTATGCTGCAGTAGCCGCTAGATTATCTTATTTTCAACAATAAAATCATAAAAGATATGTGAATTATTAAGTCTTCCTTACCTGTGTGTCTCCTTGTTGGAATGCAATATGAACTGGTGTATTCCCCATTGAGCAGATTTAATTCGGTGAAGCTCCTTTAGCGAGTAGCCATACCACAAACGGCTGATTGCTATTCAACACAGCATAGTAAAGTGGACTGTTTCCTGCTGAATCCTTCTTCATCGTATCGCTGGTAGTGTAAAGAAACCCTGAGTTTTAAATTCCTTAGAAAAAATTGGTTTTCGCGCATGCTAGTAGTTTTGATTGTTTCATGAGAAAATGGTTTAACTTATCAGATGCACTGCTATTACCGTTGTTGCTACTAGATTTACTACTTGTATACAATCCATTTGAAGAGCTAGGCCTTAATGGAGGACTCCCTAGAGTTGCAGTAGTATTAGTATCACTGATGGTAATATTCTTACTTGTGTAATTATTTTTGCTTGCTTTGATATGCAGCTATTCCTTGAGTTGCTTGAGGTTAGAATGAGGTGATTAACTGAATACAAATGGCTGCTGTTAATGCGACAGCTGTTACTGCTTTGATTGCTGCTATTGCTAAGATAAGTCTGATTACACTAATTATTATTGAGAAAGTGAAGAGAATGTCTAATTCTCTTTAACGGTGTCTTCCAAATGATATTGCTGATTTGGTTAGTAGTATTGAGGGGAAGAACTAATGGGAGATGGTGAGGAAGCTTAGGATTAAGGAGATAGACTATTAAACCTCGATTTCGGGGAGTTCGAAGCAGTCCCACAGCGACTTGAATATGCTACACTCCAATTGGTATTTTCCTTAATATTACTTTCACTGCTGTCCTATCCTAATTAGCAAAACTTACTTGAGGATTTGCTGTTGAAAAAATACTCCTATCCATCCTTCTATGATTTCTTTGCTGATCCTTGAGCTTATTATTACTTTTCTTTGAACTACGATTTGTTTCCTGGTAAGATTGATTTTTTTAATCGCTGCTGCATAGCCATCTTGAGTGCAGTGTGCTTGATAATCATGGCTTAGCGGAACGGTGAGCGACGAGCGAATAAACCCTTTAGTTTATTCTAATACAATGCTAATTTCCGTTCAAACTCAACCACTTTCAATTTATTCACTATTAGACATAATCGCACTCTTCGGAAGAATCGCTACAACCGAATGATCTTAGGGATATCCGATGATTTGATAGTGCCATGTTGTAACTACAGTTGTTACTAATACTACTACTGGTGATGGTGGTGATGTTATCCAGTTTTGGGGTTCCCATTATTAGGGTTAATCTGCGGTCCTCCTGAGAAATAGCATTAGAATTTAGTTTATTTCAATTCCCTTTAATCTCCTTCATACTGCAATGCATCTTTCATCGTTAACCGAAAATCATCCACTTTTCTTTGAATGCACTGAACTCTTGTGCTCTCAGTAGTTACCATCCCTTCATCTCCTTCCAGCAATGCCAACACTGATGGTGGATGTGCAAGATGTCTCCTGGTTTTTAACTCCTTTGCTTTACTAGTTGGTCCTTCCGTTGAGATTCTCCTAATAAACTGCAAATGTTGTCGTTTATGCTTTTCTTCTTACTTCTCTTTGTCTTGCTCTGCGCATTCCTAAGTTGTTAGGTTAAACCTCTATGCATATCCACTGAACCGCATTCGCTTGATCTCTTTCATCCTCTCCTTTAATTTATATACAAACAGCCTGATAAAAAAATTCTTGTAAGATGCTTAGCGGATAGGGTTCTCATCGACGATCTTCCTTAATCGACTCCGCAGCAATCTTGTAGATCTATGCTATGTCTTTTCCTAAACCTGCTCTTATCTTTCCATCTCCTAGGCTTTCTCAGCAGTTATGGAGTTTTCCCGATATTTTTCATTTTTCTTTTCGAAATATTCAGTTCTTCTCTTTTTAAGCTCAATCGACAATAATTCATGATGGAGAAGTATGTCTTCTGCTATGGATCTCTCGAGTTTATCTATGACAGTCTCCCCCATGAGATTCGCTGCTTGCTGTATGAATTTCTTGTCTATGCAGGAATTCAGGAGCTTGCTAGTGTTGGCGAGGAAGGCATACTCAGCGGTGGAGAGAGTCTCTCCGTTTGCGTAGGTTGAAAGTAAGCGCTGTCTGTTGCTGACGGAAGGCAAGTTGTGGAGTTCTTGCAGTAATAAAGGGTGTAAAGCGAGGGATTTAGAAGATGTACTCTCGAAGGTTGTTTGCTTGTATTCTCGTAAGGCTCGCTTTTAGTGGTGCTTGAGGATCTTTTCATGGGAATCGCTCCAGGAGAGGCTTGATTTGGAGAAGGTGTTAAAAAAGGAAGAATGAATAACAAAAGTAGGGAAGTGTTACGGGTGTGGATCTGATGTTGATTACGAAGAAGGAGAAGATTCAGTTTAATTAACTGCTGTAGATGACTACCTTTGCTACTGCTGTTGTTGTTGTAGTTATTATTTTTGAATATTTGCAATAGTGCTGACATTGGAGAATGCACTGATGTTTTTCATTTATCCAAAGGCATCCAGATACTCTACTTGCTTGAGTCTATTCGCTCTTCTAACAACTTCACTCGTATCTAAGCATTTAATACCAACATATTCACTAGCAGCAGTGTCATTACCATTCTCCTAATGAGATTTTCTCTTGCTTTTGCTGCTGTTATTTCCTGCTGCTTTCTGATTCTCCTGCTGTCTCAAGATCCGCTCTTGATTATCATACTAGAATTGATCAATAATTTACCATTAGCAAGCATTACTTTTAACAAAAATACATGACCATACTAGATTAATCTTCTGGAGGATAATGGTCTTGAGCTTCTTTGATAGTGCAGGAAAGGCAGAAGGTACTTCAAGCCAATCAAGTTCTTCTTCCTCCATCTCTCCATCGTTTTCTTTATTTCGATTTGTTTCATTTTTCTATCTCCTTAGCTACTGAATGGTATTGTTATCTCTTTCCTTGGATATTTTGATTGACTAAGCAAGTAAACTGTCTATCTTCTCATTCATCTTCGTAATCAAATACTCTCGCTTCGATTCAGCTCTAAAGAGAAATCAATCAATAAAGATTAGAAGGAATAATAACATTATTTTTACTTGTTAAGTGCGAAGATGCTGATGCCGAACATGCGAAGAATGTTATCCAGCATTGAGGCATGCTGCTAGTGTTATTATTGCTATTCCTGCTGTTTGGCTTGAGTTTCATTATGACTATTGCTAGTATCGCCGTGAGCTTGATCGATCTGCCTTACAAGTAGCGCTTAGCAGATTCTGGAGATTAACGACTGAGTTTTAGTGTTATTCCAAGAATCAATTATCAGAAATCAAGTCATATTTGAAAAATTGAATAATTGATTTGTTAATTTACATTCGTGAATTGCTATGTAATCGAAGAACTGCAGAGTGGCTATCCTACGTCTTCTCCTTCTCCTACTTAGTCGCTGCATGTATCCACTGAGCCTTTGGAGACTTCTGTTTGCTGCGTCGCTGAGGACTAAACTCTTGTATGCATAGAATCTGGACATTAAACGGGTGACTAATCCTATTTTTGTTGTTCATGTTGTAACTTCTACTGTTGTTGCTTTGCTTTACACTTTAGCAGCAATGATCTACTTGTTTTAGTGACAACACTCTACCCAGTTGATGCTTTTTCCTTTCCAAGTTTGAATTACTTCAACGACAACAACTCATCACACTAGTTTGTTTATTCTCTTTCGTTACTAATCTATGAGACTCTATTAGATCGTTATCTGCTCGAACCAGTCGTCGATAGTCTACTGCAAGATCCTACAGATTTATTAGTCTACGAATAGACACTGTTATCGTGTAATATGTGCGTTTTCTGAGTTCTCAATGGCTAGGTTGAATTATGAGCATCATTGGTATTATATTAGATTCTCTTTGACTTGCTGGATTGTAAATGCTGATGGTATTCCTCACTGAATCTGTTGAATTAAGCATCGATTTCTCTTAGAAACTAGTGAGAAAAGCTCTTGCTGTTGCTACTGCTGCTGAGATATTTCTGGGAATCATTAGTTTTCACTGTAGCATTCAATGTTGTATTTCGATCAGTTTCTTTGCTGCTACTGCCACTTCCATTGACTTTCCAAGCTGAATTCTTGCCAAACACTAGCATTAACTTATTGTGATTTTTCATATCGTTATCCAAGCTAAACCCAAAGCAATCACTTAGCTGATAACAAAATTTTGTGTTGCCCTTGTGTCTTGTTTTGATTCTTATTTGCTGCTAACTTTTATGCTTTTTGTTTTTGGAGTGTTTTCTTTCTTTTTCAGGGGATTAAGTTCTATTAATTATTATTTTTTTTTACTGAAACTTCTACTTTGTTCGCAAAAAAGTTGCAAAACAATGCAAGCATAGAAACGATTTTTAAGACAACTTTTTAATGTGTTTATTGTTTCTATTAACCTAGCTAACAACCTTCAATAGAGTATCATCGTTTCTCCAATAAAATTATGCTCTTCTTTTAAAGTAAAAAAAAATTGTTCGATGTTAATAATAAATACAACACAGCAAAAAAATAATTTAAAATCCTAGTCGTTTTCTTAATAAATAGAGATTCGATTTGGTTTACATGAAGATAAATTTCCAGTTTTGAAATCAAAGGTATTTCTTCAAATAACTATTAAACCAATAGAACTCCTCTAGGATAAAAAATAATTAAATTGTGATTGCAGCATAAATTCACTAATATTTCTTTGGGGAAACTTATAATTCTGTCTGTCTTTTTGTTTCTTTTGGCATATCACTGCTGTGTTGTGAAGTAATTCAGATCTCTCAACTCTTAAAACTACACCAATTTATGGGGATTGATTTTCTCAGAGAGTTGTAGATCTGATTAATATGTTATCATCAAGATAATAATTGCTGACCAAGTGAAAACGCTTAAAGTAATGTTATTCCCTAACAAAACAGACAAAAAGAATTGCAGTGTGACTGCTTGCTCACTGCTTCAATATCCCAGCTACATCCAACAGATTAACCTTCTTTTCACTTATTCTGTGATATTCTAATTTCTAAAATAAACCCCTGCCATACTTGGATACTTAGACATTCCCTTAATCAATCAAACATTTGAGAATAAACAAAGTATTCTCAAAGGTAGATTTTCAATTAATATGCTCCTCTAATAACCATAGAAACACCTAATTATTTTTCTCTTAATTCTTTTATTTAATTCTAATAGTATTTGGAGGAATTAGATGTAAGAGAACCAACTAAAAATGTGGATTTGAAAGATTTCTTGGGGAGGGATGATAGAACAACAGGATAAAAGAGGATTTTATTCAATAAAGTATTGCATATGTTCCCACTCCTAGCATTCCTCCTCGTAATAGACATGAAAGGAGATTGATCTATGATTGATAAAACAAAATAAAGATATCTTTCGCTGATGAGAATGAAAAATCCATCAGGTTATTAAGTTATTATGATTCACACTCAGATATCACCCGATAATACCTTATTTGTATTCTTTCTATTATTGATCTGGAAGGATTTTTTGAGACTTTGAATGGGATATTCCTGCTAGAATAATTACTCTTTATCAGAAGATGAAAGAACTGAACTTTCTCTAATAAAACTTTCTCAAACACCTCAAGAAATGAAGGATTCACTGACATTATCCTTAAACTAATGCTAAAATGATAAAAGGCTACACATTTTATGCTAAATGCCATGTTTCCAGCATAATCTGAAGTTTTCTCTTGAAAACATCTCCATAAAACCATATGAATGAGTTCTACCAGGTTTTCCTTCTTTGACATTCCAAAAAAAGTAAATTATTTGATTTTTTCTCTCTATTCTCTGATAATACGCACTGATCCTGAGAATAAAAACATATGGTTAACTCTGGGAGATTATAATTCCCCCATGACATTAACCTGCCCATCAACTTCTTCTTTAATAATAATTAGTTTTGATTTATTTCTTCCAAAATACTTGATTTGTTGCCACAATCTCAAGGAATATCCCCCATATTAATTTTTCATCTTCAACACACACAGTTCCTCTTGATGATTACTACGATAATCAAAGTCTCCGCGATGGTCATCATGTTCTCGATGATTATGATCACTGGGAATATTCCATTGCGATCAAAGAGTTTCAAATCCAACCCCCTTGTGCTGTCTCTGTCTTCTGCTTTTTCAGGCGGGCTGTTTCTGGCAGTTGGTGTGCTGCACTTGATGCCAGAAGCGAATGAAGATATTGAAAATTCATTTGATCCTGATTCAGGAGAGCACTTTCCATGGACATTCTTCATAACAGTGTTAAGCTTTGCGCTGATTTTATTTATTGAGAAAGTTGCTATCAATCATAAGCACTCACATTCAGTCGAAAACGAAGCAGAAACACTACCATGCGAGTCTTAAAACCAAGGTGATTACCCAGTTTAACTCACCAATATTCAAACAGGAGACACTCATAACGATACATCTGCACACGGCAATTCCACAAAAGCTACTATGATTTGTCCAGGCCCTGAAGAAGAAGGCCATCATCAATAGCATCAATTAGAAAAAGATTCAGAATGTCAAGATTCTTGCTGTTCTTCATCAGCTACTAAAGACATAATCTCAACAAATCTAAGCAAAACTATGGCTACTAATCTATTATTAGAAGATCATCAATTAACGATTTCCCCATGGACACCATATATCTTGCAAATTGCTATTGGCATCCATGCTGTATTCGAAGGTCTAGCTATTGGTCTAGAAACGGAATCCGTCAAAGCCCTCTCAATCGCGGCAGCTGTAGTTTGTCATAAATGGGCAGAAGGACTTACTTTAGGGCTAGCGTTTAAGAAAGCAAACACTGATTTAACTACCAGCAGTATTATGATAGCAATCTAAGCAATCATGAACCCCGTTGGTGTAGGTATCGGATGGATCCTCTCGAACTAAGGAGATCTCATCACTGGGATCTTCATGTCCGTAAGTGCTGGTACTTTTATATACATTGCTACTCTGGAGGTTATCATCGAAGAGTTTAACATGAAAAGGTTTAGGTGCTTAAAGTTTGTCTTTTTCTTGATTGCTGTGGGTTTCATCACCTCGCTGTGGTTCATTGAGCAAGCCACAGGGGCATGAGAAAAACAAACAAAGGAATTATCAAACTTTTGGATGGATTTTTCAATATGTTTTTTTATTGTGAAATGCATATTTTACTGTTTCTTTTTCGTTTTTGTTTCTATTTTTAGAGAATATTGATAATACCACTTAATATAACCTAAATAAGGCAGCTGCTTACTGTTTATGAGGAGAGGGAAGTTTATGGAAAAGAATGTAAAGTATTTAATATTTATATGTTGTGTTAGTTCATCAAGATTTATTCAATCTATTTGAACAAACATCTTATGGACAAGCGACTTAGTTAAATTTTCGGGGGGGGG
>Ga0302271_10001175_pt1 | contig 25531 bp, 12 predicted proteins | sample III_Bog_N1_1_FD_198767 | JGI IMG/M metagenome (GOLD analysis project Ga0302271, IMG submission 198767) | Peat permafrost microbial communities from Stordalen Mire near Abisko, Sweden - III_Bog_N1_1 | ecosystem: Environmental > Terrestrial > Soil > Wetlands > Peat | place: Sweden: Abisko... | reverse complement strand
CCCCCCCCAATATTTGAAATATTATCCATTTAAACATCAACTAATAGGTGCTCAAAGACATTTAAGTTAATTGTGGAACTTTTGTTCAATCAAATATAAGATTAAGTACAGTATTTGTTTTTTTATGAGATTATGCATATTTAGCTGCAGATTAAGTATCTATGATTATGACTATCTTTATTGGATTAAATGAAAAATATGATTTTAGAGAGAGAGAGAGACAGAGAGCTCATATTGCTGATCCTAATGGAAGAATACATGCTTGAATAAGGTAAATTAAACTGGGTTATCTTATTAGTGAAAAGTTATTTTATGATTGTTCAGACCAAACTCAGAATAAGTTCAATCAAGCTAGACTCTTAACTTCAACGTATCCTTGCTAGCTCGTTCGCTGCTTGCTTCATTCTTGTCCTTCATTTTGAGTATGCAAACTTAATTGAATTATTCTTTTTTTGTTTAAAAACTGTTTATTGTATTTATCAGTAAAAACTGCATCACTTAAGAGAATGCAAACAGCATTTATGAGCATCTTATCCTCATTCTAGCGGCTCACTCATGTTTCAATTAGTTTCACGTAACAATAATACTCACATATACAAAGAAAAAGAATAATCATGCCAATTAATTAAGATCAACACATTTCAAAAAAGTTAATGATATTATCCTTAATGATAAATTTTTTCATGCTTTGAAAACAAACAGGTCTAATCCTTTGCGTTCTCTTCCCGGCATTCAGAGACTCTTTAACGAATCGGTGCAGCAGTGTCCACTCATTGCGAGGAAAGTGTTTTTTTTAGAAACAAAAAAGAATCCTTTAAATATCACTTTTTCCATGGATTAAGAAGAATAAAAAGATCATTCTTGATTCTCTTCTTCTTGATCAGAAAAACTTTTCTATTTGTTCATAGTGTTCTTCTTTTTTCTATTATTTGTATTTCCAAATCCTCACTGATGTTCTTTACTAACCAGCTGTGCTTCCTTCTTGAATAGCATAGGCCGTTGCATGTGATTTACTACAGTGATTTTATTCGTATTGAGATAATGCCGCTTGATGTCAAATCTCTTCGCTTCAACTTTTTCAACTTTATTGTCGTCAAAGCAAATATGCTAAGACAATGCTGATGATGTCGATGATGCTTGCAAGGATTAACCTCTCCGCGCTGAATTCAATTTATAAAGATCCTCTTGAAGATTTTCAGGAGATTTCTCACAATGAATGCGATGCATCATCACTGGAGTCTTCTAAATATTAATAGTATTAGTACTCTGCTAGCTTGGATAGTTTGTAGTACTGTAGTTATAAGTATTTCTCATAGACGTTCTATCAGTATGCGGAGAGAGATCTCTTGATGAAATACATTATTAAATTGTATCTATTCGATGAAAGGATTCTCTGGAGATCGCTTCTAAAACATTACTGTTCAGATCTGATAGATTAACTGTATTTTTCTCCGGAGCATCCTTGGAAGGTTAGAGATTCTTAAAACAATCTCCTTACTCGTTGTACAAGAACAACGAAGCTGTTTTAAGGCAAGTTGACGATTTTGTTTGCTTATGAGTAGGTTTGGAAGGTGATTAGTTGAGATAAAATTAGTTCGAGATATTTTAGCTTTTAGCATTATTTGAAGAGTTTTTATTTGAATTGGAAGTCTACTATGAGTTAATAGGGCGTTTTAATTAATTTTGTGGAAAAGTTGGTAACATATTGGTACCTTTAGATTGTATATTATTGTTATTATTTGTGTTGTTATTGTTTGTATTCGTGGTATATGAGTGCAGCGTGAGAAGTTCAGGATTAAGTGAGTTAGTTTAGCTGAAAGTTTGTTTGTCAGTCATATTAGCAAGTTGATTATATATTGTAGATATAAACGTAAGAGAATGATGGTGATGCTTCTTCGGTTGATAGATCATATTCTAAATCATTTCCCTTTATGCTTTCTCTCTTTGCTCGAAGACTTTTTCTTCTTTTTTGAATAGAAAGTCATTTACTGTACATATCTCACGAATATTCATGAACTAATCATGCACAGTCTCTTTTGGATGTTTCTTCTGATGTTTACGTAATATTGCTCCGTTTGCTTTGTTTCCTTATCGTAATACGCGCAATCGCTCAGTACTCTAGCAGACTTCCTCACGGAAAAGTTTTAGATCTTCATCGGAATCTCTTGCGCCTATTCTTTCCTAAACAGATCCCCAACGGGTTGTTGTTGTTTTTCTAGCAGCCTAAACTCTATTAACTCCTTCTAAAACCTAATCACATTCACCTTAGAAACCTTATGCTTAAATGCCTCTAATATTATTAGGTTTTCTAGCTAATACCTTCAAGCTTTCAAGTTTACTTTGATGCTTCACACTTTCTGGCTAAATTTATTCATTCAATCCAATCGTTCTGGAGGAATTTTCTCTCATAAACAATTAGGAACTTGAACTTTTAGACGATTAGGTATTTAAATTACTCCTCGATTCTTCCGTGATCTTTCTCCCTGTTGAAGGTCCTTCTAGTTTTTAGCTCATTTTATACTTTAATTCACCAAAATATGAATTAGTTGTATTCCCTTTACTTGGTGATTCATCTTCTTTTTTAGCATTTTATTATTCCCCTTCACTTTATCTCTTCATTTTCAGTATCATCTCTGGGAGATTCGGGAATGCAAATGTACTCTATGATTCTTATTAGCTATTCCCTGAGAAGGATGGATTTCTAGTGCATTTTAAAGTTGAAATCTTCGAAGGTGAATACTCCGAAAGTGCTTGTAATAAATTCTCATTATCTGAAGATATTGCTGATGAACAAAATGGAATTCTTGGAGAATAAAATGCTGCCTTTGTCATAAGTGCTTATTCAATGGAATTAGTTGCATCACTGGTTTTCCTAGTTGAAACTCCAGATGGCTTTTTTGTCTCTCCTTCGTCGTCAATATTATTATTGTTAAGTATTTTTTCCTTATTCTCGTCTGTTTCTGTTTTTACAATGATATTTCGTTAACTCTATTTGCCTTAGCTGTGAACACTACTGCTGTGACTCTTAAATGGACTCCTCTTTCTTGGACTTTGTCTCTATTTCATAATATTCGCTTTCGTAATTCTCTAAAAACTTTTGAGATCTTTCACAAAATTTCTTGTTTTTTTCGCTTCTTCAATCACTTGTAATCGATATTATTCCCTATTCTTTATCCTCTACGCGAGCATTTCCATGAATATTTTGGATTCTTCTACAATTTTCATAAACTGCATAGCTTCACAAAAATACACTGACGAACTTGTCGATGAAATCGCTGTAAAATACCGCTCACGATTAAAAATGAGATCGCAGTCACCGAAATATTCTTTCTTCGTGAGTTTAGCCACTCGAACAGTTGCCCTCAAGAGCTCTTTATCATTATTTACTGGAATCTCCACTTCCTTCTCAAGCTCAATTTCACCCTTTTTGATTAAGTAAATGTATTTGCTTTGTTCTCCTTCCTTGAACACAATCTCGCCAGCTTGATATTTCCTCTTATGGAAGAAGTATGTAACTTTCGATATTTTCTCCAAGGAGTTAGTCTACCCAGTTGTCTCATTTGTCCTGAATGTATCCATGATAAAAGTACGTTTCTTAGCTAATTAATCTTTTTCTTATTTTGCTAAGATCTATTCATATTTTTTTGCTGAAAGTGTGCCAAAATAACTGTCTTCCAAGCATACCACTGTAGCTGATCTTCAGAAAAAAGATTAAAAAAAAGATTAATTAATTCATTTCAAAGTCCAAATCAAAATATTGAAAGCAAATTGAATTGAAAATTCTTTTGTGTACCTTGGTTTCTTGTTAAGTATCCCGATCTCTCCAAAGACATATCCATCTCCTGATAGATTTGCAAGATTATATTTAAAAGTGTTATTTTTAAAGAAATGTGCTCCATTCTCTAATGTTTCAAGATTCAATCCTTTAATTTTTGATTCCACAGATGATCTAATTTCTTAATATATCTTGAACGTGCTATTCTATGTAGAATTCACGAAGATATCAACAACACTTTTGATTTATTTTCTTTTCTTTAGAATTATCTCTGAAAAATCCTAAAGCTTCTTCGCTATTTGAATGTTTTCAACTTATTTAAATTCAGGTTATCCCTATTCTCTAAGTTGCCTGAGAGTATTCGGTGAAGGTGTAAATGCAGCTTCATTGTTATTCTTTTCTTCTAGAATGTCTTTTGCGATTAAATTAGTAGGTGAAGATTCAGGAGAAAAGATAGGAATTGAAGGAATTGGGGATTATACAGGGTTTTATGTTTAATTACCAGAATTTTCAATAATTTTATTGGATTTCTCTGTTTTGTATGTAATTCGATTAAACACTGAGACATTCTTGTAGTTACTGATCTACTCTTGGTAGCTATTTGAAGGTTAAATTGGTTAATATTTTTTATTATTTTTGTTCTTTTTTCTTATTGTTCCATCTTCATTTTCACTGTTCTCAGCGTCTTCATCGATTTCCTAACTCCCAACAATGGGCATATTGTCTCCTTCTTCTTCCTCTTATCCTTCTGTATTATTTTCTTTAATGATACTGTTTCGTTAGAATTATGCCTTTTCATAACTGGATTGCCTATTGAGCATCTGTAAATGCATAAACGAATTCACCGAGGAATTGAAATTCTAATGGCTGTTATTATACTAAGTTTAGCTCTCATTTTGATCCACATTTTCAATTTATTTCAATGAAATTATATTCTAAGAAGTTCTACCAAATTACTACTGTACCTTCGATGGAAGTTTCAAATGCCCCAGCGATTAGTTATTATCCTACTCAAAACTATTCACACTGATTGTTCTATCTCTCTTTTATCCCATGTAGATACTACTATTATTAATCATACCTTTCTAGTTCCTTTTGAATTCCATATATTCCTCAATTTAATCATCATGATGCGATCGCAATTCCTGATCAATTTATTCGTTTGTATATTACATAATCTACTCTTTTATATCCTAAGTTACGTATTTAATTTCATACATGCTATTCCTAGCTCTCTTCGATGGTTAAGACGATAAAGTCATCGATTAATCCATCGGAAGATTAGCTGTTGTTGTTACTGCAGTTGCAGTAGTATTTGTTAGCTTTAAAATAGGGAAAATTTACGGAAGTGTTTTAAGAACTTTTGCTTTGATTTGTAATGCTGTGAAAAAGAACAAACAGTTGTTTATCAGTGATATTGCCTTATACAACGATCGTTTCAGGAGCCTAGCGCGGATTGTAAGCTTCTACTTTTCTTTGGTTAATTGCAGCCACTAACGATTGGTCATACTTTCTTCTTAAACTAACTCCTAAGGCCGTTTTTAAACGAGAATCGCTACTTTCCCTTTTAATGTGATGAAGAACTTATCAGCGAAATCACCTTGATAAAACACAATTTTTCCTTTCGGAACGTATTAAAACTGCATAGCCTTGCAGATGTTTTGAATTAGAAGAACTTTTCCATCGATTTTATGGAAAAAATTTATTTTTGCTGTCGCTTTTGTTAGGACATTGATATCCCCGGAATTTCGAAGATCAGGCGTTTTGTACATCAGCACGATAATAGCTGAGTTCATCACAGCATCGGATGTAAATGGAGGGATGTTCTTGCGGACTCCTTTGATGGATAGCATGGATTATGCTGCGGAAGATCCTGGCTAGTATTGTGAATTCGATCGAGAAGTAAATTCCACGACACTGCTAAGTCGACTTCTGGATTTTTTCTCCAAGATGCTATCTTCTTCAAACAATATAGACCCGTGAGATTAGTAGTCCTCATGTTCATGCTCCAATAATGCCTCTAAAATATGGGAAACTCTTCGACTTGGTAGCGGGGAAATTCTAGTAATATTTGTAGTTGTTGTTGTTTGTTCATTTATTTTTTGTTGTCCAGAATCTGATTCTGCATCTTTATTGTTTTCTAGATTAAGAAGCTGCTACTCGTATTACTGCTCTTTCCATTCGAATTCCTAATGCTCAATCTCTAATTCTTCGGCGATTGTGACTTTCATAACTTCTCGTTTTTCACTAAATTTTTCATCTTATTTTTTCCAGAATTACTTCGAAAACAAAAATGTAGCGGACTGAGATTCACTTTAATTGATTTCTTAGTTCTTCTTTTCGCTATGAGTAGTTTTAGTACCATTTGTGTTCTTCTCACTATCATGATTATTCACATTTTCCTCATTCAAACTCAGTTGAGTTTTCTTTTCCTCGAGCTAATCCTTCAGTAAATTATGCTATCTAAGTGATTTAGCATCGTTTCTATCAGCCTAACTTATTAGCAATCGTTTCTCTTTATTAGGAGATTTATTGGTTAGCATATTGTTATTACTGTTCCCAATTGGAGATCTATTATTTTGCGGAGAGCTGCTATCAAGATCATATTATTTTTATTCATTTACTTTTTTTTTTCGTTTAAAAAACATTTTCTGCTGAGAATTTGGTGATTTTTTCTCTGAAGGAATGGCCGAAAGCTTTTGAGGAGAACCATTTGAGGGTGTATGTAGCTCCCTTTTGATTGGCAGTGAAAATACAAACGTCTTCTGTTCCATCTAGCTAATACACTGTGTGGGTGTAATTATTTTAGTTAGCAAGTCCTAAATTTATTTAATTTCTTCCCAACCAATCCTCTCTTGTTTCTTTGATTCCCAATTTTCTTCTCTTTTAAAGTTAGTTATTCCTATCGCTATCCTGCTTCTCTCAAAAGCATCTTTAAGTAATCAGATTCACCTTTGCAGCAGAGATACAAAAACGAGTATTGTGGTGGAGACAATAAACCCCAACCACATTATCTTAAAATAGCTAATAAGTAAATGTAATCTTGGGTTCTTCTTCTCCTTCTTAATTGTTATCTTTTTCTTCTTCGCCCGTTGAAAAATAAATATTGATTTTTCTAACAAATCCAAATAAAAATGCAATAAATACAAACCCCAACAAATTGCATGGAATGTGTGATTTCAAACGTTAAAACTCAATGATTCCTTATTCTTGTCGTCTGCTGATGCTTTGAAAGAGTAATAATGAAAAAAAATCAATTTTTTAAACTCTCTTGTTAGAATGAAAAAGAAGCAAACACACAAATGTTCACATAATGTGAGTAATTAACATACAGAAAGTGGAACAAATGAATGTTCTTCTTGAACCCTCAAATATATCAAAATAATTAATAAATCTTTCCCCCAAAAAAATCTAAACAATCAAATCTTAATCCTGGGGAAAATAAAAAAGAAAGAGAATGAATGATCTCTTCATAAAATAACCCAGTTTTACATAAACTCTCTCCAACCATGATTGGTTTTTAGAAATGTAACATAAATTAGTTATTATGAATCGAATCAGTAAGACATTTATTGTCGTTGGTATGACTCTTAAGTCAAATGTATGTAGGTAATTGTTGTTCAACTAGACATGCTTTGAGGATCATGCATTTGAGGATTTTAAACGTCTTTTTATTCTTCAAATATTAAAAAAAGAAGAAGAACATTTGAAATTAAAAAATAAATAAATACCTAACTGAATCAATATGCTAGTGTTTGTATGTGTTTGGATAATTTGAAAGAAGGTTTCTGTTTGTGATTTGGATGGCTGTGAAAGGAGTAAATTAAAAGATGTGGGGAGAACAAAAAATACAACGAGCAAAGCAAGGATCAAGAGAAACTAATAGTTTAAGATTTGATTAAGATTCTTTGAATGGAGGAAATAATATAATAACCTTAGATTCTCTGGAGTTCTAACAACTGAAATTGGTTTAAGAAGCAGCTAGGATTGCATTCTTGGGACTTTGGAATCACACACACATGCTCTCTGGGATCCATAAGAGAGAAAAAACAGAAGAAGATAATTAAAATAGAAACTAAACTAGTGGCCTGCTGCTCTTGCTACCAAAGATACCTCCTCTGCATAAGCCATCCATCAACCACTCCCCTTTCTTCACGCGATGAGTATTCGAGGTAGTAGTATTCATATATCTAGCAGTGATAGCAACAACAACAGTGCTAGATACTAATAACTTAGAAATCCCAAGAGATTTCCAGGTGAGATCTAAATCTATCTGAACTAAGTACTCTACAACAAGTATCCTTCATCGTAGAACTACTACTACTCTCGAGACATCAATGAGATACTCTTCAACTAAGAAGGCACTTCTAGCTTAATACAGTATAAAGATTGGTTAGCGTTCGATGAAGAAATCGAAGAATATTTCTAAGAATTGTACTTTATCAAAGTGTATCCGAGGAAGATTGCATACCTAACTGAGTACTATAAGTTCCATAACTATATGCCGAGGATGTTCATGGAGCCATTGAATCATGTTATGCTTTACTATCATGACTAGTAGAGGAAGATCAAGTATGTCAAGATCACAAGGATGCTGAAGCTACAGCAGCAAGAATAGCAAGGGCAATACGATGAATAATAGCAGGAGAAAGAGGAGAATCAGGCGAAATAGTCGAATTACCACAGGACTGAGAGCTAAATCGTATGTTCTCCAGGCGATTCCCTTCTGCCGCTTCAGAAAAACCACAAGAATACGAAGGAGACAACAAAGCGCTACGTTGATGCAAGTGTTTCCATGGATAGATTGCTCGCACCACTGGAAAGTTTTTTGTTGAATTACTCCGTTAGCAACAACAGAAATAAAGAAACGAACATATTAACCCTCCGGAATACCACAAGGAGCGCTATTCTCGATGCTTCTACTTCTTCGAGGACGCTAGTAGATTTGTAGATGAAACTCAGCTAGATTATTTCGAATAACTATGCGAAAACTAGTGATGTATCGATGATGTCTTCAAGTGTTTGCACAATTTCAAGTAGCTACAACCATCTTAATTAATAGAACAGCAGTATCGGGAATCTTTCAAAGTTCCTGAAGTTTTAGGATATCTAGCATAGAATCGCGCTAGTTAAAAACTCTAAATAATATTAGTAATAATCTAAATCAAAAGTTTAATAATTACACTAGCACACTAAGATCAAAGGAAATTAGCAGAGTTCAGAATAGTAACGAAATCCTCAGCAACAGCAATAGCAGATATCACAACCATAACTGGTATTCACATCAGCTAGCAATAAGATTACAGCAAATAACAATAATAAAAATATAACGAATCTGAACACAGGAACAGTTAATCTCGTGAAAGCACTTTAGCATGCATTAGTCCCATAATAGGAAACAAAACCACAAAAGATGTTACCTTATTCTTCTCCGCTATCTGCTAATTAATTTAATTTTCTATCCCACATACCACCAGCATCATCGTAACAATAAAAATCACCTTCTGCTATGAGTATCCTCCCCGCAACAAGCGACCCAACAAATCAAAGTCATAAATAAACCAACAAATGCTCTACTAGTCCAATGAAGAATCATCCTAATATCCCAATACTTAGGATGCCAAGTAATTCTATTCATAATCCTGCATAAGATACAGGGATATCTTCTAGGTTAATTGCATAGAAGATTCATGAGTAAATAAGCTGGCAGCTTAAAGAGATTCAAAAGAACAATTAGAATATCACTGAAATAAGCTCTCCTTAGATTCTATCCCCTAGTGGAGGTACAAAGAGATAGAACGTAGCATAGAGACTACAAATGAATAACAACAACAATAATAGGAACCATGATACCCAAAGAAATATTATTGAAACATAAAAGCAGCAGCAATAAATAATATACAGTGACCATGGAAGTATCAGCGCAAGGGGGGAGTCTAACAACTTGAAGAGAAGCGTAGATAGATATCAGGATAAGATATCCAAATAATCTCAAATTACCCTTCCAGCGAATGCCTAGAAGAACAATAGCAATCCAATAAAGAAAGACCCTAGAGACAACATATCGAAGAGACTCTTCTTCGAGGAAAAAGAAAACCAAGGAAATATGCATCGAAATAAAGAAGACGCATTGGAGTTAGATAACGATCAGGCAGTTGATATTAGGAATACTAATTGCGAGGCGGAGAATAATAATAATATCCTAACCCAACAGATGATGATGATGGCATCTCCTGCTTCTAGTCTGCAAGCAAGTGAATATTTCAGCAATTAGATTTCCAAAAACACACAACAATCTACATTACTCCCACATCCTCGCAGAAGCAGCTCTATCCATCAAGCACAACCTATGCCAATAGGGTTGCAGCATTAGCAACAGCAGCATAACACATACGGTGCGAGAGTCGATGGATTGCTAAATTCCGCTCTGGTGATTTCTACGGTATCACAATCACCTTCGATTTCGTTTTCATGCTCGCCTATTCTTTCGTTGGGAGGTTAGCAATAGCCCAAGCAAGTGATGATAGCTAATGGTATCTAAGCTAGATAATCAGATAAGAATACTTCTCCTGTGGGGACAGCATCGCCTGTGAGAATTATTCCATAGCATATACCTATTAAGAATAGTAATAATATGTATGCTTCGACTGAGAGTGCTTCGGAAGCTGTGTCACCAACATCTTCTGCAGCAGCTGTAAGTGTATCTCTTGCCCAGACTAGACATTCATCACATCATAATCTCTTTGGATTTACTGCTTCTTCTCAGTAAGCGTAAGAACGTCAACAGCAAAAGTTATTGGCACACAAAGCATGTAATAACATCGCTATGAGCAACAAAAATAACAACAACACATAAACCTAGCAGCAGCAGCAGTAGCGACTTCTCACAGAAAGACCAATATCTCCTTCTTTTTCTCGCTAACCAGCAACAAAAACAACAACAACTATTCCCAATCTTGCTTTGAAAACCCAGCAAACCCTAGGACGAGATACTTCAAATCTACGATTAAATTTAAATTCCTGCAGCAGCAACTTAGTCGTTTCAAGATAAACATCCTTACCAATCTCCAACGGACTTTTGATGACTGAAGAAACAGCATATGAACTAGCCACTTCAAAATTAAAACAATCCAAATTATCATAATATCCATAAAATCACCCCTAACAATAATTAAATCTAAATCTCGATATTCTAGAATCATAACGAACCAATGAGTAACTACCTTCAAGAAGACTATCATGCTAAGGAGAAGATGATTAATATCTAAAGAAGAAATAATCATCACCTTATGACGCTAAGAAACTAAAATAACCACCTCCGATTAGCTAATAACTAAATGGCATCGACAAACAAGAACGAAAAGACAATAAAGGCAATAAAAGTCATAACTAAGTCAATACAGCTAGCAACAATTCTAGTAAATCGATACTGAAATGTCATTCTGCACATCATTCTAGAACAGGATCACTGAAAGGCATCGATATTTTAAAGATAGCTTAATAGCAGCAACAGTTATAATTGAAATAACAATTGCAATGTGAGATTTCCCCCAAGCAATAATAGACTCTACCTTGTTGCTCAGGGTAGATCAGTAACACCCAGCATGGAAGCTCCTAACTGTAGTCTCTTACTGTTGCTGGAAATACCAAATAGATTACTAGCAACAATAATATCCTAAAGTAATCGAAGAATCTTCACCTTGAACCTAAATAATTAGCATAAGCATCGCCAGTCGAAGTTATTCCTATTTCTGCTTCTCAACAGCAACGACCATAACAATAACCTTCAGCTAGCTCTGCAATCTAAAATACTCAGACTATTCAAACATTGCCATCTTCACCATAGCATTAGAATTAGCTAGGTGGTATCAGCTAATCTCTTTAATCGAGAGACTTTGCTGCTTAGTTGTAGCTGCAGCAAGAGCTATCATAGTAGTAGCATCAAAGTATTATGAAGCAATAGCAATTGTATGAGTAATCGTAACTGCAACTTCAAAAGCAAATTTAGTTACAACTGCAACAGACATTGATATTGTAGTAATAACAATGGTAACAATAATAATAGCAATCAGCATAGCAATCGTAGCAGTAGACTTAGCAGCTTCGTCTGCCACTGTAATAGCCATAGAATACTTTAGGTAACTAGCTGAGAGTGCACACATAGCAGTAGGAATATTAGTAATCGAATAATAATTACATGGATGGATTTCTAACAGATAGAAGTCACAATATCAACGGTATGCTGAAGCGATCTGATGTGTTGTTAACTCAGCCATCACCGAAGCAGTCCTTAATCATGGAGACGATCCCAACTGCGCCATCAGTGTCATGCAACAACAACAACAAATAAGTGAAAAAACTTCATTTGAGAACCAAAAGTGAATTGATTACAGGAAATACTCCTGCTGTTTTCTCACCTAAAAACTCCATGCAAGGGATGACATCACATATTCAAGGGAATAGGATTGCTGAGTCAGGGAGCACATCAGCTAAGGATGCGCAAAATTAGTAGAAACAGCAGTTGTTGATTTTACAGAAGGAATTGAATGGGTAGAAAATGTTGCAATAGCAAAAACCGATGCAATATGTGAAGGTATAAAGACAAAATTCAGCACATTAAACTACTGCATCTTCGCTTAAGAGCACAGCTTCACCTGTGAGCAATATAAATAGTAATATACCTAGCAATACTTAGTCAAAGAAGGATATTTATTTTAGTTAATTAGCTACTTCTTCGTCTTCTTTTCTTGGACATTCAAGAACATCGTCAATACAAAAGATACCATCTTAGCAGCAATAATAGACATAATATCAATAAGATTCATCATCTCCATCGCCATCTCAGTTGCTGCTTGTGCAGTAGAACTCAGCAATTAGCTCAAACTCTTCAAAGTAGAACACATAAAATAACAATAATAATCTTTACTATCACAACACACAAAAGGCATCATCATCTAGTACTAGCATTATTAATAATTTTACCACAAGCAACTCCAGCAGAAGCAAGTAGTAATCATTAACTTAATAGTAGCTTTCTTCAGCTAATCTTTAACAGATGAATTAATAAGCCATTCCCAATGGGGGAGAGATACAATTCCCAAATAGAACGCCTTCGAATTGAAAAAATTCTATGAATCAACACCTGTAAAGCGCACAACCAATTGATCTAACCTCGTCTTTTTCCCTGCGAGAATCAAGAAGTCAACTTAAATCCTTTCAAAATTTTCAAGCATTTTCTCTTCTTCTTCTTTTTTCACCTCTTCAATTATTGTATTGTCCTTGGTTATTCATTTTTATGTGGAAAAAAATATTATTAACTTCTTCGAAGCTTGCATTTATTTGAAATACTGTTATTTTTTAAATTAAATGATCCCTCCCTACCCCAAGAATCTTCTCTCCCTCCCCCCCCCCCCCCACTTGAAAGCGTATCTGCTTACACGAGATTCAATTAACAATGCATTCAAACTTTTTTGCTTTTAATAATTCCCATCACAAACAAAGAACAGATAGATTAACAAAATTGTTTTAAACCATTTGTTTTTTAGGATGACTCCTCCTAATGACAATTCTTAATATCATTCAATCCTTTCATATCTCTTCATTGCTTCATATGACCTTCCCCTTCTATGCTCTTTTTAATAGACTCTGCTAGTTAAATTTATTTATCATCAAGAGGCCATATTCCTAAATTGCTTTTTAGACTTGGTCTTGCTTTGCCTACAGTAAACTTACTGGAAAGTGAGTTTGTAAAGAGTTAATCGTAGATCTTATCAACGGGGAGGTCTTTTTCCTTCGCGATTTACAACAACAATTCTTGAAACTACTCGAAGTTCAAATCTGATTTGGCTTGATCCCCTGAATGAATCTTATTAAAAATATTTTCAAGTTTGTTTTCAGAAAATTTTTCATCGATCAGATAGAAGTCTCGAGAGAGTTTCTTCAAGTATTAGAGATCAATTACTTCTTTATTGCCGACGATCATTGAGAATAAAGTGTGAAGTTGCTGTGTAGTTTCAGAGAAGTCTTACATATAAGATTTGTTTATTATTTCTTTTGAGTAAAAAATATTCCTGATGAGTTTTGTGTAATATTGTTAATATTGAGTAATTTGCTATTATTTGGTCAATCTTTTTCTTGCAATTGTATATATCTTAGTTGGTAAATTCCTTGAGAAGTTCCTCCAATTTATCCTTGCTGAGAATTCAATCCAGTAAATAGAATTAATTCACTGATCTTCTCGAAAAGAATAATTCTCTTAACACTTACCATATCAAAAGAATTTAATTATTTTATTCATCCACCCTCTCTAAATTAGCAGAATAGAAGCCACAAAAGATCGAATTGACAAATTTAAGCCTCAAATAATGACATATCAGCAAACTTTTAAATTCATTCATATCAAATTATATTTTTTTTCTCTAAGGATATTTGTTAAAAAATAATACAGATTTCAACAACAACAACAACATGTAGTTTTTCTTACCCAAAAACATCCCTTCTTCTTCTTCCTTATTGAAATCCATCCAATATCTCAATTCACAACTTATCTTTGCTTTATTTCTCCTTCTCTCCACTGGCTTCATCCTTACCTTCTTCTTTCTGCTCGACATTGTTGCTTTCACTTTTATCCTTTAAGCTTTTTGAGCTTTTTTAATCAGGAGCTAAACTATTTTTAGATTTCACCAAATCTTTCTAAGATCCTTATTAACTTAATTGCTTTTAACTGGCCTCTTAACTCTTATCATTTCCTAATGAATTACCAGATTATTGTGTTTCTTTCTTTTGACTTTTATCTACTTTACCTTTTGCACTTTACTCATCAGCCTTTTGTTCTTTTTTTTCTAGGTTTTGTTTACTTGATTTAACTGACGATTACTAAGATAATTTGTCTAAATCCTTGTTAGCCTTTGAAGGATCTTATGAAAAGTAAGTAACTTAAACAAAGTTCGGAAAATCTTAAACTTAAGTGGTGCTCATATTCTTGAGATTTATGTTCTTTTTTTTTTCTTAGCAATAATTGTAGTATTTTTATTTTTATACAAAGTTAACCAAGGAGAAACAGTTTGGGAGGGATTTATAGGATGTATTTTACGAAAAATATAATTTGAAACAAGAGACAAAAAGAGAAACAGAGAGAGAGATATCAGAAATATCAAATATTTTTATTAGTTTAGTTGAGTACATTGGTGGCTTATTTGCTTGTTTTTGTATCTATTCAAAGATTGAAATTGTAATTTAAAACAAAATATGAATAGAATTAAAATAATTGTTTTCCCATTTTTACACACAAGATAAGAGACAAATCAACAGAGATAAGAAGGAGTAATTGTTGGATCTGAATTCTCTGCAAAATTACAATATTACTTGAAAATTCAGAAAAGAGAAATTGTAAAGAAATATTTCATTTTATTACTGCAATTATCATCATCTTATTCTCAAAACATATGCAATATTCTTACGTAACAAATAAATGCATCTTTAAAACTTGAAAATATTCATCTATCTCATTTCCATCCCCTTTCCTTTGAGTTTCCTTCTATTATCCCTCTAAGGCCATTCATTCTTTTTTAATTTTTGGAGTGTTCTTCTTTTCCATAGGGATTGTTTATTATTTTTATTCTCTGACTATGATTTCCTTCGAAACTGCTATGATTCTTATGATTTCATCAAATTCTTGAAAGTTAATCGTCTTTTCAGTAGTTTTCTTGTTGATTATCAGATTGAAAATATCCTCTGCTTCAATTTCAGTTAATTTTTTAGATATCACTAGAGCATCTTTGATGAGATTCAAGAATGTTTCAATGCTGATTTTGGTATTCATAGCAATCTCATCAGCTGAATGCTAACTTACTAAACTGTTTTCAAGGTGTTCCATTATTTGAAAGTGATATATGGAATATTATTATTTTTTGTATTGTGAATTGTTTAATCTAAAAAATATCTTTTAAAAGTTTAGAATAGAATATTATCTTTAAATTACCTGATCAAGGTAAAACAAAAAAGACAAAAATATAAATTGTTTTGCATTTACCTTGTCTCAGCTGAAGCTTAAAAAATCAAACTAAACTTGTTCTTTTAGTAATCCAATAATGTGAATGAATCATTTTACTCAATACTACAAATTAACTAAATTATCTTCAAAAATATAATAAATTGATATTTATATTTATCAAAGAGATTTTTGTAATATCTCTCACTATTTCTTTCTCTTTCTCTTTCTCCTCTCCCTGTTAGGGAGAAACTATTATATTGCATAAAATTTCAATTTCATGATTTGATGAACAACTACTAGAAACCTAATAATCTCATTTTTTATCTTATCCATCATGAAAAACAAAAAAGATTCCTAAACAATAATTTTACAAAATCAAATCACAAAAAGATAATTTTGCTATCGACTTGATTCCAATTTATTGTTAAACATTGAATAATGCATTAATTTTCTCATTTTATGCAGAATATTTAATTGATAATTTTGAGATGTTGACAAATATTTATTCTCCTCTATTTCGTTTGGTCAAGCTGCTGAATGTATGTAGAATCAAACTGCTATCTTCTTTTAATTTATTACTGAGGAGGAGGAATAATTCTGATGATTCAAGTTGAACAACTTACATTTTTAAACCTCTTCATTGTTTCTTCTTTTTGAATTCATCTAAATGTTCAAGGATGTATTTTTTCTCTTTTTCAACGCACTCTTAAAGCACAGAAAGCAGCTAGTTGCATTTCTAAGGGTCGTTGGCTTATTTCATGCAACTAGATACTTAACATCCATATGTTCGACATCTCTGTTCTGCATGATGATACAGCTTAACAGGATCCATATCAGAGAGTAAGGAGAATTAGTACTTTTTTAGATATTTTTTGGATTGAATATCCTGATTTTTTCTTCTTTTCCTTTCCAATTTTATAAATTCAAAGGAAATTTTCTTATTAGATCAAAATCAAAAAGCACAATAATCACAATCAAGCAAATAGCTTTTTGTGTTTCATTCTAAATTTTTGGGTGTTTGTTTCTCTTATTCTTTGAAGCAAATATCAAAGATAATTTTGAATGAAATTAAGCAGTATTTTTTTGTAAAATCTCTCAAAAATGTCTCAAATTTTTTGGAATTTTTAGAGTAGTAGACGAAAAAAAAAAAATCCAAAAGAAAAAAGAAATAATCTATTTGGAGTAAATTCGTTGTTACTTATTATTTCTTTTTTAGCAACACAAAAACTCTTGTTATTAATACAAATAAATTAATGAGTGAAATTACAAGCATTCTTGATTAACAAGTAAACTTCTTCGATAAAGAGTAAGAACACTTTAGTGGATAAGAATAATTTGATATTTTGGATGGCGCACTAGGATTCATACGAGCAGAAAAGAATGAGGGTTAAGATTAATCTGGCAGTGTGGAAGAAATAAACCAACTAAATCAAAAGCAAACTGTGCTTACAAATTAATCAAAGAGCTTTAGTGTGAATAAAGAGAGGGAGAATAAAATTGAGAGTAGGGGGGGGGGGGGGAGATGATTGTGGATAAGATCGTTTGGTGATGATATGATACTCAAACTCAAAGGAAAAAAAAAAAATAGTCCAGATAACAGCAAAAAGAAAAATAAAGAAAAAGAGTAAAATAGCATTAATCATAACGTAAACATTGTTTATTTTTCTTGGAAGCCCTTGGGATACCTTGCTAGTTAGTTGTTTAAGGCTATCATACTCCGATAGTAAATCTCTAAAGAGTTTCTTCAGCCACAAGGAATGTTTTAGAACAACGTGGAAATCAGTTTTCTTGATCATGCGACTTCATTCCACTAGGAAAAAGATAGGGTATCAGAGGATATGACTTGTTTTACAGGATAAGGCAATCCTAATTCTTAGCCACTTTAAACGATCCCTTATGATATTGGATAGAATGGAGTGATTCAAGAACCTGCAGATATTGACTTCAAATAAACTGCTGAGTTTTTTTATCCTGATTTTTCAACAGTCAAAAATCAAGATAAATAAGATGTAAATTGAATTTTATGCTAGTTTTCCATAGATAATTGAAGTTTCTTTGATATAAAGTACAAAATCGTCAACAGGGACTAAGACAAAAAGCAAGAAAAGTTGCTTAGAATCTCCAAGAAAAAAGATAATACCTTGGGATAGATTTCCCTTATGAAAGTGAATTCAAATGATTACAATTAGTCAGAATCAAATCAAAGGATTCTAGCTAGCAGGAGTCAACCTAGATTACACTAATAACGTAAGATATTTGTATAAAAATAAATTTAAATCTTATGCATATTTAAAACTTTTAGCATTGGGGAATTATTACAACAAAATAATTAAGGCATACAAAAATTATTATTTAAAATTCACCTTCCTTCTCTTTTCTTACATTTTCCTTTTTTTATCAGATCTTGTGAAACCAAGTAGATTAATAGCTTAACGAGAAACAAAACTTTCTTAATCCACTTTCAAAGAAGATAAATAACATCAAAATGGTGTTCCTCTTTCTGGACTTAAAAAACATAATCAAACACTTACAACGCATCATAGCCATTCATCTTCTTAGATTCTTAAGGAATTCATAGTTACTGACCCTCGATTTTGTTAGTAATTGGAAACTCAAACTGAAAAAAACGATACATATCCCCTTAATAACTACTTGCTCAGGAAATAAACCCTTGATTCAGTGAAATAAAAATAAAACTCCTTGAGTTGGCAGCAACAAAACCAAGACCAATAATTGAATGAACCAAAAAAGACCTTAGAATTGAAGGAAAATGATTCTGATCAATTAAAACCAAAAACTCCTTTGCGACTACCAATATCTTCATCATTTTCTTCTTCCAATTCCTTGAAAAGCCATCCACAAGAACCTATTATTTAGCAATTTTAAAATCAAAATCTTATAACTAATTTCAACAAGAGCAACACCAAATAATACAACCCTAATCCTTCGACTCACACAAAAGATCTTGGCTTTGAGAATCCTGAAAAGAATCTCTTCGATGAGGTATTATTGGAATCGTTAAAGAAGTAATAAATTCTGTACAACCGTATCCGCTAATAGCAAGTTAAGAATTTAGATGGCTTTTCTGCTCCAAAATCATCAAAGACACAGTACCTCGAATCAACAACAGTAGGCAATGGCAATCAAGATTCTTAATTATCTCTTTAGAACTAAACTCAGCAGTAATAGTAATATCCATTTCCTTTATTGAAGCACTCTTAATCTAGTAAAATAACTTTAACTTAACCAAGTCGCAATAATAGCAGTCTCCGAAACGAAGGATATTTAAGAAAAGCTAAGCCACTATTCATGGATTCAATCGTTCCAGATAGTCTTTACAACATAACAAAATATCAAATGACAGGATTTAAAACCAGTGGAAATTCTACAAATAACTAGAATCTTCTCTAGAATTCAGATTTTTCAAATAATAAAGTCTTCAATTATGATGAACAATTCACCAATCCTAGCTAACTTAGAAAAAGCACAGACAAAGAAGATCAAAATAATAATAATATTAACTAAATACCCCCAAACCACATTGATAAGGACTTCAATTCAAGAAGAAAATTCTACAGTATGCATTAAGGGTAATTACCTCTTGCATCAGTTGCAGCTTTCAAGGTAAAAAATTGAATGTTTTACTAGGAATAACTACAAGTTTAATTTCAATTAAAATAATCATTTTTTTCCAATTTTGAATTCTCTTCTCAGCAGACAAACCCTCATGAACAACTCACAAATGAACTTGAAAACGCCAGGAACTAAATAAGAAACACGATCAGCAAAGGAAATGGCTACAAAGTCCTCTAGTAATTCCAGTAAAACTAACATTTTTTCAATCAACTTTTAACATACAATCTTATTGAATTTCTTTTACATAACACAGGACAAACTATCCAAACTAGAGAAAGCTTACAAGCCCTACTTTATCTCTTTTCTCTGAAGATGGCTTGATTTCAAATAGAGAATCTAGAACTGCTGATACTGCATATTCATAGGTAAATAAGCTGAATGAAATCAAACTAAAGACATTCCTTCAAAGAAAACCTCAAGAAAACATCCTTAACCGGATATTTCATGGGTAAATTGAGTTGGTAGATCAACGAGAATGACATCACAACTGATAACCCTAATTATTTAAAATAAATTAAAAATCACAAAAAAACATTTCTTTTTTTTTCTCCCCCTCCCTTCTTCTTCAATGAACTACTTCTTCTTTCATTTCAAATGAAACAAAAACGCATATATTCTTATTATTTTGCATCGGTATTTGTAATATTTATATTTTTTAGTTTCCGTTAAGTATTTATTTCATTTACTTTTTCTCTCCATTAAATGTTTCAGCTTTTTCAGTTCAAAAACTAACAGAAGGATCAGAACATTTGAAAACAATAATGTCTACTTCCCTAATTTAGACAGTTTATCTTGAATTATTCTTTGTTTTTTCTAAGAAGAACTCCATTGATTAATAGCCAAGCAGACAGGCAAATAACGGTAATTGTTTCAAAACAATTTTATAAAAATATTTTTCTTTGAAACTACTTTCGCTGAAGAGAAAAAAAAAGAAAAAAAAATGGAAACAAATAAAAGCCATTCACCTATGAGACCTACTGCTGCTGTGAATGAATAAAATACTCCTTAAATACCACTATCCTCCTCTTAGAGTCGAAACACTAATCTCAATGCTAATAGCTAAGTTAATGAGAACCTTACCCTCTCGCAGATATTAAGAAACCCTGGAAACCCTGAAAATTAGATACCTATGAATCCGAATACTACCAATCCACAATAGCAGCATTACATCATGCAAAATTATCAAAATAATAATTATCCTCAAACATAACAACAACCTCATGAACACACTGTTCTGAATATCAATAATAACCCTGAATTGAACCCCAGGAATAATGACAACTCCAACCATAATTTGTCATATTAGCACAAACACGGGAATACATTTGGAGATGAAAATATCGGTAATTTACTGGATGAAGCAGTCATCAGACGAGGATTTGCAAAGAAGGTATTATGTATCGTACTGATGCAGTTATTAGTAACTTTAATGTTCGTGATCCCCTCAACAGTATCGGAAACATACAGGATTTATTTAGTAAATAATGAATTCCTAATGTTTATCGCTGTGTGCTTGAATTTGATATGCCTAATAACGCTCTACTGCTATCGAAGCCAATGCAAGAAAACACCGAATAATTATATTCTACTGTTTGTCTTCACGATAACTTAAGGATTTATAATATCAGCTTCTACAGCAACAGCTAGACCATATGTTGTGTTTATCATTCTATGCTCGACAATAGGATTAGTAGCGATAATAACGCTGATTGCGTTGTACACAAATATCAGTTTAAACATTCAGCTAGGGATGTTGTTGTATCTCGTTGTGACACTGTTTATATTCCTATTCATAGGAATTTTCTGGAGTTCTTAGTTACTTTCATTCGCTATTGGTGTCATAGTGATTGGGATATTTTCGTTTTTTTTGATTTTTAGCATCTAGCGAGTGATGGGAGATAAGTAGACGCAGTATTCAGTGGATGATTATATCATTGCTGCGTTGGATATTTACATTAATATTATTATAATATTCTAGTTGATGATGTGCTTGTCAAGGAGATGAAATAGTTTTGTGATGAATTTAAGTTATTTTTTTATTTGTGTGGAGTAAATGTGATTTAGTGATTTTGATGGTGTAGAATAAAGTAAAATGTATTTCTAAAGGAGGGGGGGGAGGGGGGTTTGAGTAGAAAAGCAAAGAGATTATTGGGTTAGATGTGACTAAAGGATATTATGATATTTAAAACAATTGAATAATGAATAAATGAACGATTTTTTTATGTAAAAAAAGATAAAAAAAGATATTTATTTTTCTTGTCTTCTTTTCTTGTTTATATTACGTTGTTATTAGCTGATTTATATTCTAAAATTCATTACTTGCAGCTGCCGTTCGTGTTACTACCTGCAAGAGAAAAGCATTACCCAGAAGATCGTAAAGGAATTTCATCTTCTAAGAGGGATAATTTGAATGCAGCTGTTTGCTGTTATTATTATTATTATCCAAGAAATACTTCGGAGTAGAGTTTTTCAGTGAGTGATTGATTCACTTAAATCTTTGACAAGAGTTCGCTGTATTTATGTTTGCCTTTAGATATGTTACTGATGTTATTGTTAGTAATAATTTTATCTTAATTTTCGTGTTAGAATGAAGGTATTTGCTCGATTGGAATTGCTATTCCAGATGAATCTTTATTTTCAAAATCATGGTAATCACTAATCGGTGCCCTTAATCTATTAAAATCCATTCCTTCAGGGATTGTTTTTGGTTATTCAGCACTATTCCATAGGTTTATTGAATATGGAATATTTACTGTAGTTGCCTCTTGATTACTGAGCATTCTGCGTTTGGCTTTAGCTGCATCTCCAAGATTCTCATAAAGATCAATGATTCCTTTGATTTTCTCATTCTAACCTCTGCTATCGGTGAATTATGTCTACCCAAGGGAGCATGATGCTTCTGTCAATGTATTTGCTGCTGTAGAAGGATTTGCTCCATAAAACGAACCTCCACTGAATTATTATGAGTGGTTAGGATCAGAAGGAGAGAGAAGAGATATATTGTAGATTAGTTTACACTAGCCTTGAATGTTCGTCTCTTTGACTTGAGGGAGTTATGTGGGAAGTACCCAAAATGGGTTTAAAACTGAAGGAGATGAGTCATTTGTATTCTATTCAGGGATCAATTTGATTTAAGAGATATTATTCTCAAGCTGTTGCTATTATCCGATAGATGGTTCCTTAAGTGAAGAATTAGCTGTAGCGTTAGTAAAAAAATCTTTATTTTCGAAACTAACAAACACCGATTTCGGTTAGTGCATTTATAGTGGCAGTTACTAATCAAATTCTATGTTTGAATTCATAAATTCCCCTGTTTTTCGAAGTAAATTAGTGGATATTTCATTGAAATGCTTAAAATCGCTAATTGGATTATCTGCTTATTGGTTATTTTGATTAGAATTTAGAATATATGAAGTGTACGGTTGAAGTCTAAGAATCTCTACAAGTTAACTCTGTAACTGCTTGGATAGCGATTATATTTAGAATCCCTTTGCTTGCTGATCGATTGTAGAATAAGATTAATACGTATATTTGCTTATTTTATCTTTCAGGATCGATTAATGCTAGTTAATCACTTATTCATATTAACTAATAATATCATCTAGACTACTTATATCCATGTCTCTTACAATACTCTCTAGATTAGACGTTAAATCATTCTCAGTGGATGCTAAATATCCTAGGATTTATTATACTTCGAATTATCCAGTTTTACATATTGATAAGGATTTATTGAACTCATCGAGTAATTATGCTTTGAGATTCCTTGTGACTTCATTCGCAGCTGCTTGCAGTTGTGTCTCCATGGTTTCGAGAAATTAGATGTTTTAATGATATTCGTTCATGTTTTGATTGCTGCTTTCGTTGAATGCTTGTATGACATTCTTAAATTATCTAGTTGCACTCTGCACTCTTTATGAAAAATTACTTAGTTTTTGATATTTTACTTTTTCCTCAGAAAGCTGCTAAGATGGGTATGGAGAAGCAGCAAGCTATGTTGAGTTATGAAATTGCTCAGTGGAAACATTGCTAAATAATTGTAATTCTGAGTTTAGTTGATGATCTTGCTAGTTTGGTTGGCTATTTTGAACTTGAGCTTGGGTGAATTGTTGGAATTATTCATTGTTAGTATTATTTGGGTTGACTTAGTTTCTGATTTCTCCGTTTAGAGTAGGAGAATGGTATTCAGAGCTTATGAGAGATACTTTATTGTGTAGATCTTGCAAAGGATATTTATCTTGTCGGATTGAATCAGTTGTTGGAGTAATTTTGGAATAAAATACAGGAGGGAAAGGATCAAATTGAGTATTATTATTACTATTATTATGGGAGAGGCTGAATTTCTCTTTTATTTATTATGTATGATTAAGGGAGAGATTAGAAGAAGAGGAAAAGGAAGGTTCATGTAAAGGTGAAAGTTGCCCTTGTAGTTGTTTTTGCTGCTGCTGAGGTGCTAAGTTATGCTTAGGAGAGTTAGAAATGTTTGAAATTTTAGCAAATTAAGTATTTTATAATAATTGAAAATCGATAAATTTCGTTTAATATGAAGTTGTAGCAGATTGATCAATTACTAATTTTCCATGAATGTCTGCTTATCTACCTGCTTATTATCTTTACTCTATATTGCTCTTGTGGATAGATTATCTGTTGTTGTTGTCATTACCTACCAATATCTGATTAGAACTCTAACCAGCAGCAGCATCATCCCTAAGGTTAAAGTTTGCTTGTGAAACTTTTTAATATGCTCCATTCGAATTCACATTTGAAACATTACTATTGTTGCTAGCTGCACTTGTTGTCCGAAGATTGCTAGCATTAACTTGGTAATCTATTGCCGAGTTAATTTGTTTTGATTAGTACTACTACTACTACTACTAATAAGGAGATTTATTTATTTTATGCTGTTACTAAGCATGTGGCATATAATTCGAAACAATAGTTCCTGTGATGTTATTGCTATTCAGCTAATGTTACTTCGGTAAGGGATTAAAATACTTTGGAATGGATGTAAAAACAGCATCTTGATTGTTATTAGTTACTGGAGTAGATTACTTGATTGATAGTTATGAAGAACCACCAACAAGGGAAAGTGCAGTGTAGCTGCTTTTTCCAATACCTTTGTTCCATTGAGGTTGCTATCCAGATTTTTCTTAGATTTTGATAACATTTTTGTCTTTCTTGAATTAACCCCCTGTCACTTCAATTATATTTGGCTTTTTAGACCCTAATTAGTTTCCAATCGATGTTGATGCTGTTGCTACTGTAGTTGTGGTTGTTTTTAGTGAGATATTTGAGATGCATTTCTGCTAACTATTCCGATTTGTAGAAGAAACTGGCTGCTAATGACTTGAACACCCAGATCCAAAGCTTGTCATGACAGAAGAACGTAGATTCCTCCCTCCAATCATTTTGAGTTAGAGAAATAAACTAAAATATTAATAATTTAGCTTCAGAATTTATGCCTTTTTGCCGCTTTATTATTAATTTTTTGGTACTAATGCTTGTTATAATATCCCTATTTATTTAAATTAACAAAATTTATGAAAAAATTAAGACTCTCTTTCTCTATCTTTATCTTTTACCACTCCTCTTCTACTCTTCTCTAAATTTTCTCTCTCTCTCTCTCACTCTTCTTTGGATTCAAAAATATCACTATGATAGTATTCATATATCCACTCTAATAATCCGTCTAATTTAAATTCTGTCAAGACATATTTTAGAAAAATAGCTATTGCATCAAGAAATTGATTAAAAATAATAAAAAAGACAGACTAAAAACAATGAGTTTGTTGTAGCTTAATTCAGAAGTAAAAGTAGATAGAATTTTAAAGCACTTTATCAGAAGATGAACATAATTTAAGTATTTTAAATGAGCTTCACATTCAATGATCTTAAAATATTAGCCCATTTGCGTTTGAGTTGAGGAATTAACATTTCCAATCATCAAGGGCTTGTTAGTTTGAAATTAGATCTTTGAAAAATTAATGTTCAGGGGAGAGAAAGAGAGATCAACTTAAACTTGTGAAGCTGCATTGAAGGATTGGCTTTATTTGAGCAGAAGACACTCCCGAAGTTTTAAAAGATGATAAGATTTTGGCATTTTATTTAGATGAGGACAGTACAGCAAG
>Ga0302271_10001173_pt1 | contig 25581 bp, 13 predicted proteins | sample III_Bog_N1_1_FD_198767 | JGI IMG/M metagenome (GOLD analysis project Ga0302271, IMG submission 198767) | Peat permafrost microbial communities from Stordalen Mire near Abisko, Sweden - III_Bog_N1_1 | ecosystem: Environmental > Terrestrial > Soil > Wetlands > Peat | place: Sweden: Abisko... | reverse complement strand
CCCCAACCCCAACCCCAACCCCAACCCCAAACTAAGTAATTTATCTATTTTTGCTCTTTTTTAGATTATCTAAGAAAAACTAATATTCATAATAGTGTAGTACTTTAAACTAATATTGTAGTTGAGAAGAAAAAAATATTTAATCTAAGGAAAAAACTGAGTTTATCTAATCCAAAAAGTATCCTTTTCTTACTATTCTGTATTAAATGCAATTTATGATTAAATAATTTGAAATTTTTGAATTAATATCTTAGAAGGAAGCTCCTAATTAGCTTTAAAATAGACACAAAAAAGAAAAAAAGTGAAAAGCAATTATTAGAATGTCAAACAGAGAAGATTTTAGATAGAAGTTCAGTGATCTAGATCGCAGCTTGAATGTGTAACAGAAACGCTCCGAGAAGATGCAAGTACTCACGAATGAGAAGATGATCAATTCTAAGACGATTGTGATGAACTTAGAAGACCATACAATCGGAAATCTCATCAGAATGCATCTTCTTAAAAATAAAGAAGTGAAATTTGCAGGATATAAGGTACCTCATCCATTAGAACCCAAAGTCGAGATAAAAGTACAAACGGTCAAAGACAATACATGCTAGATCTTACTTGATACAATTGAAACAATCTCAAAGTAACTTGACGTTGTCTCAGAGAGTTTCCTAAGTCAAGCAAGAGCAATGGAACACTGAATTATTTTTAAATTATCCTAAAGAAAAGGAAGAATGTTTGAAGATTTCTCTTATATTTTTAAAGGGAATACACAAATAAGAAGAGATCATTTTCTTTTTTGAAGCAGTTAGTTAGCAACAGTTTTATATTATTTATTAATGATGCTGAGATTATTTGTAAGAGAAAGCATTATTTTTGTTAATTTCACTTAAAACATGTCTATCAGTATGTATTTTAGTTACAAAAGTGATATGAATCTTCAATAAAAAAAGCCATAAAAGTGTATTTATTTTTCTTAAAACAATCTCAGCATACTTTTGAATTCTTGATTCGCATGTCTCTGACTTTTGGAAGATAAAAATTTAGAAAATTATTTCCAAACATGACCCATAAAACAACAATTATAAATAGAAGATCATCTTCAAAATGAATTCAATTAACTCTGGGGATAATATTTCTTTTGATAATATCAAATAACTTTAATTAAGTACAAACAAAAGTGTTAAGTGTAATATTATTCGATAATTGATGGGAACATAAGTCACTTGGAGAATAAACGCATTTTGGTTTTTTTTTTCCCTATCGAATTAGAAAGAAGAGGGGAGGGGGGGGAGGGAACCTTAAAATAAATTTGTGTTTGGCTAAAAACTAGATTTATCGAATGAGGTTAAATTGTTCTAAGAAGAAAAAAATAAAGGGAAAATATATGTTTATCGTGTTTCTAGTGTTTTTGGAATAACCTTTCTTCTTTCAAAGACTTTCAATACCATTCTAAAAGAATAAAAAAGCTTCTTAATTGTTTTTAAACTAAACTACATTAATCACTCGACTGATCTATTAGGAACATTTTTTAACTTCTTGAGGTATTTGCTGTTGTTTACCTTACAATCAACTCTTTCAGCTGAAAGATATGCAAGCAATAAAAGTAATTGCCTGATTTTGGAGATTTGAATAACAAAAATCTAACCAATATCAAAACGCGCTTTCTGTGGCTTCTTGATCGAATCCAAGATTAGCTTTAAAAAGCAGAAAATAGAAATCTAATAATAAGAATCAAATCGATTGAAACATCTAGGCCAACAGCAATTAAATTAGTTCAGAACATTTAATTCTTTGACAGAAATTTTTTTTGCAAATCAAGCTCTAATTTATCATAGTAAATGTTGCCGAAAACGTAGAATGGTTTCAGCAATCTTCTTGAGAGTAAAGAACCAGGTACTTAGCAAAATATCCCTTAGAGTCCCACTATACTAATTAATGGAGAAATCTCAGTTGCTTAGCAGACAACTTCTCGCAAAAATATACCTAGCAATGTATTGAGATACGGATAGGTAATTCAGCTGCAAGGCTCATATAGCAATGGAAAACATGGATTACTTCACAGTAAAGGGTAATAAAAAACATATGCACATAGACAACGATTTTATTTAAAGTAATTTCTGCATTTTTATGATGTCAGTTGGACGAATAAAGATGTAAGCATCATGAAAACCTAAGCAGCGGAGTGCATTCCAAACACAAGAGAAAGTTTTTTTAGAATTCTACCTAAAGGCTAGTTTTACATTCATGATGAATACCAAAAGGTATCAAGGTAAACATAAGCAGAGAAGGAAAAATATTTTTAGCACCCATAATAATATTTTTTTTGGTGATTTCAATGCTCCTAAAGTGAAGAGAAAATCTTACTCGAGGAACGACTTCGAAGAGAGCTAATAAATTATGAGTAACTCTGCGAAATTAAACTTGGAACTAGTGTCGATCTTGGTGCAGAAGTCATTCTCTAGCATCTCGATTCCATCAGCGAATATCTCAGTGGAACGGAAGATTGCCCAAGTGACGCAGCAGATTCATATTAACTTAAAATAAAACCACTGCTTAAGACTGCGGATCTCTTCAAAATTGTCTCAGCGAATTCTTTTGATATCGATGGAGATCAGATTCTTTTCAACTAGGAAATATTTTTGTAGCATGTCAAAACAGGATATTATCTGGATGCTTCCAATGCTGAAAAGAAGCAGCATACACTTTTTAAGAAAACACCAGTAGAAATGAATCCCGCTATTAAAGAATATGTGTCCATTAAAGTGCCTGAAGAACATAATAAAAGGTTTCTCTGCATTCTTACCTGTCATAAAGACACAATCTGGTCATTTAATCTGATTTATGAGAGTGTAAATCTATTTTATTTTTGTAATAAATGTTTGCCTTAAAATGCTGATTTGCTTATTAATTACTAATTAGAGCTACAAAGAAGACGACGATAAAATCTACAATTATGAGCTTGTATAAATTATCCATAATCGGCAAGATAGTGTGCTCTCCCAGTGTGATTAAACTAATTAACTTATCTTGAAAAGAGGAACAATTTAACCGACTTCTTCTCCAAGTTAAATGTATGATTCGATATTTGAAATATGCTCGGTCTAAGATAAACCAAATGTATTTCGCTTGAGACACTTTATTTCTGGGAAAATGGTTACTTGTTCGAAAATTTAACCGTCCGAGAAGGAAACAAATGAAGCTTAAATTGTGGAGGATAATAACACTGATGATAGCAATAATAGTGATGTTTCTCATTTCACAGAAGATCCAATAAATGAAAATCTATTAGACTCTTCATCTTATCAAAATGATAAAACATTTCTCAAAGGTTTTCCTAAAAAAAATTAAGTTTCACCGAAGAAAAAGACAAAAACGATTTCTCAGATAGAGTTTTAAAATGAAAGTACCAATGAAGACCATAGAACCTAAGTTTCTCACAGAGTCTAGTAACATGAAAAAGATCATACTTCATCGAAGAGTGTCGATTTAATAAAGAGAAATGGATAAAATAAATTATTATAGCGAGCAAACTCATTTGTAAAAAAAATAAGTGAATTAGCAGAAAACAAAAATAATACAAACGAGGATACTAATGATCATCCTGGAACATAATCGGAGAAAAACACAAGGAACAATGACCATTCATTGTGGAAAATGACGTTAATGATGAAGGATAAATATTATTCTCCAGCTAAACCAACAATTAATGGCAAACCGAATTCATAACCGAGTCCATCATCGTTTTCTTTTGAAGCTGCTGCGGAGGCTGCATTAAATAATAATACTAATCATATTTTGATACCACACTTTCCAACTGCTCCGTCTGCAGGCTCAATAGGGACACTTAACAACTAGAACTTAAGTTAAGGATCACCAACGCTGAGTTTTGAAGGAAAAGTTGAATAAATCGAGGAGTTAAATCAATTCTCAAATAAACATCTTGACAATGAAGATGACCATCCAGATAAGGAGCATTCCAAGGAAAAAGATTAGCAGGGTTTAAAAGAGGAACATTCATTAGGATTTGAGTTGACTCTTGAAGAATTACACCACAATGCAAGTAATTAGAATCTTGAAATTAAATAAGTTATGCGAAACACACATAAAGATGGAGATTCCGATGAAGAGCAGGTTGAAATAGAGATGAATGAATCAACTGAGAGATCTGTGAATCATCACTAAAGACCTTAAACTGCGCCTGTATTTAGTCATTCGCCTTGTTTTGTGAAGTTTCTCTAAGGGGAACTTGAACTTGTTGAATTGCATAATGAAGGTGAAAATGAAAACTAACTAAATCAACCATAAATCAAAGGAGTAATTTAATAACCTAAATTAAACCAAACTGCCTCCGCTAGCAGGTAGTAGTCAAATAATAGCCCTTAATTGTTTAAATAAGCTACTTCAATCAATATTAATAGTTTCCCATCTAAAACAGCAAAAGCAACTCTTGATTTTGAAACTAAAATTGAAGAAATGGTACGACGACAGAAGTGCTGTGCGGAGACAATAAACTCGCATTAATAATGTCTGTTTGCTAAGAAAAAGAGTAGAAATGGATTTAGAATCATCAAAGTTGAGAGAAAAACATAATTACTTATGCTATGGGCGTTATCAGCTTAAGAACAGCTTGATTCTTTTACTAGTTTGCTTTACATATCGAATGAGTTAGAAGTTCTAAGACAAAATATCACTCAAAAAACAATCAAAACAATGATCAAATGCTTACGAGATATAAATTCAAAGCTTGAAAGTGGACCTACAGGAGAAACAGGTGGATCTTAAAGTCTTTGGGACAATGTCAGCATAATTCAGAAGATTCTCGTTGAATCGAAAATTGGATTTTAGGTTGTATTTCTGCTGTATTCTTTGTCTTACACAAGAGACATTATTGAAAAGTTTAAAGACAACGAAGCTATTTCGTCTCAGCTTATGAATCTCCTGAGATTATGCTATGTGCTTCTCAAGAATATCGTAAAAGGCAATCAGCAAACTAAACTGTTAATTTCCCAGAACTTAGAGTTATTTATTCGCCATGCATTTGCAATGCAAAACGAGCTACCAATTTAGGTTTTCTTAAGTGAGTTATTCTACGATAATTACAAATCTATTTCGAATCTTATCACAGCTGAATCAATACAGAATATTATCTCCTAAATCTATAAAAGTCCATACCCCCATCCAATTCATTCGAAGATCCTCTCAGCGGTGACTCAATGCAATCAAGGATCTGTTACGGAGAATCAAAATTGCGTGATACAGGATTTCTTTAATTAGAGAAAGGATTATCCGCAATTTCACTTCTACTTCAGGCAAAGAACCTCCAAAGAAAACACAGCGCAGTCATTGAAATTTATTGACTCAAACGAAGAAACTTTCCTGTTCATTAGATGCTAGTTAGAACCTAATTTGTAACCGAAATTAATGACGATTTAGCAGTTGCAGAGTGCTTCTTCGAGTAAGAATGACAGTCAAAGGATGTTTAAGTACTTCATATCGTATATTGATCTCCTTGCGAATATTTGCTCCTCGCGAAATAAAATTGGGAAAGATCTCGTGGAATCGATCTTGACGATTGATTAAATCATTTATATTCTTGAGAACAATTCGAATATTCTCACGGGATCTGCGAAGACTCCTTTCCTGAAGCTCCTTCAGCATGCTTTCATCGATATCTCAGATACATACGTGGTAAGCAGATTTATTTGGGTTTAATTTTAAGATGCTGATGCTTTTGTCTGTGATTTCTTTTAATTTTTTACTATTTTTTCTCTCATAAGATTCCTAAGATCCTCAAAGTCCGCGAATGGAAGCTTATCCGCGAGCAAACAGGCATCAATAGATCCTCCAATATACGACACATCGAAGAGATTTAGAAGATTTTAAATTATATTCTTTAATTTTTCATCGCAAATACTCAGCTCTCGCCTACAGACGATTCTAAAAATGTCGAAATCCTGACAATGCTCGAGATGTTCAAGTAAAAATCTTATTGTTATTTAGAGTTTAGCTATGCTTTCTCAAGTGTATGCATTCCTTGAAACTTACTGATACTTTTTGCAGGCAAGCGACTGATCTAGGTATATAAACAAACCTGAGCGTCATTAATCAGTTTGTACCGATCCTCATCAGTATTCTCAAAAGTGAAGGACTGCTAATGCTGTCTAATTAAATCAAGCCAAATGCAGCAAAGATCACTGAAGAACAGAAGAAAGGAGGGGGAGGGGCTAAGTTGCAAGTTAATTTTACAATAGTTTAGAAGTGCAAGCAAATGATTACATCAATTCTTCAGGAATATATGGGTAAAAATGACTTTTTTATGATTACAAAAATGCTGTTAGTTTGAATGTATGTTCGAATTTAACAAAGATATCTAGGTGAATATTCATTTGAGCATTGTTCTGCGTCAGTTCTAAGATTACTTTGAGACAAATGAGCAAAACCCTAGTCTCATTTAACCGGAAATGGAGTAAAAAAGATGTTATTTTTTATGATTAGATGCTCTAAAAGAGTTAACTTTTTCTTATTACTTTTTAATAGAAAAGTGGCTGAAAGATGGATATTATTCCTACAAAACAGTGGAGTTTCCTCATAAAATCAGAATCTTTCTATTTCCAATGAGCAATCATCTTCTTCTGAGAAGGAGATTAAATCCTCAGATAGTCTGTAACTCGAAACCCCTGAAGAAATCAAAACCCCTGAAGAAATCAAAACCATTCAAGAAATTGAAGGACTAAATACGATTGACTTAACTCTCATGCGATAGATGATAGCCAAGAATAACACCAGTATCCTTGATTCGCTACTCCATCTCCTTAAGCGAATATTCTCCTAAAAGAAGGAGCTGTTTAGTAGTTTCTAGAAGATTATCTTAGTCAAAGGAGGCTTAGCAGAATAGATCAGCCAAAATATTCCTCGATTCAGATTGTCTATTGAAAAACTTAAGGATTTACATTTTCTCACAGAGTTGAATGTTCCATTAGTCTAAGGACGGCGAGGAAACGACTCGAATTCTCTACATCGATAAGGAACATAAATTCAAGCAACAAAAATACTCTAGACATTTTAAAGAGAATAATCGATTGGTTAGAATATGTTTCCGAAAAGTGATCAGATACGAAATGATGACGATGATATGACTAATCCTATGGAAAGTTCAGAATCTTTAGGGAATTCCTCGCAGAGCAGTTAGAGAACTAGCCATTCTGCAGGGTTTGCTTTCGACACAAGAAAAAGCATCACGTATGCCTAATTAATTAATTTTTTAAGATAATTTTTCATTTTTGATTTTATTTAAAATATGAAAGGTACAATAAACAAAATCCTATGGAAATGACTAGTGATCAAGCTCTGAGCAGAATCAGTAATTACTTTGGAGATAAGCGTAAGAGCAATTTAATGAAAGATAAAATGGCTAAAATATTCAGACAGTACATCAAATAAAATGTGCCAAGTTCTTCATAAGTCAACCCAGAAGAAGGAGAATCAACCCCGCTGTATGAGGAAGCCGATGAGGCTAACAGTGAAGGAACTAAAAGAATCAGCTTCAGTTCTGCTTCATCGTTAGTTTTAAGGAAAAATTCTGATATTTTGGATTATTAAGATGCTAGGAAAAGGAGTAATTTTTTTGAAAAACTATCGACTCGGAAAAGAGAAAGCAATCTTGTTGAGATAACGGAAGATTAAGAAGATGGATAGCAGCTCAAAATATCTTCACAACCTGTTGAAAGCTAAACTGACAGTAGCAAGCCATCTGAGCCCTCTGAGCCATTAATGAAATCTACTAGCTCGTTTTCTTCTGATGAATATTTAAGATTACGATATCGATCTATCATGAAACGATCCGATCCAACAAAGAAAGGATGGATGGAGATCAGGATTCGTGCATATAACTATTTAGAGTTCCTAATGGCAGATTTATAGCAGCTAACTTCCTTCATGAAAGAAGGATTTGAGCTGAAAAGTGAGATCTTAGAGTTATAAGAAGTTCTATCGAAGGACTCATATTTCTTTTCATTTAAATTCCATGAAAATCCTGTGAAATCATTTGTTCATGAAAGGGTACTCAACAATCGGTTGATTTAGAATCTGATTAGGTCACACGATCTACATCCAACTATTTTGAAGGTACAAAATTTTCTAATACTCTTTGATTTATTTTCATTTTTTTGAATCTAAAACTGATGATTTTGGTTGAATCTATTTTGCAGTATCTGAGCAATGTCGACGTACCTTCCATGAATGTGAAAATCGAAAACTTACTCTTTAGCATTTATGAGTTCTTAACAGTTATGGTATGGAACAACCACGAAGCCAAAATGGAGTTGCTGTCAGCGAAGCAAATCGCATTAGGCCATGTCTCTTTGAATTGTGGTGCCTTGGAATTCCTGAAGGAATTATACACGAATGTGAAGATGCTGCTACTGAATTAGTCTGAGATTACGAAAGTTAGTTCCACAATTCTGACAATATTCAATGAGTCAACTAAGAATCAACTGTTCCAAAGCAAACTGCTGTTGTTTCTCAAAACGCTCCTTGTTGTCAACGACAAACCAATCAAAGTCAACTAAAGAATCATCTTCGAGGCAATATAATCTAGATACTATAATCTCACCTTGCTGAATCTCCCTGCTTAGTAGCAACAAATACTCAAAGATCTACCTGAAATAGCACATTCTTTCTAAAAATAATTAGACCAATGCTACGCAGGCGATCCTACTTTACTCGACATCCATCCATAAGTTGCATACGTTATCTCATTAATGTCACTTCTGGAACATCTCACAGAAGGGAATAAGCATGCAGAACTCAGAAAACGAAGGAAATTGCATTCGTTTAAATTCTTAGTGCAATTAGCTAAAGCTAGTGGGGCACATGTCCCTCTCAAGAAAGAAATTAGAGGATACATTAATCGAGTATTCTACAGATAGCAAGTCACGAAAGCTAAGGGCCCTGCTAAAAATCAAAACATTTTCGATCCAAGCACCCCAAAAGTTCAAGTGACAACTGCATCGCCTCCCAAGATTGTGCCCAAATCGAGATTCTCTTCAACTCATCTTAGATCAGATAATTTTGAACATGCAGCTGATGAAAAAGCAACAACTACAGAGATAAAGGTCGATTAATAGACTACCCAAGCATCTCATAATTCTACTGAGAGGCAATCAATTATTGACAGCACCAATGCGAAACTTGAACAAACAAAAAAACAATTAGAATCATAGAATTCTATGCTAAATGTTGAAATCAACTCGGAAACGAGTAATTCTTTGATTTCAAATAACTAATCATAAGGAATAATCTCATAAAACAAGATAAAACCTAGCTTAATACTTGACATCAGTTATAACTCAAGTAAGGAGTTAGAACTGTAAACCTTACATAGCTTCTAGAGTTTGTAGCCGCCAACTGAAGAATAACTCTAAACGTGTGAAGGATTGAAAACCGAAAATACATTCGAATTAACCACATTGAATAACGAAACGCAGGAAGACTCAGATGAAGACGATGACTCTGAAAAAGACACATACGATATGTATTTTTCAGACAGTGAATAAAATGAAGAAGAATAAGAAAAAAGACAATAAGGTCTAGAAGCAAACAGAGAGCAGTTCAAGAGAGAAATTCAATAATTCTATTTCAGTGATTTCAAGCTCAACGACTCAAATGTCTTAAAGGAACTTAAGAAATCAATATTCGAGAAAGAAGACATGATGGAAGATGCTCTGGAGGATCTACAGTTGATGTCTAGAGATCTGTCTGAACACTTATCGATGTTGCAGAAAGATTCGATCCTCGAGGAGATATAAATCAATAATTTCATGCGATTCAAGTATTTGAAATCGTATGCCCTGCTTAATTTCAAGGAAATAGTCACTTCGCTGTATTATTTATTCACGAACAGCGATTTCATTAGTCTCCTCAAGAATTCATTGGAGTATTAACTCAAAAATAATATTCAAAATAGTTAAAATAGTAATAATAGTAAAAGTAAAAATAATAATAAGCTGACACATAATTGTCTGATTGATATTGTGCACTCACTGATTAGTATTGGTAAGATCAGCAGATACCTGCATGTACCTCTTAAAATTGTCATTAGGAAACTTTATTAGATAATGAAGACGTTTGATTTCAAGATTTTGTAACAAAATAACTCAGGGGCAACAGCAAAAGCTGAAAATGCATTCGATTCTCTCTCAAAAATGCAGTAAAAATGGAGTTTAAATTACATTATTTTACCATTTTGAGTTATAATATTTTATCATTTTTTGTTGTTGTCAGTGAATCTTAATTGACATCACCACTACCTCTTTAGATGAAGAATATCTCCTTAGATCTTGGGATGATGAGCCATGCGTTCAAGGAGATCACTGAGAAAAATGATTAGACCTAGAAAGAAGACGATTAGAAAGTAGTTTTAGATCGTATTAGATCCTTCGTGAGACTATATGATTCTCCCACTTCTGCTAGCCAAGGAGGATAGACTAATAGATTGCTTAGGAGATAATAAACCAATAAAATTGAGGATTCTAACGAATTGCTGAATAATTAATTAAAATATGAACTCTATGCTCTTGATAACTCCGAAGAATTCAAAGATTATTTGAGCAGTCAAAGTATGCGGCTATTTTAGACTGTATGGAGTGCAGAAGGTAAATCTTCATTGCAGGATTAAAATGCAGGATTGAGTAAAAAATACTTTATCCAGAGTCTCCTGGATACCGCTCTGTCTAATCCGAATCTTTAAGATGATTTGCATATCTTTAATCTCAAGATATTGATTCAGTTTATTAAAGAAGAGAATCCAGCTGCGAAAGTAAAAAAACAAATTGGATTGAGATTTACTTTATGAAATTAAGCTTAAATTTGTTGAAAAACTTGAATCTTTTTATGTGAATTAGGAAGAAAAAGCAGAAATTGATGTCTGGGAGACAACTTTCTGGAAGAACAACAAAGATGGAATCGAGAAAATGCAGAACATGATCTACAACTTCGGTGGAGCTAAACTTATCTGCAATCTTCTCAAGCAGCCGAACCTCGAACAGCGCTTGAATTTAGTCTCACATGTTTTACTTTTCGGGATAAGTTTGCTTCTTGGTGGTCATCACAAAACCTAAAATCGAATTCTGCAGATTCTCTCTGAAGATATTGAGAACTCGATTCTCATGAACATCCTCAAATTAATTCAAAAAGTAGGCAAAATCGTTTATAGATTCTCGAAAGAAAAGTTAAAATCACAAGATCAAGTAGGAGGCTTTGTTTCTATCGATACGTATGATTACTACAGTCGATCTGAGCAAGCTATGGTCAGAAAAAATACAAAAAATCCAGATGACTACAGGGAAGAACATTTTTAGAAACTTTGCATTGAAGTATTGAAGAGGATTTTTAGGTTCCTTTAGCTCTGCTGTGAGGACAACAATGTTTAAACCAAGAATTTCCTTAGGTAGCAAGTCGGAACTGACAGGAGAAACAAGCCTAATAGTATTAATTTTATCCAAGTTGCAACGAAGACCAATAGAGACTTTCTTAATATCTCCAGCGCTGTAAAACAATCATTAGATTCTTTAATTTGAAATCGTCTAATCATGTGATTATTTTTTTGGTTTTGCTAAACTTGCAGACGATATTAGATATTCCGAACTTCATCACAGATTTCCTCATTGAAGTCACCTAAGTTCCTTGCCTTGAAAACTAAATTTCACTCTGCTAGACTTCGTTTTTTGAAGATATTTCCTTACTCTCATAGCTACTTGATGTAAACAAACCTTTCTTTTATCAATTGTCTTATTATTAAGAATGCTTTGAGATTGGAATATTGTTTTAAATAATTAAAATTAGAATAAAAATGATGAGAACAAGTAGGAGGATTCGAAAGAACTGGGACAATTTTACAGCAAAGTAATTAAAAAAAGATGAAGCAGTTTTGGTTTTTTTTAAATAATAAATGGATAAAAATGTTGTTATTATATGATGTTGTTATCGCTCTTAGGTCATGCAATTAGCCTTGGTTGTCTTAGAAGGCACAGACAAATAGATTTATGCAGAAGTCATGAGTAAAATATCCACTGAATTCATGTGGATAATTGTCAGAAAACACTTCAAAGAAATGAAAGTAAACTCTGTGGAACTTCTGAAGATATATATCAACGAAAATGAAGTCGACGGGTATTTCGATGAACATGTCATGGAAATACTGCAGGTTTTGACAGTCTTGCGACGCTTAGGGGAGTTCTAAAGCGACATTCAAACTGAATTCTTTAACTCAGCACAAGAAGAAGAATAAGAACTTCTAACATATTTAGATTCCTGCATAGCGACAATCGAAATAGCAGATCAAAAACATTGTAAACCAGTGTACTTCCCGTTTGCTCCCTTGTACGGATGCCTATCGTAGGCTCTACGATATAAGATAATGAAATAAGTAAACAGGGAGACATAACGAGATAAAATAATGGATTTGTTAGAATTTAAAGAACTTGTCTTCGATGAAATGCTGCATAACTACTAGCTATCTAAGAATTCCATCCCAGCAACTGGCAGCAACGTCCATCTGATTTAGAAGATTGTGACGAACCTGTCGTTGTTCATAAATGCATATTTGCTGATTTCTACAACAGTGTCTTTGAACTAGCAGCATGGTATGATGATATCATTTAGCATGGAGAATTCGGAGACACACATAACGTTACTCTCTTGCGTCTTTGGATTGCTTGTGATTGTGTTTATTGTCTTCACAGCAATAAACTAAGTGCCTCTCAAACAAACAGATGCTGTCCTACAAGGCTTCCAGTTGACAATCATCCCTAAGGTTTTGCATATTCTCTCACATGATTAGCTCCCTTCGCTGTTGTTTTTGCTGCTGAGCGCATTCTTAGCGATATTCATCCATCCGAAGTTCATCGTCATCAGCTTGCCTTACTCATTTGTAAAACATAAATGCTATTTCTAATATTTTTAGTAATTTTCTGTTGATTTGGTTGGGTGTTTAGAGTAAATTGAGACTCGTTCAAGGCACACTAGAAAATCTGTATTCTGCATTGTTCATGCAAATGAAACAACTACTCCTAGTCAGTTTCCTGGGAGTCTTATTCTTGTATATTTTCAGTGTGGTATCATTTGACAACTATTTCTCGGAGATCTATTCAGAAAAAGATTTTGAAAGTGAAGGATCCACATGCAATTCGTTGATTTCCTGTATGATAACATTAACCTTATCTGGAGTGGTCGGTGACGGAATGACTCATTGGGAGATGTCTACTTTCTTCTCTGATACGCTCTATTTCATCTTTGTATCGATTTTGTTCTCAAACATCATCAGTGGAATCATGACTGATACATTTGCGGAAATGAGAGACAACAGAAATTTCATGGAAACAGACAAAAAGAACTTCTGCTACATTTGTGGGATTACAAGAACCACTGTAAACACAATAAAAAAGAATAGTTTTGGTTAAGAGCAAGAAAAAATAATTATTTTTGTTTATTTTTAGTTGGAAAAGCAAGAACAGACATTTGAAGAGCACATCAAGAAACACAGTCTTTGGGAATATTTGTTCTACATCTATAGTCTCAAAATAAAGGAAGAGACAGAGTACACTGGCATTGAGTACATGATCACTGATAAGCTCGAAAAATAAGACATTTCATGGATTCCTAACAATTCCCATCTGAATGCTTGATTTTTGAAATAACAAATACACAAAATACCAATTCATATTTCAGCTTTTAATCATTTCTTTACCTTTAACAATTTTTCAAAAGATTGAATTCAAAAAAAGATGCTCAAAAAAGCATTCTTGTGATTTTTTCTTTGTTTTTATATCGCTTAAGGCTTATGGGCTCACAAATTAAAATGGACTTTTGTCTAGTCTACGATTGGATTATTGCAAATTACTAAACAATTCATAAGACCTATCAAGTTTTTTTTATATTTTTTACCAAAAAATGATGTAAAATCATTGATTTCTCCTAAAAAAGGTGGTAAAATCCATGAATCGACACGTGAAAAATTAAACAAATAAAAATAGGATAAATTAGAATCAAATTAAGAAACTTCTTTCAAAGACATGGATAGCGAAGGTCTCAATTCTAAAGCACTCAATGAAGCACTCATCAAAGAAGATGAAGTAACACATTTAGAGTTCCCTTTGCTTCATATTTTCAAATCAATTCTCCTCAAAATTGCATAATTTTCATTTTTTTAAAAAGTGGGCAAAGGCTATTATCTTCGACTAAAATCTCAATGTCATCGCAGCAAAGAACTGCCCTGCAACTCCTGCTGAACTTAAGGCTTACCTCACTGCCTACGATTCTAGAGATAATACCATCGGAGCAGGTTTATAGCATTCTTTAATTAAATATAAATTTGGCTTTTCAAATGTACTTTCCTTATTCTCATTCTTATTTAAAAATAACAAAAAGGATTTGAATTGCTTGGAGAGCATTACGATGTTCATAGATTCCACGTACCCTTGATCTATGGCAGAAGAGGTGATGCAGATGTTGGTGAAGGAATCTCTCTTGCAAGAGTATTAACTTTTATTGATTTATTACGCTCAAATAGTAATCGAATTTACTAAAAATTATTTCCATTTCTATTAAAAAGGGTTTCTCAAAGAAAGCAAATGCTAACATCTACTTGATTATTACTTACGAATTGCCAATCGTCTCAGCTAGAGCAGTTCCTCAACAAATCAACTTTTTCAACGCTCATAGTAAATCTATTTTAATAAATCACGGAATTTATTTTATTTTGTTAAAATAGTTGGTGAACTTGCTCAAGCTCAGTGAACAGCATAACAGAAGTTGTGTCAATCACTGCCAGGAGATGTAAATCTATTTTTCTCTTAGAACACAGAGAATCAAGTGCTAAGATTTAAAACAAAAAAATAATCTCTTGGGAAAAATGCACAAAAACACTGAAAGATCTTAAATCTAATATTCTTGTTTATTTCTTTGAAATGTTTTAAAACTAAACAAAATTCTTAATTCGATTGAGTTACACAAATAAGATAAATTCAAATCAAAAGATAGGAAATTATTAGGGGGGAGATGGCATAAGAGTTAATTAGTTTGTTATCTAATGGGATGCTGAAATTTAATTAAAAAAAAAGTAAAATTTTTACCATATCCCTTTGAATTTCTCAGCAATCAATCTAGTTGGGTAGGTTTGAAGTTAAAAAGCAAATTTTTGAGATTTTTCAAATTAATTTTGAAATAATAGTTCATATTAGAGCAGTATTTGAATATATTTAACTCACGAATTAAGCAGTGAAATTAATATAAAGTCCATTGAAATGAGAACAAGAGAAAGAGAAAGAAAAGATTATTATAAATTGAAATCGAGTTCTTTTGAATTCTTCAGCTCTGATTTTGAGCTGGATCTTCAACTTCCTCCTATTTCCTTTAGTATTTAGAGTTATTATTCGTTCTTTAATCCTGGTGGGTGTTGTTTGCAGGTTAATTTTCAGAACGGTTGTTGTTATTGAACTGTGTATTTTTTTAATAAAAACCATTGCTGTTATTGTTTTAACCATAGGAGTTATCATTTCTATTATTATTATCTTAGAATATCATATTCCCTTGATTTTCACTGGCTCCTAGTTCTGTGTTGAATTCTCTCTTCTGGTAGTAATAATTCCCTTGATCATTATTATTATCCCTGCTATTTTAGTAGTCATTCGTATTGTAGCTATTATTGTGATTGTTGCATTATCCGTTGTTTGCATTTTCATTCTATCCATTGCTAGTGTTGCAATAATAACTCTATATTTAATTATCGTTGTTGTTTCTAACATTATTTTCTTCCTGCTAGTTGTTGTGATATCTGTTTTGGTTATTCTAATACGGTCTATTTCCTTTGTTATTTTATCTTTTAAACTTTCTTTTGTCATTGTGTGTAGATTATTAACCAGATCGATGCTAGTTTGCTATGTCTCCAAAGGTATTTGAGTTAAATTCGCTTTGATGATAGACCTGATCCTTCGTCATGTGCTCTAAAATGCACTCACTTATGGCATCGAAAAAGTTACTTTTCTTGTAAGCAGTCTACCCAGGTTGCTCATGTTGGTGCAGCATAGCCTAATCTTAGGATTAGTTAGAAAGCAGAGTGTTGAAATCGAAATCATTTTCTTTTTGAGTTTCATTTTCTTGATTTTTCAAATCATTCTACCCTGGCTTATTATGAGTATTTGATGGAAGTTACATTTTATTAGGAAAATCTGCTTAATGTTACAACTGTTGTGGCTCTTAGAATGAATATTACTGTTGCTATTACTAAGGCTTTTTCTATTGACTAACAGATTCACTTGTTTTAGCAGGCTGAGTAGCTTTTTTAGAATGTTTCTATTTCTTAGATCTTTTCGAGGATTTATACATAGTGCTGCTGGAGTTATCTTACAGCATGGCATCATTCGACTACGTTTGAGCTTGATTTGTAATAACCTTATCAATATCTTATCCTTTGAAACTGATATGGTCATAAACAGCTGTTGAAGGCATTATTTGATTTCCTGATCTTCTCCCTTCTGTCCCGAAAGAAACCACATTCTTCAGGGAGATCGTTAAATTCTAAGAATCAATCACAATAACCTCACCTTCATAGCGGACCTTAGACTTAGTTATGATTTAAATCTTTTATTTAAGCATCAAATTAGAATCCATTCTTCCTTTGGTGTGTGTTTATTATTGTTTTGTTTTTTTTATTTGATTTCTTCATTTCTTGATAAAGTTTCCTTTTGAATCCAACTGAACTATTTTAGTAGACAGTTTTTATAATTTTTTTTACTTTTTCAATTAAGAGACATCTATTCTCTCATAACTTTTTCTTTATTCTGCAAAATAGAGTTTGATCAAAAGATCCCTCCCCAACAATGTTTCCTTTTAATAATCAATGAAAACATACTCTAACACTTCTTTTCACGTATCCTCCTCCATTTGCTGCAATAAGACGATTAAATCTGGGTTATTTTTCATGCAAAACTTTGAGTGATATGATAAATTCTCTCCCCTTGACCTCCTTACAGCAAAATATAACCAAAAATGAAATAATATGCTTTCTTTGTGTCTATCTTCTCTATTTCCAAAGAAATAAAATTTATGTTTCCTAATGTTTAAAGCACAGATTGGAAGGAGATCTTGCACTATTTCATTCATTATTCTTTTCTTTTGTGTTTAAACATGCAGAAACGTAACTAAAAGACTTTTTTATCTTATCTTGAGACACTCAAAATTAGCAGAAAAGTTATCTTCAATCAATTTTTAAAAATTTATTGAGATATTCTTTGATCGCCTTCACTGAGACAATAATCTTCAGAGGAATCAAACTAAGCATCGCCGTTGTCCTTGCAGTCTAGTAAAAGTTAAGTTAGTTTATTCTCAATGCAGTTATCACTATGCAATCATAAAAAAATAAAAATCGCAAATTACTTCTCTCGTGATTTTGGAAACAAGTGGAATCCAAAAGATTATGTAGATGCAGACGAGAAGAATCATAAAGCATATGAAGATTGTGACTCTAGTTGTCTGATTAGAATTGATTTAGCTGGAGATATCAGACAGAAAATGAGTCACAAGACCTCTTTGCAGATTTCGAATATAAGTGTCTTGCATTGTGTCTAGAAGAGATGTTTACAAAAATGAGAGTCAAAATCTTTGCTAAAGAAAACCCAAAAAAGATGAACTAAAAAAGTGATTTTTGTTACTGATCTCGATGGATGTAGGTATTTTGAGAAGATTAGCAATACGAAGCTAATATCCTGTCAAAGAATTAACTGCTACTAGAGCAATATCTGGGAGAGCTTCATCCGTTGGAAAAAGAGCTGTGTGATCATTCATAAATGTGTTATAAAGTGTGATTAAATATCGCATGTTTTCAAAGTGCCGAATTGTGCCTGGTCCCATTCCCTTTTAGAAATTAAAAAATGCATTATGAAAACACAAAATAAAAATAATATTTATTTGTTACTTCTTTGACGATCCCAACTGCAAATGCTGCACAGACTGTGGCAGTTTGAACACTAAGGGCTTCGACGACTGTGCATGCATTGAGATCGTTGATACTTTCAAAATATGTATTGTATGTTGCAGTGTGCGATCCTATGTTTCTTGCGTGCTCTGTGTGGATATTCGTGTTGATTTCATTTAAATACGAAAGTGCGTTGGTTATCATTGTGGAAGCAGGTTCTGAACTAATGAGAGTTGTCTAATCAAGGAAAATCTTCCTTAAAGCGTTATTCACGAATGTATAATGAGGTTCAGCTGAACAAGTGTAGTTGAACTCCTTGACGAGTTGCTAGAGGGAAGATTGCAGGGAGATACTGACGAAGTAAGTGGCGATGAAGTATGCTTCTAGGAGCATCAGACTTAGCAAAAATTTAATGATAAAATTTCGTTTCTCGATACTTTCAAACTTGAATTTTCGTTTCTTTCTTTTTCTTCCGATTCCGAATTCACCACCGTCTTCTTCTTCAATTATCATATCGTCTAAAAGAAACAACCATTGCTAATAAAGACAACGGTTTGGTAAATCATTTAATTACCTAGCTCACTGACATTATCATCTTCACCCATTTGCATTCCGTTTTGGAATTACTCACATCGCGAAAAGAGTAGCTAACAAAAACAAAAATATTATGAATTTATTTGAAGAAAAACCTCCAAGAATATTGGAGTATCGTTTAGAAGAGGAGAGCATCGATTTACCTTGACTTGCGCAATAGGTATTTCAAGGAACAGTTTGAGAACTGATTCTTAGTTTTGATTCACAAACGAGAATATCGGAGCGATGCAGACAAAACTAAGTACGCAGACAACAATTGAAACCACCAAGTAGATCACAAACAGCGAGTTTTTACTGTCAATGTAGCTCGACAAGTCCTCAACGTATAAATTTGAAGAATTCCTGAGCACAAGCTGGTAGTTATTCAATGCGTTGTGCTGGATAAAGTAGAAATCAGTAGAAGCGCTATCATAATCAGCAATATCAAGACTCTTCAAGTTGAGACCTTTAGAGATGAACTAAAAGTGTAATTTTTAACAAAAAAAAACAAATCAAAATCTTCTCTTAGATTCACAAAATCTGTTTGTCTTACTTGCAGTGTAGCTTAGTTGATATCCGTTTTAGTTGTCGATACCACTGAATCTTAGGAATTTGAGAGTATTATCACAGCTGAGTCAAATAATTCTTGCTGCTGGCTGCCAACATTAGTTGAATCTGTCATGATAGTTTGTTGGATTGTTTGAAGCTCATCGAGAGTTTTCTCTAAGTCAGTTTTATCAATCGATAGATTAGATGCTGTTAACGATGTTAGCAACCCCAATTTCATTAATTCATAGTTCTCAATTTTGAACAGCACTCGCTCTGCATTACTGTAACGCAAGTAACTCTATTTGTTTAGAATTAACAAAGCAATTAAGCAAACAAATAGGGCAGTTAAAGGAAAAGATCAAGAGAATACTTGAAATAATAAGTTTACCTGGGATATTATTGTGTATTGTGAATTAATCGAGTCGAAAAGTTGTTGAGATTGCACATATCCGAGGACACCAAGAACACCGAGAATCACAAGAATGACTGCACCTGACCATTTGAATACTTCCAAACTTTAATTTGAAGAAGCCTTGTTTTCTTGCAGAAACTACACTAATTTCTATTTGTTCTTGAAAGCGTTCGATTCGCCTTGACTCTCTAGCTCTAAATCTTCTACCTTGTTGCCAGTTTTACCTAATTCGTTCTTAACTAATTATGAATAGGAAAACAAACAGATTAAAAGGTAAATCATGCACAACAAGTGAGTGAATATGCCCTAGAAAGACTATGCTAGTTTGAAAAGTTAATTTTGATATCCTTTTTTATGATGAATGTGATCTTACTGGCATCGAATTTTTTCTCATTTTCTTCATCTTCCTCTTCTTCCTCATCGATTTCGTCTCGCCTCATTTCCTCTGTGTCGATGAGCTAGCCGTGAATCAGTCTAACTGTGCGAATTCCTTTGCCATATTCGACACTTAACTTCTCGATGTCTTGTTCTTCTTGTTTGTTCTTCTCTCTGTTCGATTGATCGATTTGTTGAGTTGAGAAGTTAATAGCAATATCTTGATTTGTTCGATTTTTAGGAGAATCACCTAGATGGGAAGGGAAAAATATATGAAAGGGTACAAAACTAACATGGAAAAAGTCTAATTTTTATTCAAAAATGATAAATAATGCATACTTGCTTTCTCAATTCGAGAGGTTTGGAGGTAGCTGTCATTGAAATTCTTTGGGTTGTTGACTTAACTCATTTGAATATTCGGATTATATTCTCCACAGAATTAATGGTTCTCATAGTCGTACTTTAAGACAAACTTATTCACTAGTGCTTTCCCTATCTTCGATTGTTTTTACGCTTGCAATTTGCTTTGATTCTAATCTCCCAGAGAATTATTGGCTTTTCAACGAAAAAAAACAAAATTATTGCAGCCAGTTTTAAACATTTCAAGCTAATAATATCTTACGATCCTCTGCATTACTCTATTAGGCGTGTTTCTCAAATCGCACTTCATAACCTTGAAGGCCTAAGCCACCACGGAAGACAATCTCTTTGATTTGTACATTGTATGTTGTACCTTCTTCTTAATTTCCGATTTCAATTTTAGTATCAAATCCACCTTTCTACTCAAATTCCTTAACGTGGAGATTGAAATCAGGGATGAGATCAGTGATATTAGGCTTTTTCTTATTTAAAATGCCTAGACTCAGATCGAAGAGACTTATGCAATCTAACAAGGAAATATATTAGCAATTTAGGAAGTAAAGATAATCAAAACTGCTGAATAGCTTTACTTGAAGTGATGTTGAGAATCTCGAATTCATTCTTAGCAATGATCATATAGCCGATGAGTTTGAAGTATTTTTCAATTCGAATTGAAGCGATGAATTGAGTCCCATGGATGTAACTGGGCACGTACTATCAAACAACAAAATACAAGCAATTATTTTATTCAAGTAAACATGTTTGCTAGCTGATGAACTTACCCTAACATACATGAACGAAGGGAAGATATATCCATTTTTAGCTTTTCCAAAGAGCAGTCTATCTTTATTGAGCACTTTTGACTCTAGATGATGAAGGTAGTCTTCCAGGAAGGAATCGTGGTGATCAGCGAAGACTTGAGGCATCACTAGATTTAACTTACGGTCTGTTGTTTAGCAAGGAAAAAATTGAAATAAAGAAAATATTTTAAGGTTATTATGTTACTGATGAGTTCTGATTTGGAGTATCCAAAGAACATAGCTGCTGTTTGATTTAGACCAGAAATACGGGCAAATGAGATCTAAAAATTGGAAAAATAATGTGATGAAAACAAAAATTATAGGCAATTAACTGGAAAGTATTAAAAAATGAAGTTAAATATCTGTATTTTCAGCAAAAACAAAACCATTCTTACATCTTCAGCAGAGACGGACATAAGTCCTGTTGATTCGTTCTGAAACTCATTGATATTGTTAGTCGTTTTGCTTCTGTCGATATTAGCAGATTAAGCAGATTTCAGTCTAACATAGAAAAAAAAATATGAAAAATCAACCAAGAAAGCTACAATAACCAAATAACAAACTTTCTCCCAATCATTTTTACTTTTAAATCACATCGTAAGCTTGATCCTTATCATTTAGCACATCGAGGAGATATCTTGCAAATGTCCTGAGTTAATTCGGAGAAACATCTGAGTTTATTTTCATTTATTTCTTCCAGCTTTCCTTGACGATGTTATTAGCATAATTCAATTTGATTCCAATCTCATAGACTCTAGATAAGTCAGGTGTGTCTTCTGAGAGCTACGACCAGAAGTCAATATGAAGCATTGTAGATTGCTCGATATTCAGCATGATTTCTTTCATTGCATTGTCCGCTGTGATTTCATTTGCAGATTCTTAGTTTGCATTGGTGTTTTTCCTCGCTTCGAGCATGGAATCTTCAATGAGTTTCTTGTATCTAAAAATCATGAATTGTTCATCGAGATAGGGTTTTTCTTATTAAGCAACATCCAATTCAGATAGCGCTTGTTATGTGCTTTTCATTTTGTCCAACAGAAATAGAGCATGGTTCACACGCAGCTGTGTGCATCCTGGAAAACTAAATGGGGGAATTTAACAAACAAAAATATTTAAATTATGAAACATTTTTATTGAAGTTATTTCAACATAGCCATTTATTGTTTACCGTGTGAGCGCAAGTACGAATATCCTTTCAATTAAGTACACTAAAACCACAAACTTTTCTTTTATTTCGTCGTCAAACTGTCCAGCCCTAGCATCTAAATATTAAAAACCACAACTGCTCTCGAATCCACCATCAACAAAGTTGTAGTTTGTTTATTACTCTTGATGAACTTCTTGATTTTCTTTTGATTCATATTCTTCGATTAGCAGGGACAGTCATCTCGATTGCAGATTGTCCGATGATAATCTACGAATCCATCAAGAATGGCTGCCATATTCCGATCAGTATCTAATATTCAAGAAACAAATCAGTTAAAATTTCACTAAAAAAGATAAAAGACAAGTTGATACTGTAGTAGTTAAGGCATCGTGTGAGGTATAGAATCTGGGAAATTGCTTGATTGAGAGAATCGAATTTGTTAGAATCTACCATCATTAGATCATAGCGATATTCTCTTCGCATGAAAACAATGAAAACTAAAAATGGCAAGCCGATTATCCAAATGTAAACTACTCCTCTGAAACTTGTAAACACCATGATCTAATAAATGCAAACATTCTAGGTATTAGTTTTGGGAATCATTTAAAAATGAGAATTATCTTGAACTAATTGAAAGATTAAATGCAATTTTAGCTAACAAAATATTCCTATTCCTTTTAGAAACTCTTTTTTACCTAACCAAATATGAGAATCAGTGTGGTCCAGAAAATGCAGGCAATTTAAGCATTGATGACTTTATTAAAGGCATAATTCAGGATATTCGAAGACTTATTGAAACTGAGGAAAAGATCCATAGTGCACAATGCAATCATCATAATCACCAGAATTAGCAAATCTGTCGTGTCAAGGTACGTAAAGCAAAGCACTAGAATTGTCTTGAAAATAAGAATCTTCACATCTTCTCGCCCTGACAGCCTGACAAAAGTCAAATGGACAATTTTTATTTTTCAGCTCATTTAAAAAATAACTTCTACTTGAGTAGCGTTCTATTCGGCTAGTATCTGGATTCAAAGTTAGTAAGCGTTATAAGATACACTATTCCAAAGAGCACCAGTGCTCCGACAATACCAAAGAAGGAATGAAGCAGGTTATTCCCTTGGTAGCATGTTTGCTCGTTGAATAATTTATGAACAAAAGCTCCATCAATATTTCTGCAGCGCATTGGACTCAGATAGATATCAAGCATTGGCAAGTATAGGATCGATAAACTCAGCTAGCAGAAGGTCTAGAAAAAATGAAAAAGCACAAAAGTTCAATACAAAATAATTTATTTTATTCATCTGCAAAATGATATTTTGGGTGACTTCTTTTTTTATTATTCACAACTTTTTCCTTCAAAAAATGGTTATTTTATGCTTTTCTTTAAAGGATTTTGATACTTTTAAATAAATGAACATTTCAATTTATGTTTTTGTGCTTACCTTAATGATAGTGAGTGCTCCTGAAAGTCCTGAGATACCATTCTTGATCTTGATGGACACATACAGTATGAGGATTAAAATCGCTGCAAACACACCTAGGATCACATACATTGCTATGATCATCTGACTGAATTCAGAGAATCGAGGTACTATCAAGAAATAACTGAAAAATGACTGAAGATTGTCAGCTACACTCTAGACAATCCAGAGGTCTACTATCTGTTTAGATAGCAAAAATAAGAACATAAATGAAAATGTTTAGAAACCTGGTGGAGAAGCTAATAACATTAAAGACATGTTTGCGCAAGCAATCCTAAAATAAAAAGGCTATTATATTATCCTTTACATCGACCGTGAAGTACCAAAATAGGATCTGAAATGTCTCGATTAGCACAAATCCAACATAAATGAGAATTGAAAATTGTTCTGTTTGATTTATCACATAGTATAGTATCTCAAACACTACATTTCTTAGCGAATTCTGCATCTTCTCTAAGGCGCTCTTCTCGTCGTCATATTGGATTGAGTTCATCCTTTAAAATTTACTAACTGGAGAACCAAGCTCTCTCCTTAATCACAAGCAAATATAGCTGCTATTGTTATTTTTATTATTATTATTGTAAATAATCGTAAGAACAATTAGTCAAGCAGTTCTTCTTATTTTTCCTATTTTTGTTATTAAGTTCTGCTATTTGAATGAGCAGGGTTTAATTTAATTACTCTCTCATATGCTACCCTTGCTTTTTTTTGTTTTATTTCATTATTCGTATTTCGAACTCCCATTTGAATGTCTTAGAAAGACTATTAATAGCAGTAATCAATATCTTATTATGAAAAAGTTACTTCAGAATATGAGCTTAAACAGTCATTGAGAATCGTAAAAGTGTTGATTTTGCATCTTGAAAGTATGTATGTAAAATAACACAGAAATTGATTTTCTTATTAATAAAATAAACTGTTAGCAATAATGGGTGCCTTTTTTTGTTCTCGGAAAATATTTTCATTTTTTCACTTTACAATAATATTCAAGCCCTTGATTCCTTTTATTTTTCATTGATGTGATCTTTAAAAGTCAGATACACATCCTGCTTAAGAAGATCGATCCTAGGAGATCTGTTCTTGGTTCTTCACACCTTAATCTTTTTCAACATTATTATTTTACTACTACAACTACGTTTTTCGATTTTTTGAAGAAGATGAAATAGTTGTTTAATTAAACTATTTTTATCAGATTATCAACTAAAATAACTATTTTTCTATTGGTAGAAAACCTTCCTTCTTTCATATTTTCTTAGATCTACTTTTATTAAGAGAAAATAAAATTGCTCTCTGTTTTCTAAAACACGAAAAGCAGCTCATCTACTAAATCAATAATAGAAAAGAAGAAGGAATTGTATTAATTGTTTGCTGCAAGAAGATCCAAATCAAAATTAGATTTGTTTGTTTGTTTTTCTTTTTCTTTTTTTTTCAAAAATTCTCCAATACAAATAATCTTAAATCTTTAAACGAAATTTCATCTAAATTAAATCAAATCAACTCAAAGAAGTTTCGCAATTAAGACAAACAATATCACCAAAATTCACGTAGCAGAAGAATCTCAACTTTCAACAAGACAATGGCCTCAAGCAAAAAGGTAAGGAACAAATTATTTATCAGATAAACTTATCATGCTCTCTTCGATAGCATTGTGTTTAATATTGTTTCATTAAATGAAGAGTTATGTTCTTTCTCATTTCAGAAAGCATACTCATTCGAATCTCATATCGAAAAAACTATTTTTTTATCAAACAAACAGGTATTCGAGTTCAAGGAGGATATCAACGGGACTGGAAAGGTCATATTCTCCTGGAGCTAAGACTGTAGCTATATTGCAGTCTGTGGAGAATCAAAAGTAGTTTATGTCCTTGACAAGTAAGAGAACTAGATAGATCCAATATATTTCGAGATGGAGATGACTATCACAT
>Ga0302271_10001172_pt1 | contig 25609 bp, 14 predicted proteins | sample III_Bog_N1_1_FD_198767 | JGI IMG/M metagenome (GOLD analysis project Ga0302271, IMG submission 198767) | Peat permafrost microbial communities from Stordalen Mire near Abisko, Sweden - III_Bog_N1_1 | ecosystem: Environmental > Terrestrial > Soil > Wetlands > Peat | place: Sweden: Abisko... | reverse complement strand
ATTGCAGGTACATTTACCTTTTAGGCAAAATCCGTTCATGGAGCAATTGTTCTTGCAAACTGCACTAAAACAAAACTATTCATAGTTCTTTGGACAGCGGATTTATCCTGAATTCTAATTTTCCAAGACTACTTTCTTTAGCTGCCCAGCTTCGTGTGTGCCGCAAACAACTGAATCGATTGGATAGTCTGGAAAAATGATTTTAATTTCAGAATTATTGTTAAGGCACTCAAACTAATGGCAACTTATCTTAAGCTTTCCGAATTACTGTTTCAGTTAATCCTATTACTTAAGATATCCAGGGCGAACGGTCTTCGTCTCGAAGCACTTACTTTCAAAGGACATGTTGTAAAGTTAAATTTTCTTATCTTCTTCACTTATTTCGGAGTATGGCATGCTGCATTACTAGCCATAAATATGTTAATCGACATCAAAGAACCTAGCATAACTCATTATTTATTCAATTTCCCCTTGTTCTGAGCAGCCAAGATCTGATTCCAGTTTATGGAACTCTGAATAATCTTCTTAAGTTATATTCATAACAAAGAGACAGCCTTAAGATTTCCCCCAAGTAATTGGAAAAGCAATATTTTCATTAACATCTTCATAAAATCCAGTGTCTTTCAACAGAGCAATAGTAAAAGCCGTTATTTTAATAACACTACTTCCTTGTGGAGATAGGGTGACTTATCCAGTTACTGTATTCTCCCAATGAGCTAACTGTATTTTTTTAAAAACACTTATTTCTGCATAAAAATAAAGAATTGGAAGATTTTTTAGAAAAAGAAAATCCTCTAAAATGAATTAAAATAAAACTTACAGAATCTAAATCATTCTCAACAGGCATGCCTAAAAGCGTAGGACAGTTAAAGTATTTTCTAGCTGTCTTGAGGACATTCGGGCTAGTTAAAAAATTAGTCATTCTTTGATTAGCAACATTTGAAATAACAACTTATTTATTTTTCCAATAATTTTTCATCGAAAAGCTGTTAAATCCTAGGATATGAATAATTTCGTGTATAAAAAGCGATACTCCTTATTGAAAGGAGACATTTTGTGAGCAGTTCAAATAATTACAAGCACTAATCGTATTGACTTTAACCACACCAAATCTGGGTTTTTATTCATCTGTGTCGAAATAGCATAAACCTGCCTGAGCAAAAGACGTTTTGTTAGTAGGGAAAATATAGATATGAAGATCAGAATTTTCGATTCCATGAGTCACATCTTATTATGGGACTTTCTTCTTCAAGCATAATGATTACTTCTGGACATAAAAAGTATTGTTGTATTTATTCTCAGTAGTTAGTCGTTTAACTTTTATTAGCTTGGACAATAAATTTTTCGTGACCTTCAATATTTTGTTGAAATACTCATATTATTCAGGGAAGGATTCTTTCATTTCCTCATTATCAAAAGTGACACGTATCGGCTGAGCTGTTTCTGTATGAATAGGTAGTGTTTCTGAGGAGATTTTACTGCGAATCTGATGGACCAATTGAGGTGTCTAACCCAAATGAGTTTCATTGGATTTATTATGATTACATTGTGCGAGACCAAAAAAGCACATAGAGAGGATCAATGTTAAAAGCATAGAGATCCTTGTTGGGTTCATTTTAGACTGTTAAGCAAGTTTCATAGTTTTTGTCTATATTTTGTAACAATTAATATTCTTTTATTTGAGAATTACTAAACAAAAGCCAACACTATTTAAACCTGCAAATTTCACGCTTTCACAAAGTTAAGGTTAACTATTACTAAAAGGAAAGAAGGATTAATAAGTCTATTTGTACCAAGATGAAAAATCCATCTTTGAATAAATAGCAGTTTCATTTTTGTTTTATTCTATTTGACTTTTATTCTATTTGATTTATTGCTGATCTGTAATATTCAAGGACAAGTTTTATGAGAAAACTTTGTCTTTAAAACAGAGAGATATTTAGGATTCCAAAAAATGAAGATGGGAAATTATGGTAGGGCTTTTTTTGATCTATCATGTGTATGCGACCCAAAAGTATTTGTGATTCATTGTACAGTTTCACTTTTTGCTTTTTGGGTATTCCTATTTTTGATCCAGTAAAATCGAGAGCCCTATTACTAAGTTTGCTGGTTGAATATCTTTGAAGATAGGATTATCAATTTACTGGAGTAGTTTTAAATTCAGAATAAAAACCCTTAAAAGCAGTAAATCCTAATGAGATGATTGCTTTTATGTGTAGAAAATCGCTTTCATCTTCCAAATCACATGGATTGATAAAGCGAGACTGTTTGTTGAACCAATACGAGCTCAATATTTATCATTTTTAATACCTTTTTGAAAATTAAATATCCTTTTGCTCGAGTTTATTGACATGAATTATGATTAGATCCTCTTAAATGAAAAGCTAATGGTGCAATTATTGTTCTAAAACAAATTATGTTATTAATTACATAAATAGAATGGACCATTTTAAAATAACTTTAATTATGATTTAAATATTGATTTCACTTTCTATTCCTCCTAAATGTTACTGAATTTTCATATCTTTTGGGTTTTCAACTACCATTTGACATAGAAACAATAAGACGATTAATGTTCAAGACACACCAGCGTTTCTAAAAATGCAAAGGATATGTTATTTGGAAGATATTTATCCTCTCTTTGTCAACATCTTATTATCATCAAGCACAATCTAATACCAGACTGACTGTCTGTTAATACTTCTCACATTTCTTGCTGGATTCATTTGGCTAATATCCTTCCTTGCATTTACTCACACAAGTTGTTTCTTAGAGATATGTGAAAAATTAGCATGCTGTGCATTCAGAACTAGATGGGCCAGTGCATTTCGAGCATGAAAAATCACAAGGAACACACTATCCTTACTACTTGAAATAGCTATCTGGGCAGGAAGCTCGGCATACCTGTTCAAATTTATCGATAAAATAATTAAAAAGTAGAATAAAGATATTTATTTTGAACTCCTTTTTACATTATCAGGGTTAGCATAGTTATTTTCTGTGCAAGCTTAAACGCTGATGTTATTTTCCAGCAAGGCAAATGGCTGAGAACAATCCTCAGAGGAGTATCCCTCATTGCAGGTACATTTGCCTTTGAGGCAAAATCCGTTCTTGGAGCAATTGTTCTTGCAAACTGCACTAAAACAAAACTATTCATAGTTCTTAGGGCAGAGAATTTCTCCTGCATATTTATTTTCCAAGACTACTTTCTTTCGCTACCCAGTTTCGTGTGTGCTGCAAAGAACTGAATCATTTGGATAACCAGGGAAAATAATTTCAATTTCAGAATTATTGTTTAGGCACTAAAACTAATGGCAACTTATCTTAAGCTTTTTTAATCCCGGATTCGATTATTCTTATTACTAAAAATATCTAGGATTAATGAGATTCGTCTCGAAGCACTTGCTTTCAAAGGACATGTCATAAAGTTAAATGACCTTATCATATTCACTTATTTTGGTGTATGGATAACTGCATTACTATCCATATATATGTTAATCGACATCAAAGTACTTAGAATAATTTCTTATTTCTTCAATTTCCCCTTGTTCTGAGCAGCCAAGATCTGATTCTGGTTTATGGAATTCTGAATGGACATCTTAAGTTGTATTCATAACAAAGAGACAGCCTTTAGATTTCCCCCAAGTAATCGGAAAAGCAATATTTTCGTTAACATCTTCATAAAAACCAGTGTCTTTCAACAGAGCAATAGTAAAAACTGTTATTTTAATATTTTTACTTCCTTGTGAAGATAAGGTGACTTATCCAGTTGCTGTAATCTCCCAATGACCAAACTATTTTTTTTTAAATACATTATTTTTGGCATAAAAATGGAAAATTGTTGAATTTTTTAGAAAAAGATACAGAAAAAAACCAAGCTAATTTGAATTAAGAATAAAACTTACTGTAACTTCATCATTCTCAACAGGCATGCCTAAAAGAGTAGTACAGTTAAAGTATTTTCTAGCTGTCTTGAGGACATTCGGGCTAGTTAAGAAATTAGTATATTTTTTATTTATTACAATTGATTTAACAACTTATTTATTTTTCCAATATTTTTTCATGCTAAATCCTAGAATATGAATAATTTCGTGCATAAAAACTGATACTCCTTCTTGAAAGGAGACATTATTAAAGCAATCCAAATGCTAGCAAACACTAATCGTATTGACAAATATCACACCAAATCTGGGTTTTTATTCATCTGTGTCGAAATAACATAAACCTGCCTAAGCATAAGATGTTTCGTTAGTAGGGAAAATATAGATATGAAGATCAGAATTTTTGATTCCATCAGTCACATCTTATTAGGAGACTTTCTTCTTCTTGCATAATGTCTGCTGCTGAACATAAAAAGTATTATTGTATTTATTCGCAGTAGTTAGTCGTTTAACTTTAATTAGCTTGGACAATAAATTGCTAGTGACCTTCAATATTTTGTCAAAAAATTCATAATATTGAGGGAAGGATTCTTTCATTTCCTCATTATCAAAAGTGACACGTATCGGTTGAGCTGTTTTTGTATGAAGAGCTGGTGTTTCCAAGGAGATTTTACTGTCAATCTGATGGACTGGTTGAGGTGAATTATCCAAATAAGCTTCATTGGAACTTTTATCACAGTGTGTGAGACCAAAAAAGCACATAGTGAAGAAAAATGTAAAAAGAATAGAGATCCTTTTTGGTTTCATTGTAGACTGTTAAGCAAGTTATAAAAGTATTAATTTTTACAATCAATATTTTATTATTATTATTATTATTATTAATATTATTTTATTTTAGAATTATTACCCAAAAGCCTGCTCGATTTAAACCTGCTAATTTCTAGCTTTCACAGATTAAGGTTTTAAGATTAGTCAAAGGAAAGAAGGCTAAATTAAGCCATTTGTACCAAGATTTATAATCCACATATGATTAAATAGTTACTCAATTTATTTGATCGCACTATTTGATTCATTGCAGATCAAAAATATTCAAGGATAGGAGCGAAAACCACCCAAAAATATTTGTGATTCATTGTACATTTTCTCTTTTTTGGATTGGCGTAGTTCTATTTTTGATTCAGTATTATCCAGAGCCCTATTATTTATTTTTATGGTTTAATATCTCTGAGCCTACGATTATCAATTTAATGGAGGAGTTTTAAACCGAGAATATAAATCCTCAAAAGCAGTAAATCCTACTGAAATTTTTACTTTAAGTGTAGGAAATTGCCTTCATCTTCCAAATCACATGGATTGATAAAATATGACTGCTAATTGAACCAATAAGAGCTCAATAGCTATTTTTATTAAGAGCCTTTTGAAAGGTAAATATCCTTTAGCTTGAGTTTACTGAAATGAATAATGATGAAAAGGTCCTCTTATTTGACAAAAGTTAATGGTTGCAATTACCTTTCTAAATAGAACAAAAATTCTTTGGTTAATTTTATGAATAATTAAATAGAATGAATCAATTTAAAATAGAATAAGAAAAAAAAACACAATTTGAAGAACAAGAAACACAAAAAAGAGAAAAAAAGGGAGGAAGATGATAAAAAAATCATGTTTGCAATTTATTTGATTTGTATTCGTTTTTACTTTTTCCTTCCTCTTAATCGGAAGGCATTTTTCCTAAATTAATTATTCTTTTATTTGAAAGATATTTATCCTCACTTTGCTAACATCTTATTCATCAAACACAACCTAAAATCAGACTATCTGTCAATATTTCTCACATTTCTTGCTGGATTCATTTGTTTTATATCCATCTTTGCATTTGCTCACACAAGTTGTTTCTTAGAGATATGTGAGAAGTTAACATGCTGTGCATTCAGAACTAGATGGGCCAGTGCATTTCGAGCATGAAAAATCGCAAGGAACACACTATCCTTACTACTTAAAATAGCTATCTGGGCAGGAAGCTCGGCAGACCTATTCAAAGTTGACAACAAAACAATTAAAAAAGTAGGATCAAAAAATGAATTTTAATCTCTTTTACATTATCAGGGTTAGCATAGTTATTTTCTGAGCAAGCTTAAACGCTGGTGTTATTTTCCAGCAAGGCAAATGGCTGAGAGCAATCTTCCGAGGAGTATCCCTTATTGCAGGTACATTTACCTTTGAGGCAAAATCCGTTCATGGAGCAATTGTTCTTGCAAACTGCACTAAAACAAAACTATTCATAGTTCTTAGGGCAGCGGATTTATCCTGCATATTTAGTTTTCAAAAATACTTTCTTTAGCTGCCCAGCTTCGTGTATGCCGCAAACGACTGAGTAGATTGAATAATTAGGGAAAATGATTTTAATTTCTGAATTATTGTCAAGGCACTAAAACTAAAGGCAACTTATCGTAAGCTTTTTGAGTGACTGATTCAATTAGTCATATTTTTTAAGATATCCAGGGCGAAAGAGATTCGTCTCGATGCACTAACTTCCAAAGGAACTGTCATAAAGTTATATGTACTTATCATTTTAAGTTTTTTTTGAGTGTGCCTAGATGCATTACAATCCAAAAATATCTTAATTGACATCAATGTATTTAAGATCATTCTTTATTTCTTCAATTTCACCTTGCTCTGAGCAACCAAGATGTGATTGTAGTTTATGGAACTCAGAATAATTAGCTGAAGTTGTATTCATAACAAAAGAACAGCTTTTAGATTTTCCCTAAGTAATCGGAAAAGCAATATTCTCGTTAACGTCTTCATAAAATCCGGAGTCTTTCAACAAAGCGATAGTAAAAACTGTTATTTTAATAATTTTACTTTCACGCGGAGATAATGTAACTTATCCCGTTACTGTATTCTCCCAATGAGCTAACTGTATTATTTTAAAATACACTTATTTTTTGCATAAAAATGAAGAATTGTAAAATTTTTTAAATAAAGTAAAAATCAAGCTAATATGAATTAAGAATAAAACTTACAGATTTGGAATCATTCTCAACAGGCATGCCTAAAAGGGTAGGACAGGCAAAGTGTTTTCTAGCTGTCTTGAGGAGATTTGGGCTGGTTAAGAAATTAGTACTTTTTTTATTCATAACATTTGATTTAACAACTTATTTATTTTTCCAGTAATATTACATGGAAAAACCGCTAAATCCTAGGATATGAATAATTTCGTGCATAAATAATGATACTCCTTCTTGAAAGTAGTAGTTTTTAAAGCAATTTAACTGATTACAAACTTTAATTGTATTGACACTAACCACACCGAATGTTGGTTTTTATAAATCATAGTCGAAATAGCATAATCTTGATTAAGCAAAAGATATTTTTTTAGTTAGGAAAATATAGATATGAAGATCGGAATTTTCGATTCCTTGAGTCACATCTTTTTTTGGGACTTACTTGTTCTTGCAAAATAATTTCTATTGATTGAAAATTTTTCTTTTGTATTTATTCGCAGCAGTTAGTCGTTTAACTTTAATTAGCTTGGATAATAAATTGCTTGTGACATTAAATATTTTGTTGAAAAACTCATATTATTCAGGGAAGGATTCTTTCATTTCCTCATTATCAAAAGTGACACGAATGGGTTGAGCTATTTCTGTATCAAGAGGTGGTATTTCCGAGGAGACTTTACTACCAATCAGATGAACTGGTTGAGATGCCTAATCTAAATAAGCTTCATTGGATCTATGATCACAGTGCGCGAGACCAAATAAGCACATAGAGAGGATAAATGTAAAAATCACTGAGATCCTTTTTGGTTTCATTTTAGACTGTAATGCAAATTTCAGAGTAATTTTTTTTTTTAAATTAATTATTATTTTATTTTAGAATTGTTAAAAAAAGCATGCTCGATTTAAACCTGCTTATTTCTAGCTTTCACAAATTTAAGGTTAACTATTACTAAAAGGAAAGAAGGCTTAATAAGTTCATTTGTGCAAGATTAAAAATACTCAAATTAGTAAATAGTGGCTCAATTTTAGATTCTATTTGATATTATTCCTGATTTCAAGGGCAAGTTTTATGAGAAAATTTTAGCTTAAATGAGAGATTTTTAGGATTTCGTTAAAACGAAGTTGGGAAATGATGATATTCCATTATGTGTATGCAACTCAAAAGAATTTGTGACTCATTGTACAGATTCTCATTTTTGAATGTGTATTAATAATTTTGATTCAGTAAAATCCAAAGCACTATTACTGATTTTACTGGTGGAATATCTTTGAACACACGAAATTTCAATTGACTGAAACTGAGAATCTAAACCCTTAAAAGCAGTAAATCCTAATGAAATTATTGCTTTATGATATGAAAATTGCTAGACTGTTAGTTGAACCAATACATGCTCAATAGTAATAATGTATCAAGACCTTTTTGAAATGTAAATATCCTTTTGCTTGAGTTTTTTCTGTCATGAATTATGATTAGATCCTCTTAGATGAAAAGCTAATGGTGCAATTATTTTTCTAAAATAAATTCTGAGATTAATTTTCATGAAGTCCTAAATAGAAGGAACCAATTTAAATTATCTTTATTTATTATTTAAATATTGATTTCACTTTCTATTCCCCCTAAATGTTAATTAATTTTCATATCTTTTAATTTTCAACTATCACTTGACATAGAAACAATAAGACGTTAATGCTCAAAACACACCAATGTTTCTAAAAATGCAAGGAATTTATTATCAATTATTTAGAGAAATGTTTCTTATTCGGACACATCCCCATATTGCTTCATATCATGGGATTATCTTTGAAATTTTTTTACAAAAACAATTTGATAATTATTTAAGAAAGCCTCTAGTAATTAGTCCCCCATTCAAGATGAAAGACCCTAAAGCACAATTCAATTGGTGTTTATTAATATTAGAAAAATCAATAAAAAGAGTATTTATCCCACTCTTGATCTCAAAGAAACAATCTACAGATTGCTACTTTATTCGCAGGGAATAATGACAACACTGTTTGTTTTTTCCATTGAAAATTATAAATAGCTTACAAATATTTACTTTTTACATACAAAACACCAAAATGAATAGGGAACTAAAAACAAAGGAAAGACAAATAAAAGGAGGTCCTTAGAGATTAGAATCATTCGTTTAGGAAGGTAACCAATATGTGAAATAATGCTTATTTGAGAAAAGAAGCATTATTTATTAAATAGTTCAAAACAGAAAGTGTTTGAAGATTTTTAAATGAATAAATGTAGCAATAGGCAAGGTAAAATGAATCCTGCACACACTTTTAAATATTTTTCATTTATTCAACAATTATACCCTTGCTGCAGCTGGATGAGAAACCAAAGATATTCTATCTATCTCTCAATACTAGTTTGTTGTTCCTCGGAATGTAACCAATCCATTTGTTTTTACCACGTGAAATTTACAATAAAATATTCCTTTGAGATCACTATTATTCTGATTAATTGGGAGTAAAATATGTAAGGATTACTTCGGAATTGTCTCATAAAAGATTTAAGATATGGGGAAGAGTTATCAGGATATTTTAACAGATATTCCCGGGGAAGGTAAAATCTAGTGGTTATCAATATCCTCTTTAGATTAAAGGATTTAGCTGGGCTTTATTGACGTCACATCAGATTTTTGATTATAAACGAATTTGGGTATTCAAATCCAGACAGAAAGTGACATCAAAATAAACTTATTATTTTCATAGAACAAATATTTCAACAAACAAACAGAAAGAACACATACACACACACAAGCTCCCATATACCCTTTACCCATATGTCCTGCTGTTCTAGTCAAGTGAGTCCACATAAGAACACTCTTCCCGATAATTTCATCCTCTACACGAAACCCTTCTCACCTGCTAAACCGGGTGAGACTGCAGTTTATCGCGCGCCTCGTGGGTTTGATGGGCTCATCGACACACCTGATGGAGAATGCTTCACCATGTAAGATGAATTCCTTCGATCAGTGAGGATATATGGTGATAGAAAATGCCTTGGTACAGTCGACAAAGACAAAGGGGTTTATGTTTGGAAAACTTACAAGGAAGTGAAAGCTCTTGCTGAGAAGCTAGGTTCGAATATCACTAAGCTGAAACTCTTCACTCGCATGAATGAATTTGAGAATATCGACATGAGCTTGATTGGGATTTTCTCGAAGAACAGAGAAGAATGGCTGGAGCTAGAATATTCCAATTTCCTCTACCACAAGACATTAGTTCCATTGTAAGGAAACAATTAATACCTAATAAGAGCAACAATTTTGTTGAATTTTATCATTTTTTTAACATTTTTTTCCCTTTGAAACTCCATTCCTTGAAGCTACGATACTCTTGGGCCTGAGACGATCACTTATATTCTAAAATAAACCGAAATATAGACAATATTTTGTTCTGGTGAAGGTGCAGATTCCATTTTAAAAGCGAAAGATCTAGCCAAGCTCAAAAACATGGTGCTATTTGATGTAGTTCCAGCTGAAAAAAGAGATTAACTAATATCTCGTGGACTGAAACTCTATGAATACAAAGATCTCCTTAAAGACACACCGATCGATGAATATTCTAAAGTCGTCCCAAATGACATTGTCACATTTTCATATACCTCCGGAACTACAGGTGATCCTAAGGGTGCGTTAATAACTCATAGGAACCTCGTCTCAGTCACAGCCGTCGGAAAAGAAGAAAGCATTATGCCAACTGATAGCTATCTCTCATATCTTCCACTGCCACATATTCTAGAGAGAATTGCAGTGAGCACGTTCATGTACTCCGGTGGCTGCATTGGATTCTACAGAGGAGACACAAGGACTCTCAAAGACGATTTAGCATTGCTCAAACCAACAACTTTTGCGTCTGTCCCGAGAGTCTACAATAAATTCTACGATTTGATAAAAAGTAAATTCGATGCTGCCACAGGAATCTCCGCGTGGTTGATTAAGAAGGGTCTTGCTACAAAGATTGAGAATGCTAAAAAAGGAATCTTCACTCATGCCTTATGGGATAAGCTTGTGTTCAACAAAGTCAGAGATGCTTTAGGTGGAAATGTCAGATATGCTGTCGTCGGTGGTGCACCGATAAGCGGTGAAGTATTGACATTCTTACGGGCTGTGCTTTGTGCTCCAATCCAAGAAGGATATGGGTAAACTGAAAGTACTGGAGCGTGCTTTAGTGCTAGTGTGAAAGACGGCATTACAGGATAAGTTGGTGGAACTAGAGCTAATATGGAATTTAAATTAGTTGACATCCCTGAAATGGGATACACATCGAAAGATGTAGATGCCAGTGGGAAATCAATGCCAAGAGGAGAGATATGCACAAGAGGAAATGGAGTCTGTGCTGGATACTACAAACAGAAGGATAAAGTAAATAATAATTACAATTACATGGGGGGGAGGATAACGAATAGGATTTTCTGATAATTATGGTATTTCAAATATTAATTTACATTAAATCTTTCTTTTAGACAGCTGAGTTGATTGACAAAGATGGATGGATCCATAGCGGCGACGTTGGTATGCTCAATCCAGTTGGCGGAAACATCTTTATCATCGACAGAAAAAAGAACATCTTCAAGCTTTCCCAAGGTGAATATATTGCTCCTGATAAAATCGAGAATGTCTACTTGCGGGCACCAGGCGTAGAAGAAGTATTTATCTACGGTGATTCTTTGCAATCTACTCTAGTTGCTATTGTCGTCCCATGCAGAGATTACCTTCTGCAATACGCGAAAATCCATGGACTACAGACGGAAGATATCCCATTGCTCTGCAAAGACAAGGAGCTTATCAAAACTATGCTAACTGCTATGACCTAACTTGCAAAAAAAGAAGGATTGTTCTCCTTCGAGCAAGCAAAAAGCCTACTGCTTTTCTCTGAATCATTGAAGACAATCGATGGTCTCACGAGTACATTAAAGATCAAGAGGAAACAATGCAGAGATTACTTCAGAGCGGATATTGATAGACTCTATGCGGAACAGCCTGTTTAGCCAAGTTGAAAGTGTGTTTGAAGAAAATAAACAGTAGAAGAAAAAAAAGACTATTGTATACAACAGTTGTATATTTTTTAAACTATTTTACTATTATTAAAAGGGGCAATTCCTTTTTATTTTCCAAATCAGCCTTGAATGGAGTTTGTTTGTCTGTGCTTTTCTTCCTATATGATTTCAAAATCGATAATCCGGATCTATTAATCTGATTTCTGAATAAACGTGATGACAGCAAAGATAGTCTGTCAGAGTATGCTTGATTAAGATATTTTTATCGCAATAATCTTCATCCATAAATTACTCCAAAACTAAGGAAAAACTGTATTTAGCATCATTTTTTTAAGCTTAGTATTGCTATCTTTTATCCTTCCTCTGCTACACAATATTCTTTTCTTATAAACAGTAACTTATCACTACTGATTACATTTGATTTTCCTTTATTAAAGCCATTTTTTTGTTTAGAAAATGTTTCTAAATGAAGAAAACCAAAATAAAAAAATTTAACAGCTAAAATTTCAAAACTCAATGGTCTTTTGGAGTCAAAATCTAAGTCATTTATCATTCATCATTATCACATTGATGCGGTAATATTCTTCTTCTCGTTGATGGCGTTGACTCAAATGCGTCTCTTACGCCTTGAAAAAAAACGCAAAAAATCCTCCCCAATCAAAAAGGCAAAGTTTAATCTAAAGACTAATACTAAGATTGAGAATTGAGAAACTCTATGGGAAGAAGAAGAGCGTGTACTGAAACAATTACTTCATAATTAATAAAAAATCAAGAAAAACTTAGAACTTATTTTTGTTTTCCATTTAAAAAAAAGATCTCCCCAACTTACATTTTGTCTAATACAAGCAATGAACGTAGTGAAAGCCTTTATTAACTCACCTGTTGGTCCAAGGACTACACATTTCTGGGGTCCAGTGATGAACGGAGGATTCGTTGCCTAAGGTATCTACGATTGGAATAGACCAGCTGAAAAGATCTCAAAGAACATGCAGACTGTGCTGACAGTATACTCTTGCACTTTTATCAGATTTGCATGGATGGTCAAACCAAGAAACTATCTGCTTGCAACCATGCACGTCACCAACGCCTTCGTATAAGGAAGACTACTTATCCGCAGACTCATCTTCGAAAGGAATCAAGCCAAAGCTGCATAACAAAAGTGAATAAATAAATGGATGAATAAATCAAATACATCTTTTTTGAGAAGTATGCATGTTTTTTCTGTGAACTTGAATTTTATTTGTTTGTGTAATCGCTTGTATTTTGGAGATGCACTATTACTAACTACCATCGCTAAGATTGAATAGAAAACACAGCAATTGTTATAAAATATCTTTCAGCTAGCTGCTTCATATTTCTGATTTTAAAGCGATTTTTTAATATCAAAGAGAAAACACCACAAAAAGGGAAAAGATAAAGAGATGCTAAGATTAAAAAAATTATGCTATTTTTATCATTAATAGGTTTTTTATTTTTGGAAAGTAAAATTTAATAATGTCTGATATTATCCCCCTCCCCCCCAAATGGAACATTTCATTGAAAAAACTACTGGTTTTTCAGCTCTTTTTTGCCTTATTTGCTCACCATTCGAATCTGTTTATGCTTTTCAAGCCATAACTAGTAGAAACTACAAAACCTTGAAATTGAAAAATGTGGCATCTTTTAATTTTTAACCAGATAATCAAAAAATAATAAAACTCTTCATAGTTTTCATAATATTTTTAGTTAAGCTCACAGGATTTTTTATCTAGAATTTAAGGGGCTTGATACCTTATTAGTTTAGGCTATTTAAGTGTATTGTTTTATGTATTTTTATCTGTAATTCAAATGATCAAAACCTCATTTTAATCTATTTTCTTAATGTGGAATTTAAATTAAAAATAAGCTTACTATTCTTATTTTTGTTCTTGTTATTACGCGGTCTGATATCCCTAAAGACAAATAACTCTACAATAAAAGCTCATTAATTCAGCAATAAGCACACCTCTAAAAAAATAAAAAACTCTTAAGTTCTTGATTAGATTTCTTTTTTGGGGTTTCTTTTTAGCTTTTCACATACACATACAATTAATTTGATGGCTCCTATGCTAATGGCTAGTATTACCTTTTAATTTTAGTTATTTATCATGATAGCGTTACATTTGCATAATCAAAACATCACACATAACTTGTTTTTTTACAATTATTCATAATAAATCCTAAATTTTACTAATTAAGAAACATAAAAAGATCCTTCAATTTTTCAAAGTGCTTTGAATTCAGTTGGTTGTATTTTCTCTTCATTTGGTTGCTTCTGGTCTGGTTATTGTTCATTGTTTTCTCCTTATTCTTCTTTATTATCTTAATCAGTTGATAGATTCTATTTTGACCTTAGCATCTTTAACAGATGTGATTCCACTTAAAAAGCTGATTTCTAAGGAGTGGTAGGTTGTTCCCTTGAAATACTTCTAACTAGGAAGCTTGACATTCTCTTAGCGAGTCTTCCAGAGAATTCCTCAACTTCAGGGATATTCTTGATGATATCCTTGAGAGCTTTCTCTTGAACTTCTTCAAAGACTTCATTGGAACTTGCAGCAAAATCAAGTTCTGTGATATGTCCATTTTCTAAGCTGTAAATCCACGCATTAATAGTGATCTCCTAACCTCTTTCCCAAGCTCTTTACATGATTGTTGAATGGCCCAGATTATACATCTACTAGGCGATATTTAACTCACATAATTTATCAACTTTCTTATTAAAATCATGGATTCTATCAAGTTCCTTCCTGTATCTCAAGTAAATATCTCGAATATGCAGCAGCCAATTATTGATCAGCCCTAGTTTAGGATTCTCAATTGCTGCTTTGACACCTCCGCATTGGTAATGCCCACAGATAATAATGTGCTTCACCTTCAAGACGTCCACAGCGTATTGGACTACAGAAAGTGCATTTAAATCAGTATGGATGATTTGATTCGCAACGTTTCTGTGAACGAACACATCACCAGGGCCTAACCCCGTTAAGGTCTCAGCAGGGACTCTACTATCTGAGCAACCTATCCAGAGATATTTCGGTGACTAGCATTGAGAAAGTTATTCGAAGAAAGTAGGATCTTCTGCTTTCATTTTCTTTGCCCATTCTTTGTTGTATTTCAGTAAGTCATCAACACTGCTTGGGGTTTCATTAGCTACAACTGCATGATGATGAGGATCTAAACCTGCACCTGAACCATGGGTGTTGCTAGCTTCTTGTGTTATCTTTGCTGCTGGACTTTGATAGAGTTCCATTTTGTTTGAGTTATTTTTTTGATTATTATTGTTTTTGTGATAATTAATAATATTTTTTTGTTGATAAATTCTTATTCAATTTAAATCATTCCCTGGCTCGTTAAAAAGAGAAAGAGAATCGTTTAAAAATAGTACTAAACCACTAAAAATGCGTGTTTTTGAGGCCTTGAATTGCAGAAAAATATCATTAAATTTTTTAAATTAAACCTATCCCTTTGCTTGTTGGGTTCCTTTTTTTCTATTTCAAGACTATTTCCCTTAAATTCCTTCTTGAAATAGTAAAATCAACCTTACTTTCTCATATGTAAATGAAAAAACAGATATTTTCCTGTGACAATTCCAAAATTTTCAAATCTTCGAGTACTGCTTTGGTTTTTTCGCAGGAATGTTGATAAAAATCTATATCATAATTGATCAACTACAAGTGCATCTTGGAATTCAAAGGCAGTGTATGTTATTTGACTTGCAACAAAGAACTAAGAATAAACTCATAAGTTTGCTAAGTCTGTGAGAAACCACTCAAATGCCACTCAGAATCAACTTAGCAGCAAGTTAAAAATCGTAGAAACAATTCGAACAAAATATCGATTTTCTGATTTTACTTACAATTTCTAAAGTCTACCTCAATAAACGAAGGGTCTTAAATTTTTATGCCTTTTAATGATTGAAATTCTGGTTGCTTTAAAACAAAATCAAAATCAAATAAAGTCAAATTTATCATAAATCGCATGGGTGGAGTTGATAAATATCTAAGAATTACTATTCTTAGATTGAAATGGAGAGGAAAAAGCAAAGTAATCAATATGAAAATCTTTTTTTGTTGATTAGATTGCCATAATATGAGAGCTGATTACTCCTGTCATCATTTAATACTGAAAAGAAATACAAATTAATAAAAAAATGTATTTAAATATTTCCTTTTGTATTTTAGAATTCCAAGGAAACCCAGTGCCTTACAGGATTTGATGTAAGTAATTTTGGAATGTCAATAAAAGAATACCCTTAATTTGGGTAATCCGCTTACACATGCAAGTGTAAAAGAATGGTCATCAGCGGAAGAAAAATAGCAATTAAATGAACAGCCAAATGACTGAATAGCTCAATTAATCTTATTATTGATAAATTGAATATTAAATGAAACATTGAATATTAAATGGAAAATTGAATATTAAATGGGATAATGTTTGTTAATTTCTTATTAGAAAAGCATTAGTTTTGAAATAAAAAACCCTATAGGTTTCTATTAAGATTTCTAATCGCAATGAATAAAAATAATCAACAAAAAAATAATAACGAACAGGCTAAAACGCAAGAAAGATAAACTAATTTGATTATAATCTTGCAGCGAAAATCATTTTTTTTAAGAAATTTACTGAGAAAAATGGTTATTAAACAATTAAGAAATAATACTATTTTTATAATTAATTAATTCATCTAGAAATCCTCTCATTTTTTTATGCCTATCTCTTTTGATTCTCATCCCTTGCAAAGGAGAAGGTACCCTACTGCTATTACTACAAGCTAGCAGTGAAATTTGAATTTGACTTGTAAGATAGGCTGTTGTTTGGCAGTTTAAGAAGAGAAACAGAGAAAACAAACAAATTAATCACATTCTTTCCCCCAGAGAAGTCTATTTGATTCAGTGAATTTTTATTTAAAGGTAAATAAAAAATCAATTAATTTTGCAAATAATCTTCCGTTCCAGAAAGACAAGATACTTAAAACCACTAAGAAACTAAACACCATCTAAAACATCAGAACAATGAACAGATCAGTAAGAACCTCTCTATCCCTGGATGATTTCCTCGAAGTTTAGGGAATATTAAGTTGACATTTGCCTACAGAAATATTGATTGATGATGATTATATTCTTTTATCCAACTCCAAGGGTTTATCTCCAAATGGGTCCACGAAATACGATTCATATCAGAAGGATGTTTTGATATCAACACTTCAAGCTTAAATCTTCGAGATGCGATAAAACGAAAAGGATTTCTAAGAGCTCAACAGACATCTTAAGAACCTAGAGCAGCGCTACTCCCTTCTAGCAGAAGAGAAAGTAATTATTAAATATCTTTAAATCCATAATTAGAAAGAAAATAAATATTAAAAACTCTTTTTAATTAGGCTCGTAATGAGACTGATGCTCGTAACAAGCAAGGTGCTTAAACTAAGAGTATTTCAGTTTACAAGAACGATGTGGAGATGCTCAAGTCGAATTTAACGGATAAGCATATTGAGCTGCAAGAACTCAGAGCAGAAAACGTAGCAATTAAAGAAATCTCCGATCGACGATAACTCGATATCTAAAGGCTCAAAAGTGAACTGCAGCATTACTCTGATCAACTTTAGCAAGTTGGCTCAGAGAGAAATATCCTTGAACAGGAGGCAAATTAGTTAAAAGTAGACAAGAAGAGACTTTTAAACGAAATAGATCAGATATCTAGTACTTGCGAGACCCTCATTGCAAAGAACTCCTAGCAAGAGAAGTTAATAAAGGAGCTCGATGGGGAACGAGAATTACTTGAGAATGACAAGAACAGTCTTTTCAATTAAATTGACTAAGTAATTTTGGGAGAAAATAATAATCTTTTTTTGAAATGGCTAATGTGTTATTTTAAAATATATTATCAGCTTCAAGGGGAGTTACAGAATGCCCATGAGAACGTTCGCTTTTAGAAGTTGCATTTAAGTGATAAGGAGGTCTAGGAGAGTTAGCTGAAAAGTGAAATTGATGACTTGACTAGCTAAAATGAGAAATAGTCGAATGAGAATAGTTCTTTGTAAAGACAGCTCAATCAAGAATCAGCGAAGAACCTTGATAACAATGCGAAAATTATTGCACTTGAATCGGCTCTCAAGTAGGAGATTTAATGCTTTGAGAATGAGAGGGAGGGAGAGATAGAGAGAGAGAGGATGTTTATTCATTATTTTTTTGGGTTGATTATTGTTTGTTAGAACAAAGCAATAATTCACTGAGGAACTGAAGGATGATTTAGACAAGCTAAACGGAGCCTATCAAGATAGAAACGAAGACATCAACTAGTTCACTTTGGAATTAGATACCTTCAAGAGAGCCTATGAAGGATTGCAAGCACAGAATCAAAAGGTAAACAAATCTTAAAAAGAAAGAAACATCAAAAACCATAATAAAAAATATTCTTCAAATTCAACTTGATTTCGCTTATTTTCTATTGTCTTTTTTCTGTTTAGCTATTATTGGAGCTGGAGAGCTTGCAAGATCAAGACGAAAAAGTTCGCTCCACTCTCAACAGGCGCTCGATCGTCAGAGAATTAAGACAAAAACACGATAACTTTTTGAGACTCACTGCTCAGTAGAATGAAACAGGATATTAACGCTCTGTTGAATAGACTAGCGATTGAAGAGAAGGATAATTGATCAATAGATTGTTTTTCTATTGACTTTCTGTTTGAGAAATTGTTTGTTTTATGATGAAAATATCCATTATTGGAGATTTATTGATAAAAAATAAATGCGAATTTACCAAAAATTTTCAATGAGTTTTCCGTTTAAATGTAGTGAAATTAAGATTTCTTACTGACTACAGCACTGAGAAGAGTATTCTGTAAGATTCTCTACAAGATTAATAGTTTTCAATGCATTTTTTAAATTTTACATAATAATTCTTTCTTTGCTCTTCTTTTAGTCAGTTTAACAAAACCACTAATTAAGGAAAAGAGACAAATAAATCAAAGAATACTTTGACTGATTGATATATCTTACGTAACTTTTGCCTGAAAACAAGAAACAATGATTCAAGAATTGTTTTCTTCTATCATTTTAGATATTATCAATATCGAAAAGATTGAGAGAAAAGAGAAAATAAGCGAAATCAAACAAAATAAAATCAGTTTAGAGATAGTTAAACTTAAATTACAATTAGTTAGAAAATTCACAAAATGTTTACAAATAAAAAATATATGTTATGTGTAAGTCCCCTCTGCAAGAAAACCAAAGAGCAAAAAGTTTGCTATGTTATTTATAAAAGAAGAGGAGATGCGTATGTGTTCAGTTCAACACAAAGTAGAATTGGAGGGGAAGGGAGGTGTAGATTAATTAATTCCCGAAGAATTCTGTTGTTTTATTGTGTAATGTGATAAAATAGCAAGTAGGAAATACTCAAAAAACAAAAAAGTAAAAGTAATTTTAATCACACTCAAAAAGTTATTAAAATATGAGCAAAAGCAAGAAGGAGTTTTTAAAGAACGCTGATAAGATACAAAAAGATATCTTGTCACTGAGCTAAAAGGCTACTTAAAAGGAAATTTAGTCCCTGAAAAAGAATGAAAAACACTCTATTTCACACTCTATTGGTCATTCAAGCAATAAATCTAGCTAGCAGTTCGAAGGAGATGAAAATGATTTTAAACCTGTTGTACCATGGACAATCGAGCAAGAAGAATATGATGACATGCTATTAGAGTGGCAGGAATTCTACATTGACTATCAGGCCTATCGTAATTTATCCTCCGATATTCCTCTAGCGATTGGGCTACTCCGGAAGGATATCCACAAGATAAGTTTATTCTTTCACTATGAAATCAGAACAATTGCGATAAAGTGGGCTTCAGCGAAATTATCAAACCACTCTATGAATCCTGCGAATATTGACATCATCAAGCATGAAATAGAGTGTCTTAGAGCGTTTCATCATTTCCATTAGTCATTGTTTACAAAGGTATTCCCACAGGAAATGCCAGATATCAACAATGCACTTCAAACAGACATGTAAAAAGAATGAAAGAAAATTTTAAATTAGTTTTGGAGGTATTTAGCAAAATGAGAGTTCAAGAGACATTGAGAAGGTAGTGGTTCATTGATAATTAAGGTTAAAAGGGAGTTATGAGATGGAAAATGTTATGGGAAATTGACAACATGATCGTCTTGATAAGGAGTTTAACTAAAATGGATATTTTTATTTTGGGCAATGCAAGAGAGTGGATATACAAAAAGGACTTTGAGTGTAGTCTTGAGAAGAACTTTTATGAAAATTTGAGTAAATTGAATTAATCAGTGGATTGTTCTGGAGGGATTAAGGAATTTAATCTAACTGTGGTAATGCTAACACTATTATAAGGTTAGATTTAAAGACTGGGGGATCTAGCTGTGAGAAGTAAATTATTGCCATTAGAATCTTTGAATGGTTGATTTTTAGCTGAATTTGAAATTAAAAATCAAGGATTTTAGTTTGTGGTTTATCAAACAACATTTGATAGTTCTCCACGAGTTTTTTAAATAATTTACAACCTTTATTACTCAAGTTTTTCCCATCATTATTTACTTTTCTCTTTTTTTTCTTTCTAAACATATTTTCCCCTCCAATACAGCGATGAAGTTATGGAGAGAAGTTGGAAAGCGATTCAAACCTTGGAAGTTGTCTTCTAGAATACCTCCTCATCTGTGTTTATCGGTGGTAAAATCGCTTCCATAGAAGAAGAGGAACTCTGGAAACTTAACGAAAAAGACGCATTCATGTAAGAAAGAGAAAAATATGTATTATCTACTAGTCTTCTTAGAAAAGAGAACAAGAAATATTCATCAATTAGCTGCTGCTTCTTGCTAATAATTCCTATCGTAGTAAATTCTAACTTAGAAGTTGGTGGGATGTCTATCAACGATATCCCCTTCTACAGAGCATTTTTCGTGCTTTCTTTCTATCTAAGTTGCTTAAGTGCATGTCTGTGGATATGGTCAGCGTATAAAATCAATTATAGACTGATTTTAGAAACACCTTATTAAAAAACTAAACCAGTTTTCTGGACTAGTGTTGGTGATGTGATTACAGTTCTTGGATGTGCATATGCTTTCTACGACCCTACTTTCCTTAGCAAGCATACTACGAAATATATGATGGTGATAACTGCATTGACTTTGGTAGTATTAGGATACTCGTTTATTTTAAGAAAATTAGCGAAAATGATCAGGGATTTATCTCATGGAATAGCTGAATTTAGGTCAACATTTTTGATTGACTAAATCAACTCCCTGTCTCTCGCATTCTCGGATTTCGAATACTCCATCTGCTATCACGTGCTATTGCAATCAGAACACTACTGTAACGACGAAATAGAACATTTTTACATTTTTTTTAAAACATTTTCTTTATTTTTGCCAATATTTTTAGGTATGGACAGTAAGCGTTTAATTCGAGGTTTTCTCTTAGCAGGTTGTCCATATTTCCTGCGTCTAACAGCAACATTGATTCAGATCTTCACGAAACACTCATAACTTCCAATTTATAAGCGTCCAGCATTAGTCAACGCATCTAAGTACATGCTTGTGATTCTCGCAATGTGGTTGAAATACCAAAAGCATTTCAATCCATCTCTGAAATTTCCATGGCTTGCTGTCTAAATTGCTGCCTCGCTGTTTAACTTACATTGGGATACGGTGCATGACTGGGGGCTACCAAAAAGAATCCATAGTTAAAATAAATAGATTTTCAAGAAACAATGGGTTTATAATCTTGGATTCATTGCGAATACGTTTTTGAGATTCTTCTGGTTTATCAGTGAAAATGCTACTTTGAAATCATTCTTTCTGCTTGATAAACTCGATGGATATGAACTAGCTGGGTTATCCAGCATGTGCGAGATATTGAGAAGAAATATTTGGAACATCTTCACTCTGGAAAATCATTAAATAAAAATCAATCAGGAGAATTTCGTTGTGTTTGATATGGAATCTGTGAAATTAGTCAGTGAAGAGAAAATCCTTATTTCGGATAGTGCAGAAGCTAAGAAGATACTCGTAGAGATAGCTAGTATTACAAAGAAAATTACAAGAAATTAAGTCAAAGATTATGCGAAATTAATTTTCAATCATCTGTAGACAGCCCTTTTGAAGAAAGGAAGGAATAATGAGGGAGGAAATGATAAAGGATAAGAGGAAGGAACTAGGGAAAGTGATGATAGTGTGAAGAGTAATGCTAGCACTAAAGAAAGGAATTAGAAAACGGAGAATGATTTGAAGAAGAAGGAGAAGAAACAGCAGTGATAAGAATGATTGATTTACTAAATGCTTTGTCCAAAAATATGCTATTATTTCTTGTAAATTCTGTGTTTTTTTTTACAGACAAAAAATAAACTTTTTATCAAGAAAATTCTTTTGATATCTACTCCTTCATTTCTCTTTATCTTGGGCATATTTTCTTATGAGTTTAAACTTAATAACCAACTCATGAAAAGACTTACAAAGAGAGAGAATGTTTGATTTCCATCAAAGAAATCGTGAATTAAAAGTCCTTATGAAAATTGATATTACTGTTTGTTTATTAATAAGTTCAAAGAAATGCGCAAGTGGCTTGAAAAGGGTAAATAGCTGCTTAAACGGCTGGAAGATGACTTCGATACTAAAAAGGATAAAAAGAAAGAATCAAATATTACCAAGGGAACTAAAAATAGCAATGCTAGTAGCGATGAGCAAACTACTAAGGAAGAAAACGCTTCGATGATGAGTAGGAGCTTAGAAGATGAAAATTTAAACGAGATTGGATAATTACTATTGAATTCAGTTTCATTGAGTGAAGAATAAGCTGATATGCTGAGATTCTCACCGTTTTTTAGGGCTCAACCACACTATTCATCAGTCAACGCGTAGCTAAGGAAATGTGCCCATGAGATAGACTTTGCATCGTCGTCATTACAGTAACTACTTAGCCCTGAATGCGAGCAATAATTCACAGAAAAAAACCCTCCTGTTGTTCTCATTGGAGTTGTAGGATTCCACCATAAATTAGGTGCAATAGTGGAATTTAACTATCCAGAGACCATTCCAAGATTCACGGATTAGTCTTAGCAGTTCGTTAAAGATTCCTTGCCGAATTACTGCATGCCAGATGCAATTCATAATAAAAATGAAGATTATGTGTATTTCACAATCGATGTACAGTTAGAGGAAGAGGAGGAAAAGGGGGAGGGTTAGAGAGGTGAGGTAAAAGAAATAGAAGGAAGAGGAAATGCAAAAGAAACAGAAGAAGGAAAAGTGCATAACAGGGATCGATAGGAGAAGTAAAAGCTCATGCTTTTTGGAGTCTCCTACTTCAAGCAAGTCAAAGTAGGAGTGTTTGTTTAAAAGTTTTCAATTATTCGTTCGCTTGTTTCTAACTACCTGTTGTTTGGTTTAAGGTATCTGACACGATGCGCTCTAAAAATGCTTCCTTGACTCGTAGTCACATGCAAAAATCTGTATTTATCCTAAGTTCTGTCCCTTTGTAAGGGTACATTATGGGAAGACTCGAGCCAACTACGAAAGCATATTTCGATTAAGAAGATCTCAACGATTGTGATATCTTAAAATCAGCATTCGAAGGCATGAACCAAGCACTGATTAACAATAAAACAATCCAAGAAAGTGAGATATACATAGGGATATCCCTCAAAACGAGTATTTTCTTCTTCAAAGAGAAAACTCTTGCTGTGCTAAAAGCCTTGATGCTTGGGAAGAAAATCCTAATTTATTCCCTGCACAGCTGCGCTACGAGTAATTTCCTGACCAGTATCCTTAGTCTGATTCCTGGGTTGGCGTTTTTTAAGTTCAAAAGTAGAATAATCGATGCAATATAATCTGGATTGAATGAATACGGTCTCCCCTTGAGGGTCTTCAGCGAAGAATGTCCACTAGTCATGCAAGCTACGATTTAAGATCTTGATAAGATTCAAACGTACAAAGGGTATCTCCTAGCTACGACAAATCAGTTGCTGAAACAGCATAAAAAGACTTCCCCTGATGTGATAGTTGATCTTGATGCTAACACGATAGTTATCACGAATGAGAATACTAAAAATGCAATTTCTCTCAATGCAGATGAGAAGAAGTTCATGGAATTTATCAATAAAACAGTTGTCAAGACAATCACCGAAACTGATAAAAATTGGAAGAACATGGAGTACTCCTAGAACAGTAGTAGCTAATTCGTTGGAAGTAATGATTGGATTAGACAGCAGTTTTCATGTTATCTAGTGAGTCTATTGTCGGAGATAGAATTGGTGAAGAAGAGATTTCGAGAATTTGGTGAGGAAATAAGTAGAAAAGTTGAATTGAAGAAGTAACATGATTATGGAGGGATTTCTAAGAAAAATAATGAATAACAAGCAAAGAGTCAATAAGAATAGTAGCAGTCTGAAGGATAATAATCATAGCTAGAATAGCATGAAACTGTAGATAAATAAAATAATAACTAAAAATAGCATGAAGATTAAGAAAAATAGAATTCTTAATAATTAGATTAATAATCTGAGGTTATTAAGGCTTCTAATGAAGAGCAACTATTAAATGAGTTATTCGATGATTTAACTAATTTTGACTCTGATGATGAAGCTCCTGATCAGGGTGATAATACCACATCCAAAGGATCATCAGCTTCTTCTTCCTCAAACAACCAAAACAAATCTCGTTCGAAATCAGATACAAAGTTCATTCGAAATGTCTCCCAGCTTGATGGTGATACGCTCATGGGAATCGGATTGGATAACTAAGTTGATCACGCTCAGTAGCTCTTCAAAGAACGCAAATCGCAGTTAAAAATTAGCTACAATTCTCTCAAAAAATATAATCTCAAATTCCTCAAAGAATTCTTCTTGACGAATACCTACAAATATTGGTTAGATCATCACGATGAATCGATTGCTCTACGATCAGTGAATTCAACTGAAATCCGCAGCAGAGCAAGTTTGTCGCTTGAAACAGGAGCGATATATTTTGGAACTGTTCAAGCTGGGGAAAGACATGGAAAAGGTTAAATTTCTTTAAAACCATTTTTTCAATAATTTAAAACTCATTTTTTGTTTTGAAACTGCATATCCACCCATAGGCAGCACATACGATCCAATAGCAGGTAGAGTCGAGCAATGCGAAAACTATCAACATGATTTTAAAAACGGTCACACAACAATCATATCTACCACTAAAGAAGGCTATTTCTTTGAAGGAGAGTATCTAAACGATTTGCGATAAGGATTTGGGAATCTTGTCACTGGGAAAAAGAAATATTCTGGGTATTTTGTAGATGATAAACAAAACGGACAAGGAAGTCTAATAGATAAAGATGGAAGTGTGTATGAGGGGGATTTCTAGAATAATTCTAAAGAAGGTATGGGGAAATGGCGCAGTGGGGATAATTCCATTACATATGTTGGATAGTTTAAAGAAGATGAATTTGAAGGAAAGGGATAACTAGTGATGAATAATGGTGATGTGTACTGTGGGGAATTCAAGAAAGGCAAGAAACACGGATAAGGTGAATTGATGACAAAACTATTTACTTACAACGGAGAGCTAAAACTTGATAAGCTACATGGGCAGGGAATCTACAAAAATTTGCAGACAAATGATATATTCTAAGGGGAATTCATAGATGGAGAGCTGGACTCGACTTAGCCGTGCATTATTAAATATAAAAACGGAGATGTGTATAGTGGGTTG
>Ga0302271_10001171_pt1 | contig 25654 bp, 15 predicted proteins | sample III_Bog_N1_1_FD_198767 | JGI IMG/M metagenome (GOLD analysis project Ga0302271, IMG submission 198767) | Peat permafrost microbial communities from Stordalen Mire near Abisko, Sweden - III_Bog_N1_1 | ecosystem: Environmental > Terrestrial > Soil > Wetlands > Peat | place: Sweden: Abisko... | reverse complement strand
CTACCACAGATGGCAAAGACCTCTAGGACTTCTAGCTCTCTCAACAAGCATGTCAGCTCGGCATCTGGAACAACATTAGTTTAGAACCGTAAATCTTAGGAAAGAACCCAAGAGAATCACAATCCATCTGCATTCAATGTAAAAGCAAGATACAACAGCAATTTACACACGGTTTTGCTCATTCTTAAATCAATTTTTCATTAGGTTTCACACATGATCCCAGCTGAGAGACTCAACACCAGCAAGCATGGCAATATACCTCCACCTGCGTAGAAGTTCTACAAAAGCGTAAGAGAGATCATATTCTGTTGTTGTTCTTTGGATTAAAGTATTTTTTGGTTTGAATTCATAGAGTGCTGCTAAACCACCAAAGATTGGTGATGACAAGATGAAACGATGCATTGAATAACTGTACACTTCCGAAGCATTGGGTTAGAACTCAGAACGAAAACAACGATAATCTTCTTTGTCTGGTTTATCTAAACAGTCAAATCATAACTAATATTCAGCTAGGTCAAGTTAATCGTCTAGAATGCAACTCTTCAAATGTAATCATGGTGTCATGCAAATATATTGCAGCTAATGTAGCAGGAAATCTCGATCAATGATATCAAATCAACTCAATGGTTAGATAAATCAAGATGGATGAGTGTGAAATGACTCTTTTGTCATAAAGATACAAGGGAATCAAGTGATGTTGTTTGAATCATTTAGCTGTTGAATTAAGGGATACATTTATGTAGCGATTTATTTATATTTGTTATGCCCTTATGTAGATTAAATCTAAGGTTTCGACCATTCAGAAAAATACAGTTCTTCTGATAATTTAATCTTTAAAACTGATTAATGCTGCTCTAAGTTTTTGTAATATTGTTTTTTTAGATAATTATTCATTTTGAGCAAAGTTCTAGGAAAATGCAAACAATTTAGTAGTCTATCCCCAGACACTTTAGAATTGTCGAAACATTTTTTATTGAAAAAATTCTAGGCTATGCTGGGAATTGCAATTTTCAAAGGTATTATGAGCAATTGTTTAAAAAATATCTTTTTCCATTATGTGTGTCGTTTATTTTTTGCAATCAATTCGATGCCAATCAAGCACGTTGCTTAACATAACACAAAATACTTTTATGTGAAAAACAAAATTTAATCTTTGTTTTCTATTATTTGATCATTAGCTGTCATCCTAATTGATTTTTTCTGAGTTTGATAACAATCTGTGGTTTAGGACTTTCTTTTTTTATAGTATCAAAGTAAACTTTCTCTTCTTCCTCTTCATTTTCTTCTTTTTTCTCATGAAAGATCTCTTCTAATTAGTAAGGTTATCTTTTCTATCTGGGATGTTTTCTTCTTGTATGGCTTTTAAGACTTATTTTATTATAATATGCTTTTTAGCATGATTAAACTGGGCATATGAGTAGCTATCCTTTCACTTCAGATTCACTTTCATTTTAGGAATCTGAATAGTAAATCTATTTGTTATTGTCATCTTCATCATCTTCATCTGAATCTTCCTCCATTTTAATGGATCTGTCTTCGTTTCTATCTTGCTTATTAAGACTTTTAAGTTCACTCTGGTATTCCAAGATGCTCTTTTTTTCTTGTATCTGCATTCAACAAAAAGGAAAACAGTTTTTAATTAATAATTTGTTAGTTGTTAGAAGCTTAAAAAGTTAAATTACCTCCATGATCTCAGCTATTTTTTTCAGTTTCGCATTGTCTTCGTATAACTCTTTCGCCTTAAAAAAAACAAAATAAGATATTCACTCGAATAAAAAATATTAAATTAACTTTATCTTTCTCGTATTATTGCATATGTATTACTTGATCCTTGAGCATAAGGTTTGCTACGTACAAGAGACAAGCCTACTTGTGGAAGTACTCTATACCATCTTTTCAAATTAAAAACCAATGTAAAAAATCACTGAAAAAACAAAAATAATCTCTAAAGAACATACTTCGTTGATCTTGAACTTCCTCACTGCTTCCCTTGCTCTTGTTATTCCCTTTGTCATTGTAGCTCTCCTTGTCTTAGAGAATTCTGTTTGCATCTTTTTAAGGCACACCGAGTGATTTAAACAGATTGTTAACTTTTTCTTGAGCGCTGTTTGGAATCATGTTGTTGTTGTTAATTAGATTAAAATATTCTTAATTTCCCCTAACAATCTACTTTCCTTGTGTGCCATCTTTAAACTAGTTTTTTAACTACATTAATTCATGATTTCTAAGATACTTTGGATTTCTTGTGATTTGCACTGGTTAATCACGAATGCCGTGAAGTGATTTCTTAAGAATTTCATGGGGATTATTGGATAATATGCGGCTAAGTTTATCAGATAAATTTAACCTAATCGTTTGAGATTATCCACGTTTTTAAGATTCTGGTTATTGGGTAGGATTCTTGGTTGCTTGAGAATTCAGAGAATTTTTAGCCAACAATTTTGCTAAAAGTTACGAGTTATGCTCTCTATTTCAAAATGAAAATTAAGTCAAAAAATACACTTTTTATCATCAAAAATACAAAATAATAAGTAATTTGTTTTATTACTTGAGCTTTTAGTTTACTTTTGTATCGTTCTTTTAATTTAAGTTCTATTATTTTAGCGCACTTGATTTTCTTTATTTCATTGAGCCAGACCATTGTAACTCTTCTTCACCATAATCATCATATTAGCCATAGAATTCTTCATCGTCATATTGATTATCCTGCTAGTTTTTCGTGTAAGCAGCACGGAAATCCAAGAATGAAGGAGTATTTTGCATTATTTTTTTAAATGAGATACTTCCTTGTTTTACTAAATAATTTCTTTTCTTTTTCAATATTTAATTATTACAATGTATTATGAGTTCGTCATCCAACCCTTGAATTGCTTTTAAATAAGCAGAGAATACTCAATGTGACTTCTAATATTTTCCCAGTCCCCTCCCTTCTAGCATTTCAATTGAATCAATATTTAATTATGACTCTTTTTATTTGAAAAATAAAATCAACATTTATCTCAAGTGCTCTCCTTCCTTCAATCAGTATTAGTTTTATCGAACGTTTCAAATTAGTTTTATGTACACAAAGAGGACATTTATTTTAGTAAAAACACAAGAAAAAGCAAAGAAATGTTGGTGATTGATTGAACATCACCTTAATATTTTATGGATTCAAAGAACAAACCTTCATAATAATTATTTTTACAATTATTTCAATGAACTGACCTGAAAATAATACCCCAATAGGTAAAAGATATCCATTTTTTGTAGTTATTTGACATATCATAAGCTTTTCCTTCTCTGAGATTCCTCTTATCTCAGCTGGTTCAATCAATTTATTCATTCTGATTTCTTCCTAAAACAAGATAAAAACCAAACAGTTAACAATTTTCAATAGAAATCTTCTTATTTATGCTTGTTGTTCTAGCTATTTTTAACAGTTGCTCCAAAATATTTAATATTTATTATTTGAAGATGTTTGTAATTTAATACCTCTTTGATTTTCCAGTATTAGATTGAGGTAAAGTAGAGGTTTTCTTTTTCTTGGGTTTTTTCTTTTCAAATTGAATCTCATTTGGATCCGACTCTTCATCATCATTTTCTTAGTTTTGTTCGATATCTTGTTCATCATCATCCACATCTTTTTCTTTTCTTTGCTATATTTCTTCTCTTTCTTCTTGTTTCCAAATTTATCTTTAGTTTATCTCAGTTTCTTATTAAGATTGAACTTGATCTTCTTCTTCTTCTTCATCATCCTATTCCTCATCCTCTTCCTCTTCCTCATCATATTCTTCTTCGTCTGCAGTGTCATCATATTCATTTTCACAGCCAAACATGTTAAGTTCATTTTCATAACACTCTAGGTCTAAATCTTTCTGATTCTACTGATCGACTGGGAAATTCTCAATAAAATAGCTCGTGTGGCATAATCTAATATGATATCGCAACGATTCATAGAAGGAATACGAATCACAACATGGAACACAAGGACATAAGAATGACTCTTCATTGTAATGATAATCTTAACTATTATCATTCTCCATTGCCTTGTCCTTCGTTTTTTAAAAAATCCACAATTATCCAATTTTAAATATGAAAATAAACAATCATAATAGAGAGTTTTTTTCAATGTTTTTATCTAGTTAAAAATACCTTTTATTCACTAACGGACACTTGAGCATTTTCAACAGAAGTACTCAAATCATGAGGCTAATAAAAGAAAGAAAGAAAAGAAACTCTCAAATTTCAAATTTAATAAGTAACTCATAACCTACCATCTCGGATATCTGGTTCTATTAACAGCTCGATTGAGGAGGGGATATCGGATCTTTCCAAATAATAAAAAATTGTCAAAGCATTCAGATCTAAAAAGCTAAGGGAATATATTAAAATAAGCAGCTGACATGGCTGTGAAATGAGGATTTCCTAAGCTATATTGTGGTCAATAAAATGATGTGGAATATTAGATCTGTTGTTGACCTTAGCATGCTGCTAATGAAGAAGAAGATTAAGATATGGGAAAATGGGAATTTATGCTTGATGAAGGCGATTAATTAGATCATATGATACAGTAGCCTAACGAACACCTGCAAGAGAAGTAGCTCGATTGCTGAGATTACAAGTTAAATTTTGTCCTTGATGAGAAGGATCGAGTGTATTTTATGAACTGATAACCTAAATACCTGGAGATAACTGCCCTTAAGAGTCATCAACCTAATCTTCCTAATCATTAGAACCAATTTCATGAAGGCTATTAATTGGCTAAGTATGAGAATCGATTTCATTGTTGTTGAGGTATTCTAGACGATAATCTTTTTCAAGTGTTTGTGCAGTGCCAAAGGGGTTAGGACTACTAACCTGTTGAGTATTATCCATTTGAGAGACATCCTCAATAGGAACTTACTCATCCTAGCCATTTTATCTGAAAATGAATAAATTGTACTCTAAAATCTACTAACAATAAGAAGGATATTTACTTGAGCTCATTCCAAGTGCCAATTTGTGCCTGAGTATTTGACATTTATTTGAAATCAACAATTAATCTTCACTTTTTCTCGATTTTTAGTAAAAGTTTTTTCTTTCTTTAATATTCTTTAAGTAAATTAAATATTTCCCGACAAATAAATCAAAGAATCTCTGTGGGATAAACAAATCATCAAAAATTTTTGAATATTACACTATCGGATTTTGTTTTTTCCCCGGCAAAATTTGACAGAGACACACCAACCTAAAAAATTAGCTTTTATGAGATCGTTCATTAGAAATGATATGCAATATGAAAACAATGGAAAATAGTGTTTAAAAAAAGAAAAATTTCAGATCATTGTCCTTGTCTTCTTTTGAGTTCGAGAATGTACACCTTTGAGATATTCAATAAAAGTCATCTTCATCTAAAGAAACCAATAAAACAAAACGAAAGTTAGTTTAGATTGCTAAAAGTAAGAATGGATAATATACCTTCCCTATCAAATACTCCTTCAGGATATTAATTATCCTAATCAATCATTTATGTAAGACTGTAAGATGAAGAGGATAATTCCATAGCTGATACTCCAAGTGCTGTTAATTAGTCTTGTCTTACACCTGGAACATCTACAAGCATAAAGAAAAACATGACTGACTTTTCAAAAATAAGTGAAAAATTGCATGTTTTCTTGGAAGGATAATAACCCAGAAATCTAATATAATGTTCCTACATCCTTCATTGAAGTTTTCATCATAGAAACCCCTGTGATGTTCTTGAAAATGTAAAACTAACAATCTCAGAGAATTAGCAGTTCCTTTGCATGGCTCGATAGGACATTCATATCTAATCCCTGGCTATTCTCTGGCCATTAAAAGCGCTTCACGTTTGTTATCTTGAGCGATTTTTTGAATTTCCTGAGAACTTAGTGGTGTATGATTCTCTTTCTGTATTAGAAAGCAAATACAAGCAATGTCAAAGTCATCTTGGGTTAATGTAAATATATTGAATTATCAAGTAACTTTCTTCTAATTGAAGTTGCCAACAGCAGATTCTTCTTTTTCATTCTTAAACAGCAGTCTAGAGAGTATACTCTATTCCCTTATCTCATTGAAGTCAGTTCTTCTTATGGGCTGGAGGAAAGCATACATTATAGAATGTAATCGATTCACAGACACAACTGTTTTTCCATTAGGAGTGTATGTTCTTTACCGTTTTATTCAGCTCATCACTCATGTCACAAGAACCCTCCTCGTCTTCATCATCGGAATTCTTCTTTGCAAGCAGCTTAGATTGTCCTGAATATGCAAAACATAAATCACTTCTCTCTTTAATTGTAAATCCTCAATCAAAATATATCAACATACTCTCGGATATTCGGTTTGACAGATCAGCATAATTAGAACGTTAGATGAACTTCAATGGGATTTTAATTTCCAATTCATCTTGCCTAATTGAAACAACAACAGCAGATATTAAAACATAGGCTTCTTTAGAGCTTTTTACAGATCCTGATAATAGATTGTATCATTTTATTACTCTACTTGCTGAGAACCTCCATTGATTCTCTTTTTATCAATGAACTCAATATGTTTTTAGGGATAACTCATCACAGATCACAAAAATGTTTTAGTGGGGGGGGAGTAAAGTTTAGTCTTAATTTGTTATTATAACTCAATCTTGATTATGATATTCCTCCAACTCAACTAATAAATGTGTGAGGCTAATATTTCAAGTTCTAATCTGCATCTGGCAAAACATTTTAATTAACTCAGTATCTTATTCAATTTTACATTCCTTTTTCAAAGAAAAAAATAAATAAATCTCTTTTTATAAGTTGATCAAAGTGCTAATTTATTGAACCTTCCAAATATAAAAAGAAAGAAAGATCAAAATTAATTGTTCTTAACATTTCCCTTCCCTTTTTCTTACTTAATCCTTAAAATAATACAATTTTTTAATAATTCCATGAATCCTTTTCCATCTTTTACAATCCTTCAAGGCAGAGACATATTTCTCTTGAATTTGAATCTAACAAGAAATTGTTGGTAAATGAAAGTTTTCGTTCTTTTTTGCTATTGAGTAAAACATAAATAACATAAATACCATTATTCTCTCCTTCTTCTATCTATTGGTAAATTAATGAAACATTATCTCTATCTTATCTGTTAGTTATCATGTATCTTCTTGTTTTTTTATCATTATAATTTGATGGATGAATCTGTCGAAAAGCAGAATTCCCTCAGCATTCCTCTTTGATTAATTGACGATGTCGGCTGATGACCTGAATATCCAGGTATCTTTATGTGGCTTTTGACAATAAAAAAGTTATAAAAAAATATTAAAAATATCTATTTACATATCGAATTTCACCGTAAAAAAAAGGGAACAATTATTAAAACTAAAAAGTTCAATTTGTTTTCTATTTATTCATGTTTCTTACAAATTGTCAAACATATTTTTCCTTGATTTATCAAGTCTTGTGCTTGCTCCAGCAGATTGATCGATAGCAGATCCAGTTGTGTATGCTTGTGGGATAAATCCAGTGTATTTAGGAATATGCGAAGTAGCTTATGTTGTTCCCATTTTCAAAGAATCACCGAGCTTATTTTTGTTATTATTGGCATTTGCTTATTCATAACGATCCATTGGTTTTGTACCAAATTCCCCAAAGGAAGTCTTGTATTCACTTGGACCAATTTTACTAAAAAAGAAAAACAAGAAATCAGTTAATAATATTAGTAAAATTATTTCATTTTTATCAATTTCCTTTGCTTATCTTTTAACTATCAAATTCTATCCTTTTTTACCTATCTACAATATAAGCTTGTCTTGGTAACGACCACTCTGGCCTTTAAGCTTTGGAGATCTAATATGGATTCTAAATGCTTGCATTGTAATTAGATTTCCAGTGCTCCACGCCAGTTAGATGTTGTTGTTTTCCCTAATTGTCATTTTCACTTCCCCCATTGCCATTCAAAGAAACCGAAGCAAGAACATTCTTCGCAGTGTTTGTCAGTGCTTGCTGTCCTTTTTTGACATGCTAATAGTGCTGATAATCTTAAGGGTTCACTGCTGAGGATGTCTGAGACTTGTAGATGCTCTGCAAATTAGAATGATTCTAGTAAAGTGATGTCTCATCTTTGTCTCGTGTGGCTAAGATTAAAATGTAGATATTCAGAAAAATAAAAAAGAATCCTCCGAAAAGATGACGTTTTTATCAGCAAATATTTTGAATATTACTTTGTTCCCAGATGTCTTTGGGAGCTAGAACTGAGCGACCTGGTTTTAGAGAAGCATAGGGGACTTCTGCGTAAGAAGAGAATCCAGAATATCCTGCTACTTTGTTGATCATAAGAGGAGAAAATATGATGTTAATTATTGTTATTAATTTTATAAAAAGAAGCGTTTTTCTTATCGAATTCAGTTGATTAAATGATGATAAAAAGGTAAAAAAATTCAATATGAACTAATTGAAAGGTTAGACGTTGAGTGAATCCAAAGGGAGAAGAAAAGACACATTTTAAGAAAAAAAAAATAAGAACAGTTTTACAATTTAAATTACATCAATTTTAGCCATTTTCAGAGCTGAGCTGAAAATTATCTTACAGCATTCAAAAAATAATAAAGGGCAATTATCCCTAAAACCCTCGAAATAAGGAAATGAATGTTAAATTGACAAATGAAGTAAACAAAATAAACTTTTTTGCATATAAAAATTCTACCATAAATATTAACATATTTAATGATAGATGAATTGAAAGAAATTGAGATTAAAAACCAAAATGCTGGGAAATGATAATGGCGGGCGAAAAGAAGATCATTTTTCAATTATTGCTGAAGCTGAACTCGTGTGAATTATAGCATTCTATGGAATTCAGTGTAGGCTATTATTAGCTTTATTATTGAGCTGTCAATGATAGATTCTTCAAGATCACATCTGAATTCTTGATGAGATCTGAGCAGAACATTGTCAGACTTGCAGCGGTTGCAGAAGTGTTTGTTGAAATACTTGCTGATTGTTAAGCTCTTTGACTTGATTAGCTATTTACTTACCTGATTAAGAATGGCTTGTACTTATTAGATATCTTAGAATTAACAGCTAATCTTGGCTAATCCTTCTTGTTGCTGTTGCCATTATTGCTATTCCAGCCTGATGAGAAATCGGCTGTTTTGTTGTTTTCAATTTTTTCATCTTTATTTTGTTGTTAAAAATATTGTTTTTCTTCTGAATCTTCAAACTGGAAATCTTCTTCAATTGTTTCATGCCCTGCATTAGAGGTATTCATCATAGGGAAGGGAGATTCAGATATCGCTTAAGAAAAGAAATTAGTATTTAAAGCAGTAGCATTATCATTAATAGGTTGTAGTTCCGACTGAGGAAAATCTATTTTATTTGAATTATTTTCATTTTTTTGTCCCTTGACACATGGTGTTAGCTTAGCTGTTGAATCTTCCACTCCAAGTGACATTTATTGCTATTACTCCACGTCCTTTTATATTATTTTATTGAATTTCTCAGGAATCTAAAAATTCTTGATTTTTTTCCCAATCGAGCTCAATGGCATTTTAAAATTCGTAAAGTCAACTGGATTTGGTTTGCTTCCTTTGCCACTTAATACGTTTTGTCTGCTGATAGAGGGGATAATACAGCTTGCAATATTGTTAGAACTATGATTTTTATTAGTATCCTAAGATGTTGATTTAGATTACAAAAACTCATTAAAAACTTAAGTTTTTTCAGGTGGTTTAGAATCGATCATGCTCATGATTCTCTTTCCACCTAGCCCAATCTTGCAATTATTCTATTTTTGAATGAAAAATGCTGCTTATTATTATTGCTATTCCTTCTGTCTTTCATGTGGTTTGGATTTCTCAAGAGATCCACTACTGTAACTGCCGACATCATCTGCATTTGATGTTTGCCCTAATTAATAAGGCTTCAAAATTGATTTTTAACTATTAGGTATCAGAGAGTTTTTAGAAGAAGTCATGCAAGCACCAAATCCTTCTTTTGGTGATAGAATTCTCAAAGGCCTCAAACGAGGGGAGGCCATAATCGATGTACTTTCCTTAGGAGATAATATTCGCCAAGGCCTCTCTTTTGGTGAAAGCATTCTATTAGGATACCCTTGATATTATTGGTTTAGAGATGTAATATTTTTGTCTGCTTTTCCATTATTATTGGAAATATGATTATTCTACTGAATATTGCTTAATGAGGAAATAGATTAAGCATATTAGTGCATGTTTTATGGGTACATTTATCGAATTAGATATCCTTTAGAGGAAGAATTATTCAAATGATTATTTTTGCTTGAAGGTAGCTAATCAAATGAAAGATCTTGTTTTTCATTCTAGCATCGTATTTGCTACTCAGATGGCAAAGGTAGCGATAGTTTCATTGGATTGCTTGAAGTTTAGAATTAAGGGAGGCGATTAGCAGGCTAGGAAATAGGTTATCTAGATATCATGGCTGTTTCAGTCTTGCATATTTGGTTTGAGAAGAAATCAGAAGGGAATTGGTGATTTGATTGAACACGAATACCTCGCTTTTTTCTAAAAAATGAATCCAAAAACCAAACATTACTAATGAATAAATCAACAAATCGTCATAATTATGTGGATTGTTCCTGAACTGTTAATTGTATGTTTAAAGTAATAAAAAATGGTGAAATATTTTAAAAATATTTCTTTGTGTTATTATTTTTTTTGATTTAAAAAAGGAATCCTTTCAAGGGGGAAGGGAGACTTTTCAGCTTTTGATTTCTCACCAAAAGAAGCATAATTCAATCAAAGAGGGAGTTATACTAATTTTATATGATTCATATGCTAGAAATTAAGCATAAACGCTTGTGTATTTTTATGTGTAAAATCACAATTTTTAAAAAAAATTACTGTTGGGAATTAAGCTGATGCTGATTAGACACCATGGTCTATTTATCTTTCGAGTCGACACTGGTCTGAGTCCAAAAGTTATCCTTCAGTAATTCTGTCTCATCAAACTCATTTTTATTAGTCTTGGTGATACTTCCGCAAGCACTTTTCAATGCGCCTGTTCGTAAAGAAGGATATGACTATTTCTCTGAAGGCGTTCCTAGTTGTTGAGAATGCCTTATTTAAGAATTTCCTTGATTATTCCTATCATCTCCTTCTAAAGCATTGTGATTTCCACTAGTTGAAGGAGCCTTGGAATCTAATTTCTTCATGGGTTATTTTTAAATCTAATCTATTGTGCAAATTATCCAAAAACAATCGATTTTGATTCCCCTGCTTTATTTTTTTCTTCTTTTTCTTCTCATTATCTTATTTTTATTTAGCTAATTTCTTACCCTTTTGTACTAACTCACACTTCAATCTGCAGACTTATTCCTTTTTTCATATAACATTTTTCATAGTCAAACAGAGAAAGAGACATATTTCTTTTTCTTCTTCTTCTTTAACTTTCTTTCTTTCTTTTTTTCACTGGATTCATTCATGTATTATCTTCTTTTCCCCTCTTTTTTATGTTGATTGATGATCTATCAACTTTTGTGTGTTTAAACATATTTTTCTAGTTTTTATTTAAAAAATATTGTCTGGAAAAGAAACCATTTTGAAAAAGTTTTAAATAGTTCTAAAACTAATTTTATTTCTCAGGATTTTTCAATTCTTTTCGAGAAAATAATTTTGTAATTGTTCTGCTAAAATATCTTCTTGCCAAACATAAAAATACCATAAAACAAGTATTTCTTTCTTTAAATGGTTAGATTTTTTAAATCTTACGATAATTTAACTCAAAATTAGTAGAAGTAATTTTATTTAATAGTTCTCACTTAATGAGGAAGTTAAAGATTTGATAATGCGTAATTATTTTTTAGACTTAAGAAAAATTAAATTAACATTAGTTTTTTTTGTAGTTGCTTATTCATTTTAAATCTCAAAGTCTATTTTTATTTACTGAATTATTACTTTTCTTCTTTTTGAGCTTCTAGAGTAATGCATTTATGTTCATTACTTAAACTACAAGAAGAATTTTTATTTCATAAATGTTATTAATCAGCTAAAAGATAAATATCATTGATTTCACTCAGGTTCTATTAGTCTTTAGATCAACCAAAGAAAAGCAAAATACAATGAATAGATTTCAAGATATAGGAGCATAAAATAATGAAATATTTCTTTAATGAAAATGATACCATTGTACTAAAAATAGAAATGTTAAGTAATTAAAATAAAACATACGTAAAATAGCATTAGCAACAGACATATGAAGGATATAAAAATATTATTTAAAACACAGAGAAGAATGAGAGAAGAGATTTTTTTAGAAATTATTTAAGAAATCTAAAATTATTTCAAATATTTAAGTTGCTTTTTTTTCTGAGTAGAAATCTGAATTTCATATTTGTCTTTCTCATCAAAGGAAAGTGTTCTGCTTCTGCAGTGAAGATAACACATATTGATTCAAGATATTTGGATATGATTCTTAAACTTTCACGAACTCTATGAATGTAGGTGGCATTTGAATCTTACTTTCTCTAGGTTTCCAGATAACTTTGAAGAACATCTAATTATTCCAAACTAAATGGTGAGAAATTCGAGCAGGTGCATCCAACATCGGGCAGCCTATTTCACCTAATGATTTGAGAGTATTCTGTTATTTTTCGCTAAACTCTTTCAACTGCTTTTCGTTGTCTTTCTGCTACTCAGAATTACGAAATTTCAAACGAGGATCTCGCAGAATTTAACTAGATATTGGAGGAACAACAATAACAGTTTCACTTGGCTAAGATTAAATTGAAGTGCTACTTTTCCTCTATTCCTCCGGATCTTTTGGCTTTGAAACCTAGATTAGATCTTGTCTGCTAGCACCTTGAACTTGATCATCTTTTGGTCTGTTGAAATTTTAGTTTTCATTGAATTTCAAGTTTTCCTTATCTAAATATTATTATTGCGAATATGATTTCTACTATTTTTGCCATGCTTCCTTATCATCTCTATCAAATCCATCATTCTTCTTGGTTTCATGTCTACTAAGATTACTATTACTATTTTAGTTTTGACTGCTTGAACCTTGAGTGCCATTGATTGAATACTCATTGTGAGAGTTGTTTTACGTGTTATTATTCTTCTCATTGTATTTGGGGGTTTAATCAAACCCAGATTCTCTTCTGAAACAGCTATTATTCAATGCAGATTTGTTATCTTGTTATTACTATTGTTGTTATTGTTGTTATTAACTAACGCTAGGTTTAGAATATTCTTCATCATATGGATTTACATTGTAGGAAACCATGCTATTCTTTTAAAAACTAGAGTTTTTATCAGATGTACTGCATATATCATCATCACCATCATCCCATATGTCATCATCCTTATCCTTAGGATCAATCGCTTTCACTATTGATTTACCTTTTTCCATTGCATTTTTGTGTTTATCTTTGGTATTCTCTCCACTAGATTATTTTTTTATTGTTTCTACTTGTTCTTATGCTTACTCCTCGTCATCTTCGTCTTCATCATAAATTGTATTGCGCTGAAATGGATTGAATACTTTCTTGGTTGGACCAGGTGCTGTTGGGAATGGTTTACCTTAATTAATTGTCTGAATTGTAGCTCCATTTTTCACAGAAACAGTCTAAAATGAAAATATTTAAAAAATTTATTTGAGTGAACAAAACAGTGGGAAGAAGGAGGAAAATCAATCAAAAGTTAAATTAATCGATTAATGATATGTTTTGGAATCTGGCGATTTGAAAATTATCATCAAAAATCATCTATTGCATATCTATTTTCAAATAAATCTTTCAAATGAAGTGTTATGTCTGTTTCTTCATTTTGGATTTTGGGAGAAAACAGGAAAAAATATTCTAAACTTTGATTGATTTTTTCACTTCCTTCTTTGCCCTTCTAAAACAATTAAAAATAACTCCTAAAAATAAACCTGTGAAGATCCCAGCTGGGTGCTGCTATTTTTTGAAATGCGTAAAGAAGAACTACTTCTTGATCTTGAAACGGAATTCTTCCTATTCTTAGGTGCTATTCTCATAGAAGGTGAACGCGATCGACTTCTTCCATTTGAAGATCTCTTATTTTTCTTATCCTTCTTGGACTTGCTAGAGCTGCGATTTCTATCCCTGGACCTACCACTTCTCCTCGATGACTTTGAATCTTTATCTCTATGCTTATGATCCTTCTTTCTGCTAGGTGATTTTGAATTCTCATGGCGAGAAGAAGATCTTTATCAACAATAACAACAAAAGTAAATTCAAATCCTTTATTAGCTGATAATCCACTGAAAAAGCTTAAACTTACTTTATTGAAGGTCCATCGCGGTAAGGTTGAGATGAAAATGGGCTTGTAGCTAATGAGAAGAAAAAAAAATCATATTATTTTAAGAAAATTTGAATTTTTTTTCAAAATATTAAAGAGAATCTTGTTAGATTTTACAATGTTTGAGACTCATAGAATCCATGTCTTTGACAGCCTAAGATGGATCAGAGAATTTGCTGTGAGAGCTTTTGATAGAAGGCGAAATGAGCTCTTATTCTTATGAAAACTTAAGAGACTGATGGAGATTGTCAGTTTTTTTCTCTTAGATGTCTTTGGGAGATGTAAAAGGAAGAAGTGATGTTTTTTCTTGGCCTGGATTTGCGCTATCTGAAGAGCGAGTAGAATGATGAGGCTATTAAGAGCTGGATACCTATACTTATTACGAAAGTGAAGATGAATTAGAAATCTAAACAGGAGTGTCTATATCTATCCTTCTCTTCTTAGTAATTATCTCTTCAAGGATTCTCTATTCTTCAATTTGCTTAGCTCCCTCTAAGGAGGCAATATTCAAATCTCTCAGATTTTCTTTAATCTATCCTTTTTGATTTGTTGTCTCGGGTAAATTGAGGATATCTTTTTCTTAGTTTGAAAAGTTATTCTTGATCTACGAATTTATTAAATCACTCTAAAAGCTCTTTTAGGATTAAGAAACTACAGTTCTTTCTATTAATGGCGGATTTGGGAAAGGATCTGAAAATGGCTAAGTATTATTATTGATAACTAAAGGATCAACTCCCATCGCTATTTATTCAAATGAAGGAATATTCAAATTTTATTATTTTTCTTGAGAAATAGATAGCTTGTTTGGAATAGCAGCAGCAGCAGTACTAATATTAATAGTATTAATGTTGATTTAACTTCTTTTATCATCCAACTCTTCATTCATGCTAATCTCGCTATTTTTCCTAAACTAATTGTCTGTCATTTTCTTTAATTCTTCATCTATTATTCGATCACTGCAGTTATCATCATTCATAGTACCCTTAACCTTACTAGGCTCGCTTGCTGTATTAACTACAATACTTGACTAAAGATTCATTTCAACCATTGAATCTCGTTTAACTATCTCCACTTATTATCCTTATTCTTCTTCTGCTACTATTCTCCCATCACCATCATCATCCTTGTACTCTCCTTATCTTTATCTTTCACTCTAATTATCCTTCTAAATCAATGCATTCTCCTTAGTTTTTATCTCTTTTACCTTATCTTTTCCTTTCTTTTCTTTCTTTTCACGCTCATTTCTGAATGAAAATGGAACTAAATATTCAAACTTAACATAACTCTCTTGAATCTACTACCTTGAGACTACATCCTAGGCAATCTTACTCTTTTTAAATAGTTCTTAATTGAGTTCCTTGATGACTACTGCTTGAATCGATGCTTTGCTAGCTTTGATAGATGCTAAATTACCTCCTTTAAATTCCACAAGATCCTTCTACAAATCAAATAATACATTGTTGTTGTTGTTTTTGGACTTATTGTAATCATCATCATCATAATCATCATCGTTATTGTCATCATCGTCATCATCTTTCCCATTGCTGTTTGCACTTTGAGCAAATTATCTCTTAAACATTTCAGATTCGCCCTCTAAAACTGTTAGTAATTCCTTATTTTATCTCATAATCAAGGGTATCTCGCAGCTTTCTTCATTATTTGTCTCTTTAGTGGGACTTTCCTCAGCGAGCATTCTTTCTAACTTACTAGATGATGGCTGTTGCTGCTGCTGCTATTGTGGTTTAGTTGATAAAAGCATGTTCATTAAATTATTGGAGCCATTTTTTTTAATTAAATTATTATTTGAGCCATCTTGATTCGTTTTCGCAGTCTCTTTGTTGAGGATAGCTTGCATGAGAGAGCTTGATGACGTAGCAGCATCATTTGATGTAATAACTGATTTAGAGATGGATGTGCTAATAGAAGAATCATTCATCGCGGGAATTGTTGTCCCTGCTGTTTTCGCAGGAGTAGTGTTACTGTTAGTATCAGTAGTATCAGTTTTAGTTTTTTTAATTGGCTAAGTATCCTATGATAATTAGCTTAACAAAGACTCCATTTATGAATGACTTCTCTTCCCAAGTTCAACAGTACTATTAGAACTCTTGCTAATACTTGTAATCAACTCTCCACCTTCCATTCCTTAACCAACCCCTGCTGCTACTTTTTCATGCTTTTTCGACATACTCCCGTTGAGTACAGTAGCTAATAAACTATTATTTGGCTGGGAAGTTTATTTATTCTCTTAGACAACGGCTGCAATAATTTATTCAGTCTTCCCAAATAATAAATTTCCTTTGCTGATGTTATTGTTTGTTTATTTTTCAAATTAGATCTAAGAATTATTGTGGTCTTTGAGGATATTCGTCGCATTGCTTAGATCAATATTGGTTTTAGCTTATAAATTTGAAGTTTAATTAAGCAGTTTCTATGCGTCTTTTGTGATTGTTTTAGCTGCAGGTTTCTTCTTTAGTTGTATTAACTTTGAATCCGATGAGCTGCTGTCTTTGGAGCTAGATTTATTGATAATACTCATGATTAACTAATTTTTAATTGTAAAAAATTACTTACTTTTATAATGGTTTTTATGTCTTTATTTTGCTTTCATAGTCTTTGATCATGTTCTTGATATTATTAAGATGAGACAATGGTTCCCATGTATTTTAATCTTCAGAATAATTCTCCCATTTGATGTAGTATTCCCTGCTTGTACCGACTCCTCGATGTGCTCTTACCGCTTCGACTGTATATTCTTGCTCACTATTGTGCTTATTGCTTGAGCTATTTTCTTGGCTACTTTATGCTTCTTCTCCTTCGCTGCTTGAATCTGTGTTTTTTCAAAAATTAAAAACCATTACTAGAAATAAATGAATTTTTTTAAAGTTAAATCTGCTGTTGTTGCTGTTGATCTGAAAACTTACTCAAAAGTTTTGCATGCTTCTTGGAATCCATTTGTTTTCTTGAACTCATGTTTATGTCTCTTTTTCGCACACTTTTATGAATCTACACTCGCTCGCTCACAGACTCTAGCTCTTTTTTTTCTTCTTTTTAATTAAAAAAATTCCTTATCCACTTTTTTCTCTGAGATCGCTTGATGCTAGAATTCTTCAAAGGCAGCTTTGCTTCAAATTAGACTCCTTATCTAGCTCAACAACTCTTTTTTGTGCATCTAATTTTTAGAACTAACAATTATCAGCCTCGCTTTTCTTTGAGTTTTGAAAATTTTCAATTTCCCCCAGGGCTTTTCTTCTTTTTGTTGCTGAGAATTAGTAGGAATTTCAGAAATATGAGGGGGGAGGGTAGAATTACTGTATCTTTTTTCCGCTTTTTACCAAATCCCGCCATATTCAATTAATCAAAAGATATCAAGAGAAAGAGAATAAGATACTTCAACTTCAATTAATCCCTTTTATTGATATTTTTTAATAATACTTAATACAGAGTGTTTAGCACTGAGATTATTTAACAAAGGCAAATAAGGAGGATTGTCTATTTTCTTTTTACCCTTTCCAATCTCATAATAAAATATCTGACTCTTTTCTTTTTAGCATATTACTTCAATATTAAATAATAATAAGTTTTAGCTGAAAAATATCTGCAGCCTGAGAGATAACATATTTTATTAGCACTCACAAAGGCATGTTGATAATATCTTATCTGATAATAATATAACTTTTGTAAAATGTAAAATCTAAAATATTAACTTTTAACTACTTTCTTCATTCATCTAGCCATCTAGCCTTCTTGCCCTCTATCCATTCACCTTCTCTCTCTCTTCCATTCGTTCCTTTGTATAATCCTCTTCCATGCTGTTTTCCATTCTCCCAATAACCTTTATAGACTCTCCCATCAGGCCAATTAAATTATCCCATGCCTTATTTCCTGATGAATAATATCAAATTCAAATAAATTATTATTTTTGCTTTCATCCATGAAAAAAAATGCTTACTTATCTTCAATATATTCACCAACATATCTCCTGCCATCTTTCCAAGTAAACACTCCTTTTCCATGCATTTTGTTATCTCTCCAATCGCCTTCATACTCTCTTCCATCAGCCCATCTTCAATAAATAAAAATAAAATTTTACATTATTTTTGATGTAATCTCTCTTAAATTCTCATAAACATAATTAATTTCCTTACTTATATGCTCCTTATCCGTCAATATTGTTATTTTAAAACTCTCCTTTGTAAATGGATCCATCTGCCCATTCAAATCTACCTGTACCATGCTTCATTCCCATGAAATAGCTGCCTTCATAAGAAGCACCATCTATCCATTTTTCAATTCCAAATCCATGCTGCTTATCTTCAAACCAATCTCCTGTGTAGCTAGCTCCATCTCTATGGATATAAACTCCTTTTCCATGAGCTTTATCATTCAGCCAAGATCCTTCAAAAACATCTCCATCTGCATGAATAAGCCTTCCTCTGCCATTTGCCATGTCATTACTCCAATATCCCTCATACTACGATCCATCATTCCAAACTTACTTTCCACGTCCACACCTTTAACCGTGTCTCCATTAGCCAACATAAAATCTGTTTTTTAGTAAAAAAAACAATAATGAAATTTCAATAAATAGCAGAGATTGCAGTTTCAAACTAACTTCCTTTATAAAAAGCTTCTATACTTTAAGAACATAAAATTTCAATTTACACATTGTCTTCCATCTCGCATGGCCCGAAGAAAGGCAAGTCAAGTAATAGCTCATCTTCATCTTGATCGTAAACAAACTCTCCAAACTTCTACAGCACATCTTTTGTGTAAACATTTGAGAAGTCTGGAAGCTCATTTAGTTTTTTCAGCTACTTTGGGATATGATCAGCAGCTTCATCAATTGTTTGAGTGTTTTCTCTTTAAGATTTGACTGGACTGTGCAATACCTACCTTGAAGATAGAACCCCTGATCTATGGGAACCCTATCGATTCTTTAAACCAATCGATTCTCTAACAGCCGAGGACTACTAAAACTATTAGTTAGCTCTAGATCCCTCTAGCTATTATTATTCCAATTTCTAGATACCTTTAAAGCTCTCTCTCATTTCAAATTACTACTTACTACCACCGCTGCTCAATCTATTGACAGGTTCTCTGTATAACTGCTCATTCTCTTTGCCAGCAGATGCAATAGGTCGTTACATATTCTCCTACATCATTCGTCTCTTCTGAAGGTTTACTTCTGTATTCTAATCGAACTCTGATGTGTCTTCACAAGCAGCACAATTACCCATTTCGAGAAATCACAATATTTTCTATTATCAGCTTAAACTTGTCTTGGTTCGCTGTTATTGCTATTGTTCTTAACAAATTCCTGAGAAATTTAAATTCACAATTAATTAGCATTCCACTTTTCAAATGAGTTCATTCATTTTTTCATTTTCTTTCTTTCTCTCCATTTGAAATTCAATTCGTACAAAAATAAACTCGCTGAGCTAATGTATTAATAATAAGCTGCTGCAAATAGGACTCAAAAACAATTATTTAAGTTATTTTTCTTCTTCTATTTTGTTGATTTGCATCAACCTTTCTTCTTATCAAAAAATGCTACTTTCTTTTAGGAATGCTATTTTCTCTAGCAAAAAAGCAACCACAAATTAATTATCAAGTCTAATATTTACTTGTTTGAACAAATCTCTTCAGCCAAATATGGTTTTTCTGTAAAGAGTAGCATCATCTCTTGCTAGGGTACAAAAAATTGTAAACATTTACTACTTTTATCAAAATGATTCTATTTGCAGAAATTAAACAACTTTTTTAAAGTTGGTGGAATTCTTCATTTCTTTCATTTTAAGGGATTCTCACTCAAACGAGATCAAACATTAAAATTTTCAGCAGATATCTTCTTAAAAATAAATCTGATATTGTATTATTCAATCTTCCCGCCAATATCCTTCTTAAGCCAACTTAAAAAAGTAAACTAAATGATCTCTCCTTTAGTTGTAGAACCAAGTCTTGTAATATCCAATAAAAAAAAATAAACTCAAAATAACTTTTTCTTTGGTTGCGTTCTTTTATGATCCATCCCCTCTAAAAATTAGAAATTTTTCTTTAAAAAAGATTCTATCCTGAAGCTACATGAAGTATATTGACAAAAATGTGCTTGCTAAACAGAGAATCGATTAGATAACGTATTGAATATCTTCTCTTCTTATCAAAAATTCAGAGAGACTTTCATAAATGGAAATGGAATTAATATCCACAAGTTCATTCCTCTGCAGTCTTGACTTTCTTGGAGATTTCAGGCTCCTCGGCATTGTCAGTGGCAGCAACTTCTTCAGCTACTTAATTCTCGCTAGCTGGAGCAGTTTCACAAACAACTTCAGCTGCAGAGCGCTTCTTATTGAGAGCTTCCTCTTCCGTTTCAGTAGCCTCAGCTACAGTTTGAAGAACAGTTTCCGCAGCTACAGTTTCTTAGACAGTTTCAACAGCTTCAGTCTCTTTAGCAGTTTCTTCAACTGTTGCATGAGTATGATGAGTATGTTCATGGGTGTGTTCATGAGTATGTTCGTGTGCATGATGAGTATGTTCATGTGTATGATGGGTGTGTTCATGAGAATGATTATGTTCTTTATCAGCATCATGAGCATGAGTGTGTGTAGCAGTGGTAGTTTCATTATCATGATGGTGGGAGTCCTTCTCATGGGCATGTGTGTGGGTGACTTCAGCCTCTACTTCAGTTTCAGGAACGTGGGATACTTCAGAGCTCATTCTTTATGTTTTCCAAGGTGTAATTGATTTTAATTTTTTGTTTAATTTTTGTTTTTGAGATAATTTAATGATTATTTCCTTCTGTTTGGACTGACCATTCTTTTTAAACCACGGACTCTATGTTTTTAGTTTTCAAATTAACTTTATGTGGTTCGTTTTGTTTGTCATTTCTGACACGATTTTACCCCGCGCAAAAATTAAAATAACTTCTTCCAAAAAAATAAAATGTATGAACATTGCATCTGGCAATCAATTCTAACTCATCAAATAACCTGTATTTCTCTAACTAAGTAGTGGTGTTTCAACAGATGATTCTCCTTTTCTAAGAGAAGAAAAACATTCGCATTTTGATGATTGTTTGTGCTAACAATGGTAGATTGTTCTATGTGACTTTAAAAAAATCATTCCTTTATTGTTAAATGCTCTTTATTATTCACGTTAGTCTCCTTAATTCCTTAGATTGGACGAAAATTATAAATTCATTTTACATTTTTCTAACAGAAATACAATATTCTAGTAAATTTCCTTAAAAAGCAACAAAGTTATTATTATCTGTTGACTTTTATCTTTTTCCAAGAGTGTTAGACAACCCACAGTCGATGTTAAAGTGCTTTGTCTTCACATCATTTTTCATAATAATTAACTTTCATTAGCTCTAAAATCTTCATTCTAATAAATCAACTAACCTAAATACTCATTACTTAGATTTTAATTTTCTCCAATGAATAAACAGATAAATTCAATAAATATCTTAAGTTTTTCAGCTTCTCTCTATAAGATATTCTTTGATTTTTCTCAATAAAAAATGAAAAAAATTCGAACATTTTTAATTTCAAGAGAAAATAACGTATTGATTATCATTAATTATTGAAATCTTTGCTTAACAAGTTAATTAGGAAAAAATTAGATATTCAGCGAAATCAGGATGTTCAGGTAACATAACTGTTTAAAAAACAATTTTTTAAATATCAGATACCTACAAGAAAAAAAAACTTTCACTAAAATCAAAAAAATCAGTTCAGAAAAAGTAAAACTTTTATCGAGCAGAGAAGCTTTGATTTTACGATGTTTTAGGACACCCTGCCTAAGGTTTTAGTCAAAAATACTCGTTTTAGACTCATTCTTTAAATGGTTCAGTTTCTCCAAAATTATCGAACATCTACAGTCTGCAGCTAATGAAAGAAAAATAAATTTTTCTTTATCTTGAGAGACATTTTTGACAAGTTATTGTGTTTTTGTATGTCTTAGTAAGAAACTTTAATATTGAATATATTTGTATTTGCACCCACACAATACATGCTCACATTCCTAAAAATTTGTTTAAATCTTATCTGATAATAATATAACTTTTGTAAAATGTAAAATATTAATTTTTAACTCCTTTCATTATTCATCTAACCATCTAATGATCTTGCCTTCTTTCCATTCACCTTCTCTCTCTCTTTCATTCATTCCTTTGAATAATCCTCTTCCGTGCTGTTTGCCATTCTCCCAATAACCTTTATAGATTCTCCCATCAGACCAATTAAACTATCCCATACCTTATTTCCTGATGAATAATATCAAATTCAAATAAATTATTATTTTTGCTTTCATCCATGAAAAAAGCGCTTACTTATCTTTAAAATATTTCCCAACATATCTCCTGCCATCTTTCCAACTAAAATATCCCTTCCCATGCATCTTGTTATCTCTCCATTCGCCTTTATATTCTTTTCCATCAGCCCATCTTCAAGAAATAAACAATTTTTTATTAGATCCATTATATTGTAAACTTTCTTAAATTCCACTAAAAACAATCAATAACATAATTAAATTGCTTTACTAAAAGGTTCCTTATCCGTCAATATTGCTATTTTAAAACTCTCCTTTGTAAACTGATCCATCTGCCAATTCAAATCTACCATTGCCATGTTTCTTTCCCTTCAAATAGCTACCTTCATACAAAGTTCCGTCTATCCATTTTTCAATTCCAAATCCATGTTGTTTATCTTCAAACCAATCTCCAGTGTAGCTACCTCCATCTCGATGGAAAAAAACTCCTTTTCCATGAGCTTTATCATTCAGCCAAGATCCTTCAAAAACATCTCCATCTGCATGAATGAGTCTTCCTCTGCCATTTGTCATGTTATTGCTCCAATATCCCTCATACTATGATCCATCATTCCTAACTTACTTTCCGCGTCCACATCTTTAACCGTGTCTCCATTAACCAACATAATATCTGTTTTTTAGTAAATAAAATTTTAATGAAATTTCAATAAATAGTAGAGATTGCAGTTTCAAACTAACTTTCTTTAAAAAAAGCTTCTATACTTTAAGAACATAAAAAGTTCATCTTACAAATTGTCTTCTACCTCGCATGGCCCGAAGAAAGGCAAGTCTAGAAATAGCTTATCTTCATCTTGATCGTAAACAAACTCTCCAAACTTCTGCAGCGCATCTTTTGTGTAAACATTTGAGAAATCTGGAAGTTCATTTAGTTTTTTCAGCTACTTTGGGATATGATCAGCAGCTTCATCATTAGTTTGAGTGTTTTCTCTTTAAGATTTGACTGGACTATGCTATGTTTAACTAGAGGACAGAACTCCTTATTGATGCTCTAAACTAATAGATTCCTTTTATGCTGAAGACTACTAAAACATCTAGTTAGCTTTAGATCCTTCTAGCTATTATGACTATTATTGCTCCAATTTCTAGCTACCTTTAACGCTCTCTCCCATTTCAAATTACTTCTTACTACCACCGATGCTCATTTTATTGTCAGTTTCACTGAAGAGCTGCTCATTCTCTTTGCCAGCTGATGCCATATGTTGTTTCATTTCCTCCTTCATCAGTAGTTCAGCCTTAAGGTTGGCTACTTTTTTTTAGTTAAGCCGGTATGTTTTTTTACTAGCAGCACAATTCCCCATTTTTAAAAATCAATTTGTTTTGTATTTTTAAGCTTAAAGTTGTTGTGATTGCTGTTATTGCTATTTTTCTTACAATTCCTGAGAAGTGTAAATTTACAATTAATTAGCACACCAATCTTCAAATAAGTTCATATTAAAAGTTAAGAGCAATGCAACTTGAAATCAATCCCAACTTACCAAATAATCTGTGTTTCTCTATCTAAGTAATTGAGTTTCAATTTTAATTCTCCTTTTCTAAGAGAAGAAAAACAATCATTTATTTCGATGATTGGTTGAGTTAATAATTGTAGATTATTTTAACTTTTAAACATTCATTTATTTTTTTAAGTTCTCTTTGTTATTTTCAATCTCTTCTCCTAAATTCCTTAGATTAGACGATTCTAATAATAGAATGATCAAAATTATTAATTCATATTAGATTTTTCTAAAATAAATACAATATTTAGTTAATTCGACTCATTATCAAAATCCAAAAGTGTTATTAGAAAACCTAAATACTCATTACTTAGCTTGTAATTCTCTCCGATGAATAAGCAGATAAATTAATGAACATCTTTAAGTTTTTCAGCAAAAAATAATAAGAAATTTCTTTTCTTTTTCTCACCTTTACAAGTTAATTAGTTAAGTACCTATTTAAGATATTCTGTGAGACCAGAATGTACAGGTAATAACTCTGCTCAAAGAGATAATATTTTAAATAGTAGTAGTCTAATCGACAAGAAAACTAATAATTTGTTTTACATAAGAAGTGAAATATGAAACTATTGTAAAACCATTTTTAATAGAAAAATCCATGTTGATTTCTTATGTGTTAAATGGGGAGGGGATGGGAGAGATATCATAAAGTGATCAGTCACAAGCTGGCAAAGGGTATTTAAGAAATTAAATCTCCCAACAACAAAAAAAGATGATCATTAATCCCAAGGATTAATTAAAACTAATAACTATCTTTGTTTCTGAGAATTAAACAATAATTTTCAAGTAGTAAGACAAAGAAAAGAGAAGAGAAAATCAGTGAAAATGTAAGCAGCTCCTAGCGAAACATTTGGTTTCTCAGCCTAGCCGAAGGTAGTCAAACCTTCCCGCAGTAAATACAGAGAATAAAATCAACCAGATGAGGAAAACATCGAGTAGGATTATCTTTTGAGCATTTTAAAGAAGCGTATGCACTCTTGTCATTGTTGTTTCTATCATTAAGAGAGCTTAACGAAACTCTTTTTTGAGCAATTTATTGATTGTTTAATATCATGACACTTTTATGAATCTAAATATGCTTTTTTTTCCAATTTTGGGATGGCCTCTTTCAGCGAGAAAACACAAAACCTCATGTTCGAGAAGCGAGTTGTTAGGGGAAACACTTATGCACGCATTATCACCTCTAAAGATACTGAAGTTAAAACTTCCACACTCGGGAAATCTGGCAAGCCGACCAAGAAGACCATTCAGATCGTAATTGCTGGGGAACTACAAATGGCATCTCCTTTTTATTCGAAAAACCGATTGTTAATTTGAGTATTTTGATGAAATAAACAGCAAAAAGAACAAGTTGAATATCAAAGAGATACATTTGAACCTGGCACGCCTAAACCAATTTCGGGGAGACAAAATATTGAAGTTTAAACTGATGAATTTGTTGAGACACTTACTGATAAGCCTCCTGAATATGAGAAAGATACTTAAACTGAGGTGTTTATAGATAGACCAAATCCGCGATTGTTCATGCCAAAGAAGACTGGATTCGATTAAGAGACTTAAATTTGGGATGGTG
>Ga0302271_10001170_pt1 | contig 25655 bp, 16 predicted proteins | sample III_Bog_N1_1_FD_198767 | JGI IMG/M metagenome (GOLD analysis project Ga0302271, IMG submission 198767) | Peat permafrost microbial communities from Stordalen Mire near Abisko, Sweden - III_Bog_N1_1 | ecosystem: Environmental > Terrestrial > Soil > Wetlands > Peat | place: Sweden: Abisko... | reverse complement strand
AATAAATTGTTAATGAATTTGAAATATTGTTACCTTTTCTTCTTTCTTTTTGATGATTTTTTCACTTTCTCTCTTTTTCTCATTGTAAAGAGCAGTGCCTGCAGTTTCTTCGAGCATCGAAATAAGCTCTTGAGGTTTAAGATTAATGATTTTAGTGATTCTTCCTTGAGCCACCAAAAAGTGAGGGTTATCAATGTTTAGCTAAACGCTTCTGAACATGTTCTTCACCTTATTCAAGTTCTCCTTAGTTCCATTGACAAAGTATTTGCTTTTTTCCTATTAAACCTTTTCATAAAATACACGTTAGACTAACCTTTACTAGCATTTTATCTTTCTATCTTTTACCTGACGAGTCACCGAAATGGAATCAGATGTTTCATATCCCAATGGAGACTATTCTTTATTTGAATTATCAAATATGACAGTAACTTCGGCTTTTGTTATTCCAGCATGGCCTTGCTTGTAGACAAGTTCTTGTACTTTTTTGACTCTCAACTTTAAATAACAAACCAATTTAGTTATTTGTTTTTCGCATAATTGCATATTCTTACCAGCTCCCAGTCTTTGTTGAGTCCGAGCACAAAAAGAATGGCATCTAGGATATTCGACTTACCAGATCCATTAAAACCAGTAATTGCGTTGAACTGCGTATCAAAACCCTTGATCACTGTCCTTGTAGCGTAACTCTTGAAGCCTTCGAGAATGATTTCCTTTATGTACATTTCAAGATATCCTTATCTATTAAACTTTCTTTTTTAATTGATTTTTTCTTTTAAATTTATTACTTTTCTCTCAGATTATGACCAGTTTCTCTTGTTGGAATCCAAAGAATTGAGCGCTTTTTGAGATATTTGAAAAACTCATTGTATTCCCATTCATTTCTTAACTTGAAAAGCGCCTTATCAAAATTCAGGAAGTATCTTTAAATTTAAGGCATTTAATTATAATAATTTTCAAGTTAAAAATATTAAATCTTTTTTCAAATTTAAACTAAAAAATAATCCTTGAAGAGTTACCTTTGCAAGTGCTGTTTATTAATTTTTAGCTGAAAATATTAACAATCAAGGTCTTTTTAAATAAATATGAAACAATTATCATTAGATCTTAATTTTTAAAACTCTCTTTTTCCTTTTGTTATGTTTTGTTTGGTTTCAATTAAAAACAAATAGCAGTAGTAATTTAGGTAGTTTCTTAACAACATTCTCATTTTTTTTGGTTGCTTTATTTTTCAAAAATGATTTCTTCAAATTTTTCCAAATAAGGTGTGGACATGCTTAAAAATGCAAAAATCATATTGGATTATTTTATTTAAAACAATAAAAAGTCCTGATTTAAACTTAAGTAATTAAACTTAAATTTCAAGCATGACAGTATTATTATCTATCTCATTAAGTTAAAACTTATGACATAACAGCAATGATTCATGCTTTAATTGTATTAAGTTAATCTAACATAAATAGATTTAAGATTACAATAATTCATCAGCTGAAACGAAAACAAAGATTAAAGTGAATATGTTTTTTGTTATTACAGATATCTTAATAGAAAGAACAATATATTTCTCTTAGCCAGTATTCAAACAAATAAGAGTGTATCTGGGTGCGATAATCATTACAATCAAAAATAATTGATTGACAGAGAAGAAGAAACAGCCATCTGCAAACATACAACGGATATTATAATATGCTCTCTGATGATACCGCTCTCCTGAGGCTGAGTGACACGAAAATTGTTACTCCTAGAATGTAATCGCCTTCGCTGAATTCAGTAAACGAAATGTTTGCTGATAAAGATTCGTAAAGAGAGAACAGAATTAAAGAAAAAGTTATCCATTAATTTAAATAAAGATAATAACTACATCAGCATCATGGCTATGGATCTCATTATCAAGGGGGAATATCAATAGATTCACCTTAGAATCAGAATGAAACAATCAAAGATTTTAGTGATCTTCCATCTCCATCTTTTAACAAAACAATACCTCTTCGCTAAAACCAGGAGGGATTACAATAATCATTGGATGAAAATTCTGCGAGAATGCCTTTAAATCAAACAGTTGCTTCTTCTGCTGCTGCCACTTCCTCAAAAAAAAGCAAAGAAAAACAGCAACACATGAGTCTATAGAAGTTCACAAAGTTAATGAAAGCTTCAAGACAATTTAAGCAAATTATCATTTAAAGATAGATTCCACTGAAAGCCTTAAAATATATCAAAGACATAGCATCCAATGAAAATGCAGGAACAAATAGTAATATGGCTTTTAATATGTAGAAAAGTAAATTATTCTCAACCTTATCGAATAAGACGAATAGACTTGGAGAACTAAAAAGAGCTATCAGATAGCATGCTCATAGAATAAAAGATTGTTTCCTGGAAGTACTTGATAAGAATATCCCTGCATTGGATCCGCTGTCGAAGTTTAGAATCTGCTTTGATGTAGTTCTTATCATGACGATTGTGGTTGCTCTCTTCTTCAACACAATCGAAGTGTTCTTTGATATTCAGTTCAAAGAAATATATTCAGATTTCTTTCCTATTATTAAATTGGTTTGGATATTGATCTTCGTCTTCAATATATTTCTGAATCACAACACGGGGATCTATTAAAAAGGAATCATTACAACATCGCATGAAGCAATATGGACATACTATTTCCATAATCGTCTATTGTCTGATATCCTTTCAATTGTCTCTCTTGTCAATTTTCCTAATCACTATTCGCCAATTGATAAGATTCTCAAGCTGCTTATTCTCTTAAAAGTAACTTATTTTTTTCTTAGTATTTTTTGAATGCTCAAATCTACTTATTTTTAAAGATTCCATTAGTAGTTTCCAAGTTAAATTTTGCTATGCAAGCAACTTAAACGGTTCAGTAAAGCTCATAGATCTACAATTTAATTCGGCTGATTAAATTAATCTTCACTATCCTTTTTGTAGCTCACTTCGTAGCTATCTCTTTCTATGGATAAGTTCTTATTGTTGATAAGCTAGATTCAAATCAAGAAACTTGGGTTTCTGTCTGTAAAATGTTAGATATGAGCGATACTTGGGCTAAAAAGTAATAATTTTCTTTAATCAAATTAATGATTTTAATAAAAAAAAGTGAATTGAATAATCATTGAAATTATTACTATTTAAATTTAGATACGTATTCGCTTTATACTTCTCAGTCACTACGATGGTGACTGTAGGATATGGAGATATCACCCCAGTGAATACGTAAAAACTATTTAAATCACAAAAGAATAACATAATTTCAATAAATTTAAAAGTTAAGAAGCTATTCTGGTGATTATTTCGATGGTGATTGCAAGTGGCATATTCGCATACACATTCAACTTGATTGGTTCAATCATATCCGATATTAATAAGTAAAAAAAGAATTACAAGAAGAAATTACAGATGATGAATATCTATCTAGCTGATCATAATGTCGACCCCGATCTTCGCTATTAAGTTTAAAAGTTCTTGGAATATAAATTTGAAAGTGAATAGCAACTCAGCAAGGAAGAAGAGGAATATGTACTTTCTGATTTGTCTCCTAATCTGCAGGACACAGTTAATTTTCAAGTCAAAAAGAAAATATTCTCCAAAGGAAAAAATATTTTCTCAATATTCTCACATAAAATGAGAAACTAACTGTGTCTCGAAATGAAGGAGATAAGAGTCAACAAGGGTGAGATTATCTTTGAGCAAGGAGCTATTGAAGAAGATCCTAAAATGTATTTCATTCACAGAGGCAGTGTGGATATTTTATTTCCAAGAGAAGTTCACAATAAATCTGCGGATATTGTCTTAAGTAGTCTCCAAGAAGGCAAGTATTTCGGTGAGGTGAGTTTTCTAATTGCTCAACCTAGGCTTTCATCTGCTAAAGTCAATGAGCCTTCTATTCTCTACAGCCTCTCGAGATCAGATTTTCTAAGAGTAATTGCAACTGATAAAGCTGATTAAGAGAAGTTCTTTTTGATTTCATCTAAAATTGTTTTTAACAAATCTGTCTCAGTGATCAATGGATAGTGCTACTACTGTCAAAAGGAATCTCATAGTAAAATATATATTATTTTTGATAAATTTGTATTAATATTTTTTAATATTCTAGCTGTGAATACTTGCCCTTTTCTTCACTACTCTCCTGCCTTAGATCTGATTATTTTGAAGGATAAATTCAGTGTGTCAACTCTAGAACGATAGTATTAAGTTCGTCAAGGCAAAAGATATAACTCCCTTTTTAATTTATCTGCTAACTAAAACATGGCAATGAAGATAAGTAGAATACACAGAAACAAGCATATTATGGCTTACTAACCTTCTACTGAGTAAGTTAAACTGTATGAAGAAGATCTTTCTATTCCTAAATAATTAATAGGAAATAGGACAATGACAAACAGTTCACATTTAAAAACAATTTAGAGTAAGTAGAAAATTTGTATTTACTAAATCATTTTTTCTCGCAGAATACATAAAAAGAAATTATTTTTATTAGGAGAAGGTGAAGGCGAAGAACACATGTTTGGAGACAATCTTTCCGATCATTCTTCTTAGTCTCCAAATCACATCATTGATAATTCTGGGATTTCTAGTCCTTCTCATTAGGAACATGCAGAATAATAAAATAACAGTGGTTTTGCAGATATTATTATGCAAGGAAGTAGTAGACTTTAATCAGCTTAATCAATTCCAGATGAAGCTCATGCTGATAATACAGAAAGGAAAGAGGTTAGAGCGAATTAAGTTTAATCAAATAGTAAGATTTATGATCGTTAATCACTTCTAAAGTTGAATCTAAATGACAACGAATCATATTATGACTAAGGGAATCTTGATTACGATTAAGGAGAGACTCTTCCTTGCATTTAGAATGATAAAAACCATCTTTATAGTGGGAGAAAAATATAATTAATTTCGAATTTATAAATTGGCAATACTAATAGCTCTGGGATATTACATAAAAAGCATAAACTCAAACACAGTTTAACGTTATTTAATGGTCTGCTGAAATTCAACAAACTTACTTCATAGCAAAGATCTCAAACTCGCGAAATACTACCAAGTAATTCTTTCTTGTTAGAAAATACACCTCAAAATCATAAAGCATCAATAAAGTTTAAGAGACAGTAATCTATGAAGTAGCATATTACAGCTCAATCGACGAGCTAAAGCTAACAAATCTAGCATTAATCTCATGAATTAATTAATCATATCAAAAATAATAATATTATCAAAGAAATAAAATAGAATGATAGGAAACAATAGTCATTACTGCAAGGATCAACTTAATTATCATAAGGAGCGAAACTCAAGGATGATTTGAAACAAAATGAAAACTCATCATTAGATAACTCTTATGAAATGGAAGCTGCGAGAATATTACTTAATGAAGATATACTGTCTCGATTCGATGAGATGCATGAATTTTAATATTATTATCCTCATTTTAACTTTAGAAACATGATATTAAACTACAACAGGCTACGGAATTTTCAAAATATTAAACTACCTTCGTACTTTGGAGTTTATTCTTTTGTTAATAGGAAAGATCGGAAACTTAAATATCGACTGCAGACGTTAGGCATCAAGAGAATTCGACAGTATGAGGAGTAGTTATAAACTGAAAAATATACTTTAAGAAAGAATAATTCATGACTTTGCGCATCAGTTAGTTATGTTTTACAATGAATGCTATGTAATGATATTCTTAAGTTTGTTGTTATGATTAGAATCTTGTAAGATTCGTTTATAAATTTATTCAAAATGTTGTTCATTATTACAGAAATTAATTAATTTAATTATTGTCTCTCATTTTCCCAGACAAATCTTTGTAGAATCGAGTTAAAACAAGGAATAATCATCAGTTTGCATTCAGCAAATTAGTAAAATAATAAAACGAGCTTAAGAAAATTATTGAAATAATGCTAAATTTGTTAATTTTCTTTGTATTACAGAAATTAAGTATCTAAATCTAAGTTGTTTAAGTAGGTAACATATGAAATATGATAAAACACACCATTTTTTTTGGTGAAAGGAGTAATAATCATAATATTTTCTTGAAGAAAGAGAGAGTCCTTCCAAGGCAAGCTATCCGCTGCAGAGACTCCTTCTAATTAACGAAACAATAAATTAGAAAATGAACCAATACAAACTAGATAAATAATCATACTTGAATTCTGTGATTCTCTGCTCTTTGGGAGTTGTTCAAGAGAGAGATAAACATTTTCTGAGAAGGAAGGACAACAAGAGGAAGGCACTGAGTCGCTTTTAGAGAACTGAGAAAGTCTACTCTGTAGAAAGAAGCTTGAGGGATAGCAAATTCTGCCATAAGAGCTGGTTGAATTACTCTGGCTTCTCCAGAAGAGAAAGCTGATTTTGCAGAATTATGGAGAGAGTGGGATCGAATAAGTTGGGAAATAGAGGAGAAATTATTCTTTTTGAGAAACAAGTTCTTGATTTTTTTCTCGGGTAAACAGGCTTAAGTCTCCACGAACTTATCATACTCTGCACAAGTAGCAAGCAGCTTTCTTGCTTTTTCAAAGTCTAGAATAAATTGTTCAGCCTTCATCTCCCACTTGAAGATCTCTAAGTTTGGATAGAACACGAGGGCTCTGATAAGAACATGAGTGGTGGATGGTAGGTTAGTTTTTTCTGGAAGAGTATTTTCAACACATCCGTTGGTAAATATCTGCCAAAGAGCATCATCAAGAGACTGCTCGTAGTTTCCTTTCTTTGTGATTTTATTCTCATGCAGAACAACGACTGAAGTAGTTTGATCTATTGGATAATAGACGATGTCAACACGCTTACCTTTACTCGTTTGTTGTTCGTTAATGGCTTGGTACTTATCTCTCAAACTATGAAACGCTTCAGAAAGTATCCCTTGAAAATCACTCTCGGTCATGGAATCTCTAAAGTTAAGATTATCAAGAAAAGAAGACTTTACTGTTGCCTCAAACTGTTCTATCTTGTCCAATACCATAACAAAGTCAACAATGGCTTTGAAAGTAAGATTGTTCATTTTCCATTTCTTTTAAAAGTAGATTGGTAGGAGGCATTTAACCATTTGATCTCTGATTTCCTAGTTTGGAATCTTAAATACTTTCATTCTCCACTCTTTCTGTTCTTCAGTGAGAGAATCTTAGTTCTGGCTGAGTGTCAAGTAACCCAAATGAAACGCAAAGGAGTAGGGATGAGTACATGATATCTCCCTTCTTTAAACTGATCCTAATATTCTAATACAACTGAAAGCTAAGTGTCTTTAAGGAATGAAGACAAGTTCTTTATTAAGGAAATCGTAGATATCTTAATGATAATTTCTACTTAAAATATCTACAAGATAATCAGAAGAATCAGACTCTGTCCAAAAGGGCTCATAGGTGGGACGCTAAGATTCTACAGATGATGAGACGCATTTATGAATTGAGAACGGGTTAAAGAAGTCCCCTTTACCTATTCTGTACAAGTTGTACAAGGTCTTCAGCCTACTGTATTCTATTTATTTGTCAGCTGGCATTTTGAGATTGCACCTTTCTACCAATTATTAGACCTATCCTTCTGAAAATCCAAAGCACTGTTCAAACGGTTTATCCAAGAGAGAATATTCGTTCAAATGATTCAGGCCAGAAAAAATGCCTGATTTACTCATTGTAGTTATTCCAAGTATAAAACTTGAGATGACATCTGAGTTGTCTTTTAGAGCTTTGGTTAGCATTGGAAAAATGAGATTATTACCAATCTCATTGAGACATTCGTTAAGCTAAGCTGCAATCAGAATACTCTCATGCTCATCAATCAATACTAAACATCTCACTTTGTAAAGATATTTCAAGATGGACGCTAAATCGGCCAGAGAGTATTTTTAATCTGAATAGCCAAGCTTTTCATTAGCGTAAGCTAAAAATCTAGATTCTCTATACCTTTATTATTCATCTTTCCTAATTCGCTCTAAAACATTCATATTCTTTCTGAATAACTAATTGATAGCATTATTCAAACGTTGAGTAAAGTAGATTATTGCTTCTTCTTTCCTCTCAAATTTGCAGGTACCTTCTGTGGGGAAAGTTATGAATATGATGGGATACTTCTGAAAGCGTCTGCATGTCTTACCAAATTCTTTCAGAAGGCAATAGAAAGAAATGAGTCTTCTCTTTTTTAAGCCCAGAAATTAGTTCTTAGAGTATTATTTTCTATTATTCGAGAGTCTATTTGCAGAAGGCATCGTAATCTGCATCGGAAAAGCAGTTTCGAGCAGCTTTGTATTTCTTTTCTAAGAGTTGTTCTTTAACATTTTGTGATTCATTTTTAAAGCAGAACTCAGGATACGAAGCTTTCAAAAAGTAATAAAACTAATCATCAATGTCAGTCTTCAGTTCCTTACTTCTGAGAATATATAAAATATCGTCGATACGAAGTTCATCTTCAGTAACTACCCTCAAATTAGTGAACACTCCAAAGGGCTTTTTGGGACTAGTTGGGTCATAAATATTTCCTTCTTTATCTAATGGAAGTCCACAGAAGAGCTTAATAGACTAAAGAAAGAGTGTTTTCCCCCATCTTCGAGGCCTTGTGATCACTGCATGTACTCCAAAAGATGAACAAGCCTCTGCAATGGAGTCTGTAGTATCAACGAAATAGGGGCTTTCTGCGAATTACTCAAACTCGCAATCATCTGTGTTAACTGCCATTCCTTAATTTTGTTTCTTTTTCTTTTGATTCTCACAGATTTGATTTGGATTAAATTTATTATATTGATAAGCAAAGAATGCTTCCCTTTTTTTGAGATTATTTAGGCCATTTTTAAATTTATTTTTTTTGGCGCTTTTTCTGTCCTTTCAGAAGTGAAATAAAAAAAGTATTCATAGTAAGGATCAAATAAGAGAAGAATATTAGATTATTATGCAGCATTGAAAATGCTCCGGTTGGCTAGCTCAATGATTAGTTGACAAAGAGCCTGACCTTTAAACTAAGTTTGAAATAAATTATGATAGTAATAAAATAAATATGAAGAACTTATTATTGATGATGAAATTAATAAAAGCATGATATGCAGGTCCTTTTTTACTATCCTTTTAAATAAGAAAATAGAAACAAAAAAAAATCTTCATCTTTCAATTGTATTTTTTGTTTTATGTAATCTATTTTTCATTAAAAGAGTAATAAAACAAATAGGATCTGATTAAAATGAAGCATTTACCTATATTTCCTTATCATTTGAAGATAAATAGGTTATTCTTTTGATTAATATTACTAAAAGCACTCATTATTTATTTCAGCAACTAGAATAGGATAACTATCCTAATTTCACTTTCAAACTCAACATAATAAATAGCTATCCTAAATTGAAACCATTCAATAATGAGGGAATACTAAAATATATTCCTGGAGCTATTATGTCATCGTTTTGAGGAAGTTAGAATCTAAAAGTGACGCATAGAATCAGCTGTTTGATTAAAATGAAAGCCCTGAATGACGATCTAACAAAATAGATTTGCAAATTCTTAATTAGCCCACCTTTCAGAAAAGAGAATACTCTTAAATTTTTCACCAACAAGCTTATTCTCTCAAACCACCTTATGCATTCTGAGAATCCCGAAAGGTAGAAACTAGTTCTCAACTCTCTTCTCTGCGATCATCAATGCGTTAGCTCAGGAGATCTATTTAATCTAGACTATTTCTTTCAGCACGCACCTATTTCAGTCATCAAAGTATTAGATTCTGTTTTTTAAAATAACCGAACTCAATAGATTCTCATTCTTTTTAGGATAAACTCTAAGGTAAGCAATCAATAGATTGGGAGCTTCTGAAGACTCAAGTACATCCTCAGGGAAAGTCAAGTTGGGATGCTAACAGTACTACGGATGCGATCAATAATAAAGAAATCCTTGATGATATTGAAGTCAATTTGCATTGCAAAAAGAATCATGTGATATTAATGTTCGATATATCTCCCTCAATGTTCAAGTATGATTATGTCACGAATTCGCTAAACATCCAGAATCTTGAGACTATATGCAAATCCCTGTTAAACGTAAGCAATCTTGTTTATGATATGTGATGATCGCATAACTGTTGTTAACAAGAATCTTCTGGAGGCGGTAAGCGAGAAAAAAGAAGAAGAAAAGGAGGAAGAAATCCATTTAACTGAGGATAATTGCTATTTTCATCCCATCAGACTCACAGTCTACTTGTTCGGAATGACGAATAAAGAAATAGAAGTAATCTCCTTAGCTTTGAGTTTCAAATGACTTCAAATAACTTGGTTTTAAATGCAGCTTGTTGTAAATTATGTCATGCTTCTAGCAGAAAATGTTGATGAGATCTTTAGATAAATATGGAAATCAATTATGGAAAACTGCAATAAAATGTCATTAAAAGGCAGTTCATCCAAAGGAGGAAGATAAAAAAGCCCAAAATTATCTCCAACGGGATCCCTTAAGCTTAGTATGTCTTCTTCAGCCAAACTCTCTGGAGGAAGTGACTTTCTTTCGGCAGGTATTTTTAAAATAAGATATTTGTGATTTCGAACACTTTGTGATGAAAAAGGAGGAGATCGCAAAGCATCTATTGGAATATCTGAAGCAATCAGCAGAGTTCAGATGAGCTTACAAGTTCATGGAGACAAATTCACGCTAACTAAAATTATGGTGGTGACGGATGGTATTTCTGCAGATTTTGAAGAAGAGATTTTCTTCAATTCTGTAAGCAGAACTGTTAAACCTCTTGGATTCTCTTGTCATATCCTGCTAACTGGGAAGAGCTAGTTCAACAAAGAAAACTAGTTTGGATACATTCTTGACCAAGAAGTGTAACACAATTAATATATATCTTTTTATTATTGAAAAAAAAAATATTTAGTCCTAAGATGATGGCAAAGAAGATGGGAGGAGAGTTTCATTCGTTGACAGTCTTCGAAGAGCTGAGCGCGAAGAAGCTTCGAATATAATATGCTTACTTCACTTGTTGCATGAAGACAAGGTCATAATTTGCTGCTGTCTTAAAGCCAATGATCACAACATTCTCTCTGAAATACTAGCTTAAAGAATGTCCATTTTCCTTTATGCCAGGAAAAAAAAGTGTGAAAGATGACACTAGCTCAATGCGTTCTGAGAAAGATGAAGATTTCTCTTGCAGATATACCTAAGAAATAGATGATGAATTTGCATTAAAAATTAAAAAAACTGTTAAAATATGCATTCGTTATGATCTTAAGCCTCATTTCTCTTATTCAGCAAATAATTTCGAAAGACTTTACCTTCTTGCTCGCTTCCGCCATTTAGAAGGATGGGATCCAATACGGTTGAAACATAGTTAGAATGTCGTTCGTAAATTCTGTTATTTTACAGCAAACAATTTTTATTTATTAATTTGTTAAAAGTTGCATATGAATACTAGGTAAACAGACTGTCTAAGTTGTACTATCTGATAAGAGTAGGAGAAGGAGGAAGATTCAAGGTATCTATATACAAAGATATACCGGAAATCAAAATCAAACAAGGCTATCGACCTCCTGATCCGATGCTCAAAATATGTGAAATTATTGAAAGAGACGATCAGATTGCTTTTAGTGCTCACTCTCTTATGCAATATAATTTTATGGCAAGCAATAGACCTCAAACTAAGTCAATTTGTCAAAAGGAGTATGTAGATCTCTGGGAGAAATACTATAAAGTAAATAAGTGTTTCTTGTTTCTTTTCACTTTAGCGTAATATTTGTGCTTTTGTTAGGTGAAGACTTTGACATTTTTACAAATTCCAAAGGAATCAATGAATGATAACCTAATCATGCAGAGAAATAAGTTTAAAATGGAGTTGTTTGAACGTGTAGGCTGTGTAGCTGATAAAAATATAACAAAGAATTCGTTCTTTTTGAAGCTTTGTAAAGAAGATTTAGATATTCTCGATGAGCCATAAAAAGATTCTTATTCTTCGGTTTTCAGATAATCTCAAAAATCCTTGTCTTTTATTGAAAGAGAAGGTTTGAATTCCTATGGATCTAAAGGGATGAGTGTAGACGAATAATTAATGGACTACGGAAGAGCCTTCTCAGAGATATCACATGGTTTATCTAAAAGAAAGTCTACAGGATTGTGTGGTAATTTAGGAAATAAAATGGGTTCAAAAGAAGAAGGAAGCTGCGATAATTCAAGAAAGCAAGGAGTCATTTAAAGCTTAGCATTCATTCGTATTTACCTGAAATCAGTCTTTGTGACAGAGATAAAAGTAGCATTTTAGAATTTCCCTAAAAATGAGCAGAAATTACTTTTGAAGGATATTCAAAAATCTATTCACACATATAATTTTGAGTTTTTTGATGTATCGATCATCTCTAATTCAATTTCGAGCCTTCTTTCGATTGGATGTAAGTTCTTTTAGTCTGATTTATGTTCCATTTTGATGATATTTTCTTGTTAAAAAGCATTTAATGTAAATCCTTCTCAAGAAAGAAGCAATTTATCGAAGAGTTGGCAATGGACAAACCAGACTGTTTATGATCTTAAACATTTCTTCAATGTCCTTTTGAGTCTACGTAAAAATGGATAATTCAAGCAAATACAATAAACAAATAGAGGAAATAGAAAAGTAGTTTTTCTGACTGAAGTCTAGTATTAAAGATTTGAGAATCCTCAAAAAATAACAAGAATATTAATTGTGCACTTACTCAGTCTCAAGAAATAGTCCATTGAGGTAATCATAATGACGATTTCAGATATTAAATAGTTGAATATTTGTATGATTTAAGGTTAAAATAATATGTGAGAATGCTCTTGATCTTGTTAGAATTCCTGGAGGTGGGTTTCAAACTGTTTAAAAGCTGCTGACCCAGTACATTGGACACATCCAATAAGAGGAGGAAAAAATAATGAAAAGATTATACACAGTACATTCAATTCATCGGCATGTGATTGCAAAGCGTTCAGATTCTAATAATATGGATGCTTTTGCTTAAATTGTGCTGGAATCTATTAAAAGCCGTTAGTCTTCACATCCAAATATTGAAGTTTTACCTCATTTCAAAGAAGAAATCGATAATACCAAGAATATCTCAGTATTTAAGAGACATCTTGAACAGGTAAACAAATGAGAGAGAAGGTGTCCACAAAATTAATTTCCAAACATTTTACTAAAATCTTTCTGATTTGCCATTGAAACTTAAATACTTTTAGATTTTAAAAGACGAATACAGCAAGTTCGATATTAATAGAGACAAATACATCGACTACACGGCATTGTTCTTGAACAGTTATCTCAAAAAGACTATTTATTTTCCTCTCATCATGAGTGAAAATTAAAGTTAGCAAGATGAGTTGAAAACTCAGAATAATCTATTCTACCAGCGGTGTTTAGAGTTTATCCAATAAAATAATGACCACTCTATATTATCCTCTATTAAAAAGAGCTATTTAATTGAGACTTCTTAGGAAAAAGGATACTTCTGTTGCAACTTTATTGATTACAAAATAGTTCTACTGACATTTTTACATGCAAAAGAAGTTCCATCTACTTACAACCAAGCCAATAATACTCCAAATAGAAATATTCCTGTGAGTGAAACTTCCTCGCCATCTCTACTCTTTGAAGATGGGAAAAAAAAGGGAATCAATAGAGGAGTTGATGATAGAAAGCCAGGACCTTCTGGATTCTAAGGAAGCAAAGGGAATTCTAATACGCATGAGTTGCATCTTTAACTTCGAAAGTGTGATGGTGGAAGTATAAATGGCAGTTATTCGAATGAAAACCTTTGGGAAAAAAGGAATAAGAAGGTCAATAACTTTTAGATTGACTTTTATTTAATGGATATACAGTCTTGTGAGAATAACACCAACCCAACTTCACGTGACTTTGAGAAGTACAATAAAGCAGTTGAGGCATATATTGATTCTCTAACCAAGAATATTAGCCATCTGTATTAACTAGCCTGCTTCGAAGTAATTATTTCAAAGTAAGTGCAGGTCAGCTAAGATTCTATTGAAACAGCCTTTTCTTCCTCTTCTGTTCCACCTCAAACTTAACTAGTCCCTCTTAAAGATCTCCTCTCAATTTATACTTGGTTTCATAAAGATCTCGCTGCTTAAAAAAAGAAAAATTTGTCCGTTATCATACCGCAAATGCAATCTTCAGTTGTTAGAGGAATGCAATAGTCGCAAGGTCTCCGCACTCCACCTCCAAATGATGAGCCTTATGTATTTTCAACACCTGACATCTCCGAAGAACTTTAAAGAAGACCTTCATAGCTAGATCAAACCGAAATTAAAGATAATCCGATGGAACAGTTTGATGAGTTTATTATTTCAAGAGCCCAGAAAGTATTGGACATAGTATTGGCACATTTTTTCTCTAATATCCCTGGTACTCATTGCTTCTACACAGATCAAAAGAAGATCGAAGAAATACGTATGATTCACCCTCAAGAGTATGATTTAGCTATGGAATTCTTGCCTAATCCAAATTAAGTTATCCCAAAAATATTCCTCAAGATAAAATACAACAAAGGAGGAGAATAGCGTAATTTCTAAAACTTAAGAGAGACATTTTCATATTTTCTGTCTGAAAGCACATCTAATTCTTTAAAAGACAAGGATAACACTAACATCCTCTTTGAGTTCTATCAAGTCCAAACTGACATATCGTTAAAAGATTAGAAGTAGTCATCCAATGAACCTTCGTCTAATACTGCTACAAAAAAGGCCTAAAACTTTTATTTTGACTTCAAATTGGCTTGCTCAAACATTCTCAAAATGATTGTAACAATATTTAGAAATTAGATTGATCGCTCACTTCTTTTTTGTTTAGAATCTTGAGTTTTATTAAGTCAACACTCCGCTTAGTAAACTAGATCTCGAGAAGATCATCAAACTAATTACAGAAGGTAAGGGATCATTTATTTAGGAGCTTGCATTGTTGACTTCAAGCTTTTTCTTAGTTTAATATCAGCAAAAGGACAGAAAGAAAGCATTCAATTTGGAGGAATGTAAATTGCTTGAAAGCCAAAAGGGGCTAGAGATTCTCATGAATGAATTCTCAGATGAGAAAAATCAAGGGAATTTTCATTTAAAGATGCGCAAAGATTCTGCTAGTTCCTTCATTTTTTACCAAATATTTTAGGCTTCTTCAGATGAAAACTGTAAGTTCATAACTCCGCCAATCCGAAATCTCTTTAGAAGTAAATTTCATTTTGTTTAGATTCCATGAATTATCTTTGTTGTTGTTTAGAAATCAATGCATTCACAAGTTATGTGATTCCTTTCTGGCTGATCATAAAATTCCAAGATTTAAAAGTAGAAATATACTCAAATCCAATGAGTTTCTTGTAGAACTCTTCATACAATTTTAGTCTTATCTAGCAAGAACTACATTCTTTTATGAATCTAGCGTATTAAAGAGCAAATACTGTGATTCTAATCTAAGAAATGAAACGATAGCATTGGTGTCCAAGCAACTTGGAAATCAAAGGAGCTGTTTTTCCTAAATAAATAACTCCACAAGCGAATAAGAACGATAACAGGAAGTAAAACTACATTTAAAAATTTAATCTAGGTAAAGCAAAGCAAGAAGAAAGCAGTAACAAAGAGAATCCTTAAGAACGAAACCAAGGTGTTTAAAGCTTATTGTATAAAATTGATCTGATTGAATCACTTTATTTTCCTGTGCAAGAAGGAGATGAAATGTCTACTCTTATTCAAAATATGGTTTTAGCTAATTTTCATGTTAGAAACACTAATAACACATTTCTTTATCTCGAGAAAGACGATATCTATGTTCTCTGCTTCTAAGAAGTTACTTTCAACCCTTTTGTTGCAGCTTCAAATCCAATGGATACAATAATAACCTCTTCGATTGCGATTACTTCTATCTCTGGCTAACCCGAGGATAGCTTTCATTCCAATTCAGGGTCTATTTAGCTTGAGAGTTTCTTTAAATAAAATGATCTGCCATCTAAATAAGAAAAACTATCTTTAGGCTCCAGTATAATTTAAACCTCTAGGTTTTCTCAGTCTTAAAATATTAGCTTTGCGTAGCCTACTTAAATGCATATCTCCTCTGTGCTCAAAGACCCTCTTTCCAGATATTTTAGTAATGTTTTTAAAATCACTTAATGTCTTTACTTATGTTTGAATTTATTTCTTCAAAGCTGCGGATGAGTTTCAAAAGGCGAAGAAATTTGTGAAGATTGAAATATATGGGATGAGTTAGAGATACTTTAATGAAGCAAAAGATGCCATATGCATTTAGGTGATTCAATCATAGACCTTAGAGAAGATTAAAAAGATTGGAAATCTCTAGAATGATATCAGGCTATCAAAAGCTGATTATGATTTGCTTTGTAATGGAAAGTAAAGAAAGAAATATCGTTTCTTAATTCCCTCACAAATAGTCGATCATGCTTCGTTTATGTATTACTTCAAGCAGAGTATTGAAAAGATTATGCAGAAATTTACAGTCATTCAAGCTAACAGACCTCATCGTAAAATAGACATTTTCAATCATTTAATGTTTTTATTAATTTACTTTTTTAGCTCAAGAAAACCCAAGAGAAAGCTGTGATACTGGAGAAGATAACAAAGCTAAAATCTAACAGACTCTAAAGGAAAGAGATATTCCCTCACACTAGCAATTTGAAAAGTTCTTATCAGAACATTATGGTGAAATGCAAGTCATGAAGGTTCTCTATTAGAAAGATGACTTTAGATTCATTTTTAACTCATAATAACCGAGGATGTTCTTTGGAATCTGCATCTTTCTCATGACTGCTTCGTTGCATAAAAAAGCAGCCAAAGACAAAGAACTTGAAGAAGTCACTTATTTTTATCCTGTGATACCTCTCAAGTGCATAGCAGAAAATAAAAAATAAGGGATAAATTAAATTGATTCTATCTCTTTAGGCTGTGGATATTGCTAAAACGATTGGAATGATTAGAGTTCATTTGTTTACAATTTTCTGGCTTCTAATGCTTCTGTTAAGTCATTCTAGCCTCCGATAATACTTAATTACATTGAAGGAAAATTCATCAAATAAAGAGATTCAGATTTCAAAGTAATCAAATTGGTAGAGTACTTAATTGATGTTGAATATCTTCATTTTCAATAGATTGAGATCAATAAGGAAGACTCAGAGAACTATTAAGAACAATATTTTATTGACTTAGAAATCAAAAATAAGGTAAGATTAGATTCTTTATTAGAAATTAATCTTCTTTTTTCTAGGGAACACTTGAAGAGGATAAGCTTATTGAATATCTTAGGGAAACACTTAACTAAGTTTATCTCGATTATCTATTTGAGACAATCTTGTAGAGAAGTATTGTAGTGAACCTAGATTAAAGCGATTAGGATCGATATAAGCAACTTCTATATTTTTATAATTCCTGCCTAAATGGTGAGAAGTTGTATTAAAAGCTTGAAAATAAGAGCTTTTTTGTAACGAAAATGCACATTAACCACAGCAGCTATCATCTAATCTGGCCAAGCTACTTGTAGTACTGCTATAATATTCTAGAAAAGGAAATTAAAGAAAAGTGTAAAATCATCGACTAAACCATTTCCATTCCTGCAATTTTTGTTATCGATTCAAACTCTGGCAGCTCTTAGATTTTCGAGAAATATGAAGATATGCAAAACTACTTCTAAACGAAATATAAGTCTGCAATTAAAGTTCTTCAAGATCTGCCTACAATTTCCTTTGTCATTTGTGGAAATCTCCTTTAAAAAGTAAAATTATTTTACAACAATTTTTTTTCATAAAAGAATAATATCACATTTTTCACAGAATTCTCAGCAAATATTCGAAAGACTCAAAGAAAACAAAGGAGTCGAATTATTTCCTGCCGAAAAAGAAGATTTTTCAATATTTACAAGAAGAAACTTTTATGCCCGATTTGAAATCTCTTAAAGGAAATTAGATTGCTATTTTTATAACTGCAAGCTCTCGATTATCAAAAGCATATCTGAATAACTCACAACATTCTCAAAATGGCAAAACTGCCGTCATCACATTTAAAAGCATGTTGTCTTGTAAAAATTAGGTATTTACACATAATGCTCCCCTTTCTCTGCTCCTCCTTCTTAGAAACCATCAGAATCGCTTCTCAATGACATCCATGACGTACGTATCTTTAGTTGCATGAGTTAATTTCAGGATTAGTTGATTTTATGTTGGTGTTTAGATAATCGTGTAAGAAGGAAATAAAGCTGGAGAAGTGGTCCATTTTAAGCAATATATTCGAGCAAGACAAGAAGATACTAGTTAAATGGATAAATAAATCCACAATCTTAAAAACTAAAATCTAACTTAGTTCATTTCTACAATGGTCTACAATGTCTTTCCAGCAAAAAACCTAGAAGATTTGTTGGATAAATTTGAACAAAATTATTGTAATCTGTTACTCGTTTCATTCCGAATTGTCAAGCCGAAATTCACTAAGAGCATAGCAAATGAGTAAAAAGATCATGAGCTTGGAGCCCTTGATAGTGTAGTGATATAAGCAGGTCCGTTTCTGGATTTGGTTAAGGATTTCTACTTTAGTGATTACAACCGCTAATTCTTAAAGCACATTCGATTGGGATGCAGTTCATCTTCTAAATTTTTTGATCCTCACATCATTGCAAAAGTACATTCTATTATTGCTATTTCTTTCAATAAATCAATAAATGAATATTTTGTTTTGATTAGTTCAAAAATGTTGCAGAGATAATTCGAAAGGAAATCAATCCAATCGTAGTATGCGTAGCAGAAAGTCATTCTTTTAACAATTGGAAAACGAAAGAAGTCGATGAGAGCGATGTGGTTGGAGATCACCTTGATTTATTGGAAAAAGAAGAAAACAAAAAAGCTTTTCTGATGAATAAAATATTCCTTGAGCTTTATACAGATCAAACAATGAAGTTGATAACCTAAGGAAATTTTATTATTAAGTAAAAGCAAGATGCTCTTTATCCTAAAGTAAGCATTGCAAGAGCAGAGAGAGAGATTCAATTAAATAATTTATTTTTTTTCAAAATAGGAGTATCATCCAGAAAGAGAACAAGCACTTTTAAAGAACAATTATTAGTCGAGTGATGGGTTTTTCATTTCTTTTTCGAAACCTTTAGCTTTTTCCAATAATCAATTTAAAAGAATCTCTTCCTTAGATGAGTCATTTTGTTCTTCAGTAAGCAATCAATAATGAGATGAATCATTAATGTCATATTTGTTTGTTATTGTTGTTAGGCAAAAGAAAGCAGTTAAGGAAAATAAGAGACCAATAAGAGGAGCTAATCTTTCGGAGAGAGAAGAATCAACAGCACAGTGTTGCTGAAAGTTATCTCCAAGACATTATTCATGGTCGAATTATAATACAGTGGAACAGAAATCAGTCAAACTGTGTATCAACAATCTTAGGATAAAAGTGAACAATTAGAATAGATTTAGAAACAAATGGATTATTTAGATTCAGAGTTCTCCATATCTAAATAAGTGTTTCAAGCTCATTTAAACCTCATCCATTCGTCTCTTTTCTTGAAAGATCGGCATAAATATCCAGAGATTGATGTGATATAAACATTATTTTGCCTTGAGAGCAATTATCCTTAGTTTATATCATCTCCTCCATTTTTGATTGATTATGAGTTCCTAAAAATAAGTCTAGGATATTTTAGTGGTAACTGCAATATGCAACTCTTTACTGAGTATTGTGAGAAGGCTATTAAGAACAATGAAATGTAATTCTTCCTTTAAATCGGTTAGCATCTTGCAATTTCTTGTCCAGAATCTCTAATCCCATAATTATCTCCATCTAATTTTTTTATCTTATTTCGATTTATCTATGACTCTAAAAATCTTCCTCAGCAATGCAACCCTGCTTCGATCATCATTGACACATCTGTAAGTATTATTATTTTGACTTAATATCTTGAAAACCTTTTCTTATTTTCACAGACTAACTTTAACGAAGTGATTTATATTTCTTATCACATGCTTGGATTTTAAAACACCGAGATATCAGGAGTTGAAGATAAAATTGCAGCTATGGCTCCTGTTCATTCATTTATTAAAGAAAATATTACTAAAATGCTAACTTCACTCAAGAAATCTTTCATAGCAACTGAATAATATGAACCAATATTAAGATCGGAAAAAGCTATTCCAATCAGCAATATGGAACTTCTGCAGAACAGCTGCAACATTACTTTGTTTAATGTAATTCAAAAATGAGAAAACTTTACTGATTTGAATTTATTTTTGTTTGGGTTAATTACTTAGAACGAGAAGAGTTCATATCTTGAAGAAGTGAAGGATTTAACAATATTTGATTATCACTTTATTGAGAAGATAATGCAAGTATTTCCTGATTCTAAACTGACTTAGAGAGATAGATAGAACAATGTCACTGTTTTTATTCCTTTTAGAGAAGCAGCAATTAAGTTCAAAGGTGCAATGCTTTTTACAATAAATGATAATAACTAAATAGACATTGATAAAATCAAACTACTTAGCATTTCGATGCTATCTGAAAAAGACGCAGAACTTATTTTATAGCGGTACATAACAGAAGTAATTTATAATTGGATATTCTTCCTAGGGGAGTGTCCTTATATGTATTAGTGAACAACGAACAAACAGTATTTACACTAATGAATAATATGTGTTGTTATACATTTTTATTTCTTTCTTTTTTAGACATGAAATAGATTTACGTAATTGCTTAAACTGGATCATTATGGAACTTAAATCAAATTGTTAATTGTTCAGCTAATCCTCCTTTGTGGCTAACTTGTGATATTATTAAAAAAGTTGACAAAGGAATAGAGGTTTGGAGAAAATAATCTAAGAAACAAGAGAAAAAGAAAAACCAAAATTAAGCTAGAGAGAGAGAGCGACAAACGAAGGGAAATAGCAGAGAAAGAAAAAGGTAAATTGAAAGCTGGAGCTTGAAAGTGTAATAATTTATTAAGTTAAAAAAGAAAGAGATAAAACTATCAAACAGAAATGGTAAGAGTTCATTTCATAATAAAATATGCTCGCTATCCTAAGCAGCTACCTTTCCTCTTGCTAATATTCATTTTATTTAACAGTCTAGAGGAACACCTTCTTTTGGTAAGAGACATCAAAAGACCCACACTCTTTGCAGAAGATGTGGTGAGTCAGCTTATCACAAGCAAAAGCTTAGATGCGCTGCTTGCGGATACCCCGATGCTAAAATGAGAAGATGTACAAATTGACAATAAATATCAAAAAACTGCATAGAGTAATAATATTTTTTTGGTTTCAAGACGACGGATGGGGTCAAAAGGTCAGAGATAGAAAAGGTCAAGGTACTGGCAGAATGAGATACATGAAGACTATTGCCAGAAGAGCTAAAAACGGATTCAGATCTGGCACTACCGCTCAACCCAGAGTCAAGGCTGCAGCTACTAAATGAATTTGAGGATAGAAGAAGATAAGTTCTTTGACGATTTCTAAGATAGGATAGTTCTGGTTTGCATTCAGAATTAGAAACAGCAAAGAGTGTATGATATTATTTCATGCTTTGGATTCGCCATTTTAATGCTGTCAAAATGTTATCATGTGTGTTCTCGATTCTTATCAGATTCAAAGGTTTATTTAAATACTACAAATCACACTTTAAAATTGTCCATTTTATAAAATTATGAAACATTTAGCATTTTTACTTAACAAAAAAATAGTATTTACTGTTTCAAATGAGAATTTGTTGTCAAAAATATTTAACTTTAAATATCTCTTTTCATTTTCTGGTGAAACAAATTTGAAAAGATCATTAAAGAACCTATTTTTAATTATCTATGAGGTACTTAGATCATTTTGAAGAGAATTATGAAAACTGAAAAATACTACTTATCTTTGTTTGACAACCAAAGCTGTTCTTTTTCTAGCTCCTCAGGATTATCAATAGTAATGGGTATTCTCAGTTTATGGAATATCATAAACTGAATGACCAATTTTAATAGCCACAACTTGGTTTTAACTTTGAAAGGAGAAAGCAAATATGATACAACCATTGAAATATTATTTCATATTTCTTTTCAAAGTTTCTCTTCTCTTTTTTCAGTGAACTCCTAACCCACTTTTAATCAGAGGATTTATTCTTCAGTTTCCCATCATAATGCAGTTTTAAGAAATTTGGAAATTCTTCATTCCAACAATTCCAATCATATTCACATTATGAGAAGTATTATTTCTTTAATATTTCCTCCTCCTCAAACCTTCTTTTATCATTAATTATGAAGTTGTATCAAATCAAAATAAAAGCAAGTTTAAGTTGAAAGAATCACAAGATTATCTATTTTTAAACCAATATATTTCCATGAAGATTTTCTTCAGTTTTATCTAAAAGCCCACAAAAGTTGAGTGAACACAATCTTAAAGTACAAATGATGTTATTTAAGAAATAAAGTGAGGTACATCAAACCATAACAGATAGTAAACAACAATACGATCTTATTGATTTCAAATGAATTCTGCAATTTCTTATTATTTCAAAAAAGCAATTTAGTGTGCTTTTAATTCTAAAATGCTTCCACTTTCTTCAAAGATATACTTATTGTACATATCTTGATATTTTCCAGCAGAATCTGCCTTGAGAACTAATTTCTTTGACTGTGCTCCGTATGTCTTGTTATTGAAAAGCAATCCTAAAACAAACATCTGTGATTAATTGAAAAACAACAAAAAACATTTACTTCTTTTAATGATTTTCTCCAAAGCTATTTCTTCGTTGGTAAGCAGTAACTTCTTCTTTTCCTATTAGATCTACTTATCTTTGATGTGTTCTTTAATTTAAGGCATATCTGGTATTTAGAGTGAATTCACTTAAGGTTTTTAAGTCAAATTAGATTAGCTTTCTCTGTTCGTATTAATAACTGAACCTGAGTTACTTTCTGGTTATTATGCTTGAATTACTTTTCTTGAAATAGTAGGACTGGTTTGATATTGCTATCTAACTGCTGCAATGCTAGTTTATTCATCTTTTCTTCTTGAATTTGCTGATAAATCAAGTAAGTGTGATAGACGCTTTACATTTGAATTAATATTTCTATTTCTTTCAGCAGGGGATACATTTGTTCTTTGAAGATTAATATTTGAATTCTCTTACTTATTTTCTTCAGCTGATCTCTCACCAAACCTTGGTTTTCTATCAATATTTATTTATTTTTCAGGAGCAATTTGCATCTCTTATCTCTTCGATGGAATGCTAATGATTTGGTTAGAAGAATGAACCTTATTTTCTGAGAAAAGAGGAAGGAACTAATCTTGTCGATTATTCCTAGGAGAAACAGAGTTAAATAGTAGAGGGGCAGATGAGAGTGGTTATGCTCTGTTTTCAGGATTTACAATTGTTTGAGAAGGTATAAAATTATTTTTTGCTAAAGGGGCAATTTGGGAAAATAATGGTGTAATTTAATCCTATTTTTAGTTCTTTGGAGATTTCAGTTGATGGATAAAGACAGGAGATTCATTGTTAGGATTGGAAAAAGAGGGGAATTCAGGATCATAACTATGTGTTCTTTCAAATTATCTATTTTGAATTTGCTGGAAAGGATCGAAGCACTATTATTCCTAAGATGAGGGTTGGGTATTATAAAAATGTTGATTAACTGATATTTCTTATTGTAGTGGTGCCATCAGAGGGGAATTAGGAAGAACTTATGGAATCTATTAAGAAGAATAGGATGGATTGCTTTACAAGGGATGAGAAATTCTTTGTTAGTTTATTTGTGGTAGTTTATCATTGAATATTGTTTTATTATTAGTTATTCTCAATATTTGTTTAGGAGACACTTATTAACTATGTTGAGGGCTAGCAACAGCTGGAGAAACAGACAATCTGTGATGAGGTGATTATTAGAGAACTATTTAAGGTCTTTATTGAAAGATAATTGCTTTTTTATTGATTTGTTGTGGTGAAGTTAACTCAGATGGATTATTAGTTTATTTTTTTGGTTTCAAAACACTTTCTGAAGGAGGAATAGTCTCTTTTTAATAGAATATTTCAGATGAATCAGCAGATTTAGAGTGCAATCTGTTCTTAACTTCCATACAAAGTAGATTCTTTTGAATAGTTGCCTGCTCATTTAGCAATTGCTCTCTTTATTCCATCAATTGCTTGTTTTCATGTTATAATTTTTCTTAATAGTCTGTTTAGTCATTTAACAGTGAATTCCTTGTTGATTCTCTTTCTAAAGGCGTCCTAATATCTTGACCTGTTTGATCTATTGAGCGTTGTTGAGGAGATTAAACAATTAAAGGTGTTTTATCACTTTCAGTTGTTTAAGGCTATCCAACTTAGTTTTATTAACTTCCTACTACAATATTAATTGGTTTTAATACCTAAGTTCCATTTTCAAGAGAAGACTGGATGTAAAAAGCTTAAGGATTAGGAGTACTTTTACTCAAACTATCGTTGAACTAATACTGGTTATGTTAATCTAATAGTTATGTCTCCTGTAAATCTGTATTACTCTGTCTTTGAAGATTTAGCTCGTTCGGCTGAATAGTATTTTATTACATAAAACCTTCATTCGATAACAGATCTTATTATTGTAATTATCCATGAAGCTAATTACTACTCATATCTTCTTATTTGGAATTAGCATCAGTTGATTTTGACTAAAGTTCTTCCAATTAGGAAGCAATTATTTCATTTTATCTAAGAGTCTCTATTACAAATGGAGAATGCTTAAGTCTGCCTGTTGTTTAAAACATAGCGAATTCTGCCTGAGAAATACCTGCATTATTGAACTTCGAATCTATTTATATTTCTTGTTTTTCTTGAAGGTGAGAAACAGGAAGTAGATTACTAGATTAAGAGTCATTTGTTTGCTTTTATTCTTAAGATTTAGGTTAAAATGGAAGTTAAAGAGCAGAAGCTGGTATCTTCCATCTCTTATTAGAAGAAACTTTATTTTTATTTTCTTGTTCTTGCTCTTTTGAGGACTTGAGCTGATTGTTTTCATTAATGAGAGTTTATGTGAGATCGTTGAGAGCTTTAAAAACAGTTTTACTCTTAATTAATAACTTTTCGCATTATGCCTTGACAGAAGAAGTATTTTAAATAAGATCCTATCCTCCTAAGCTATCTGAAAGATCCACTTTTCGTCCACCCTTTGCATATAATTTTCCAAGTTAGGTTTAAAGCAGCGATAAATGCTTTCTATTTTGATTTAGATTTTCAGCTAATTGATTCATTCTATTTTCTTTATTCTTAAGCAATTCTTAGAATTCTTCTTTGATACCTGCAAGCTTAATTGAATTAGTTTCTTCTATCACCTCCATTCTCTCTCCAGCATTTTATTCAGATCTGTTTTCCTTCTTTTCTAATTTTTCATACGAATCTTTGACTTCTTGAATCATCCTACACAGAATTACAATTACAATAAAAGTTATGTAAATTAACTTCCAATAAGAGCAATTACTTATTGTAATTTGAGTAGGTTTTCGAGAAGTAGTCATCCAGAAGAGGTTTAAATCTAGAGATTTCTACTTTATTTTAAAGTGAATTGCTCGTTTAAGTTATCTATTTTTAAACATTTTCAAGCCTTTGAGCTTGTTTCTAAGTCATTTCAAGTTAGGTTTGTTCAAGACTGTTTTCAAATTTTGTTTCTATTTATTTCACTCTCTACTCAACATTCTGTGTCTAGTTAGCAAGATTCTACGAATTAAGGTCTAGTTC
>Ga0302271_10001169_pt1 | contig 25673 bp, 14 predicted proteins | sample III_Bog_N1_1_FD_198767 | JGI IMG/M metagenome (GOLD analysis project Ga0302271, IMG submission 198767) | Peat permafrost microbial communities from Stordalen Mire near Abisko, Sweden - III_Bog_N1_1 | ecosystem: Environmental > Terrestrial > Soil > Wetlands > Peat | place: Sweden: Abisko... | reverse complement strand
AATCTCCTATTTCAATAGAAACAAGGTCTGAAAGATAAAAATGGAGGTTTTAAGATAATTCACTCACAGCGCATTACAAATGTTCACCAAACAAAAAAAATGTTTATAGTATTTTTTCTAAATTTTTAGGAGTCGTGTTAATCAATTTTCCCTTCTGTTTATTAACTACTATTCCATAATTTTGTTGTCTGTTATCTTACAATGGAAAAACAAAATATATTTTCTTATCAGTTCCATTTCTTATTATTATTATTATTATTATTATTATTATTATTATTATTATTATTATTATTAAGAAAAGGAAATTCATAAACAATTGGCGAGATGAAATTAGCAGAATTTATCATAACTTCGTGGCAATCAAAGAAAACTTAGAAATATTTTCAGTCATTATTGCTTGAGAACTATTGAATTTAATTATTAGTTCGACACTAAAATTAGAATTTTGAATTAAATAATAGTAAGGAAATTTCTTTAAATTAGCCAACAATTTATAATAAAGGCAAAAGAAACTATTTACTAAGACAAAACAGCAAAAATCTTCATAAAATGTCTGGTGAAATAAAAAGTTAGGATTTTATTCAGGAATAAGGTTAGTCTTTAGCTTAAAAACTATGTGATAGCCATGGAAATAAGGAATGTATATTTGTTTGCACTGACCCTGCGAGAACAAGATGATGTAGTTTTCAAATGCGAATTTTGTGTAGTTGAATAAACCCTCTAATCCAAATATCTCCTTCCTATTTCCCAACTCGCAACCAGCAATATCAAGACCATCTTCTGGCATTGGCCTTTCCCTGACAACTGCGAGCTCCTTTAGAAGGTAAGAGAGCTTTCGACAAGAGAAAAACCTGATACTGCTTACAAGAAAAAAATAGATCAATTTTTTGAGGAAATGAGAATCGAAGTCATGGCAAGGATAGATGAAGTCTAAGCATCCATGAATAAGCAAGCGCAAACTCTCTGTGACTTCGACCACACCATACTCGAGTAGTACAGCTAATTCAGTGCTAAGGAAGCACTCAAGAATGCAGTGATTGATAATTCTGTGGACTTAAAACAACTCTCAACAAGGATTAGAAGAATCGTTGCAGGAGTTCTATCTGAAACTAAAATGGGGACCGCATCATTGGCTAGCAGTCTAGATTAGCTGGAATTGCAGGAAAGAGCAGTGGATTTCTCAGGCCCTCAAAAAATTAAAGAATAAATTTTTGCAAATATCTCGAGGATTTCAATGTTCTTGGTAGAGAACATGCAAGATTTACAGATGAAGCCAGATCAGCTTCAAGAAATGCAAGTAGAAGCTGAAGGAAATTTAGATAATGTTTTGAGATTGGCGTCATGCAGATTCAATGACCTTTCAGAAGGATTCAGAGAGAGAATAAGCAGTTAGCTGCAAAAATTCAGAAAAGTTTTTGACAACATTTAGTTAGGAGATATGAGGGAGGAGATCAAAAGAGTAGCAGAGTTTGATAGTCTAGAAGAGGGAGAAGTAGGAGAAGTAAAGGCCTTCGCGGAAAGATTGATTGAAAACAAGAAGAGAAGAGAAAGAGGAGAGAACTGTAATTGGCTGAAGGTTGAGGATTTAATGAGGTTACTGACAAACAAAACAAACCATGTAAGCGAGGAAATGATAGCGAAAGCTCAAGATATGCTAGAAGGAGTGAGTAGGTATGTCTCAACCTTCGAAGTTGATTCTATCCACAAAGATGGGTATGATCAGGAACAGTTCGAAGGAATGAGAAATTCTGAGATAAGGGTTGCAGGAAAAGCTATTCAAGAAGTGAAAGAGCTCTTTGGAGAAGAACAACTTAAATAGGAAGCTTTAGAAGAAGTGATTAACGTTGGGAAACAGATTGTAAGATCGATGGAGTAGCCTCAATAACAGAATGGAAGGAGCCTTAACATACTCAAAATAATGGAGTTGGTTAAGAACGACACAAACTTCTGCAGCGAAGAGTATGTCCACTGCTTGCAAACAGCTCTCAAAGGATTTCAGCACTACTTAGAGTCGTTTATACTCACTGAAATAGAGAACTAGGAGTTAAACAAGGACTAATTAAGCAATTTAGGAAAGCTAGGCAGCAAAATCAAGGAATGGCGTGCCAGGTACAGTGAGAGCTACAAGACAAGATCTAGCCCAAGCGAAAACAGTTGCGTTCAGTGGAAATGGATGAAGACTAAATTTTCTTAAAGTAGTACTTTAGAATTATAAAATGAGAACAATGGTATGCGAATAGTACAGACAACTAACTGCTAAAGTTAAGCTGTAACAGAGACCACACTTGATAACAATTTGGTGTATTCTGTGAAATGTTCTTTTAATAAGCCATTGAATGGAGTCAATCACATAATGGTAGGCTTGATTCCTGAGAATCAAATCAATGGTTGGTATTATATAAATAATAGACATCATGCTTTCTGGTCTGATCCAGGATATGGTCCAACACAAATAATAAAAGGACAACTACTGAATTCTGCTCCCCTGAACACCACACTGACTACGATTCTGTTCAGATTCTGTATCCAGACACAAACCTTCTTGCTTTCTGACCCAACACTCAAAAATATCAGCATGCTAGACAAAGACAAAATCAATCCAAACACTAAATACAGATTCGGCATTTGTTATTTTAGTAATATTGGAAATGACTACAGCTGTCTGTTCTCTGATGTGATGACATCCATTGATTAAGCAAGTGTTGATTCATTCTGAGAAAGTTTATTATTTTTGCTTCTAATAATATTTTTATTATTTTTATTAATATTTCAAGAGTTATGTAGGAAATGCAAGCAAACAGTCATCAAGAAATCGAGAAATTCCATATGAAATGTTTACAGAAGGAGTAGATCCACAATATTATGTGTATTTGTATGATTTAAATGAATAAGCATGGATAATTTTGTTTGTTTTTGAAAAGAAATCATTTGAGAAATAGATATTTTTGTTATGAGATCTTGAATTTATGAAGAAAAAAAGGTAGAAATAGATAAAAATGAAGAGTTACAATATGATAGTGAAAAGGATTTATTATGAGAATCAGAATTGCTTTGAAGATTGTGAAAAAAAAATAACAATTTAGAAATAATAAAAATGAATTGATAAAATAGCATAAACCTGATTATTGCAATTATGAGTTCTTAGCAAAAAAGGTTAATCAATTGATATTTCGAAACTTAAGAAGAGAAATAATGAGTTTGAATCAAATAGAATTGCTTAAGATCAAATAATATTTTGTATTTTTTTCAGTTGTTATCGTTTGAAAACTGTTGATTTACGATTTGTTTAATCAAATTTCCAACTTTGAATTAAAAAAAAAGAGAAGTAAATACAAAAACCAAAGAAAAGAGTTACTTCAAACAAAGTAAACTGTCTGTAGTAACGCTACAAATATCTTCACACAATGAATATTACATTTCAAGTTAGGAGTGTAGTCTAATGTAGAGCTAGGCTTTTGCTTAAAAATTATGTGCTAGCCATGAAAATAAGAAATAATTTTTTTTATGTACTGAAACTACTCTAATAGATGATGTGGTCTTCAAATGCGAATTCTGTTTAGTTAATAAACACTCCAATCGATATGCCTTATTTTTATTTCTTAATTCTCAATCAGCGATCTCAATTGAATTTTCTTACATTTACCTCTCCCTGACAACTGCATATTCCTGTGGAGAAGGCGAGGGTGCTTGCGACAAGAGAAAAGCTTGATGCTGCTAATAAGGAAGAAATAGATAAATTCTTTAAGGAAATGAGAATCTAAGTCATGGCAAGGATAGATGAAGTCTAAGCATCTATTAATAAGAAACAAAAAAATATTTTGGATATTAATCACACCATTCTCAAGCAGTGCAGCAAACTCAGTATCAAAGAAGCACTCAAAAAAACAGTGATTTATAATTCTATGTACCTCCAATAGCTTTAAACAAGATTTAAAAGTACAGTTACAGAAGTTCTATCGGACACTGAGGTTTTTACAGCACTCCTAATTATCTCTAGGAAATCTAGATGTTGTTTTGAAACTTACATCCTGCAGATTCAATGATCTTTTAGGAGGATTCAAGAGAGAGAATAAGCAGTTAGCTGCGGAGGTTTAAGAAGATCTTTGACAAAATCGAGTTAAGAGATGGGAGAGAGGAGAGTTAGTTTCGTGGAGAGGTTAATAAGAAGAGAAAAGAAAGAGGAGAGAGCTGTAATTGGCTGAAGGTTGAGGAATTAATGAGGCTACTGAGGAACAAAGCAAATCATGTAAGTGAGGAAATGATAGCGAAAGCTCAAACTATGCTAGAAGGAGTGAGTAGGTATCTCGGAACCTTTGGAGTTAATTCTACCCGCAAAGATTGAGGAACAATTCGAAGGTATGGGGAATATGATAGATAAGAATAATAGGAAAGGCTATTCAAGAAGTGAAAGAGCTCTTTGGAGAAGGAGAACACTAGTAGGAAGCTCTAGAAGAAGTGATTAATGTTGGGAAACAGATTGCACAGTCGATGGAGTAGCCTCAATAGCAGAATGGAAGAAGCCTTACCATACTCAAAATAATGGAGTTGGTTAAGAACGAAGAAACTTTTGCAGCGAAGAATACACCGTTCACTGCTTGCAAACAGCTCTAAAGGGAGTGTAACTCTACTTAGAATCATTTGAACTCACTGAAAGAGAGAACGAGGAGCTGGACTGGGAATAATTAAGCAACTTAGGAAAGCTAGGTAGCAAAATCAAGGACTTGAGTACCAGGTATGGGGAGAGCTACAAAGGAAGATCTAGTCCAAACGAAGAAGAGCAACCTAAGTCAGTGAGAGTATCTCAGTGGTTGAGTCAATACTTTGGAGAAAAGCTCAAAATTAACTGGATAGTTTATTATGCACGCTGCCAGTTTTTGAGTTGACAAAGTCCGAGTGAAAACATCATAGTTGCTTTCAGTGGAAATAGATGAAGACTAGATTTTCCCAAAGTAGAACTTTAGAATTATAAAATGAGGACAATGGTATGAGAGTAATACAGATAACTAAGTGCTGAAGTTAAGCTGTAACAGAGGACGTGCTTGACAACAATTTGGTGTACATATTCCTCGGTCTTTTTTTAGAAAAACGAAAGTGCCTTAGTTGTCTGTTCCCTGATGCAAGACCTCCATCTCCTAAGCTAGTGCTGATAAGTTCTGAGAAACGCTGGTTACTAAAAATGGAAATGATTATTACGCTTCTTAATAATAATAATCAACTCTCTTTTTCGTAATCTGCGTGTTTTCTAGTACATAAGCAGTTAGCTAGTTATTATCGTTCTTCATAAATTATTTCATCATATTATCAACATCTTATTTATTCCCTCATAAATCAATAATTTCTTGTAAATATCCATACAAAATATGATTGATATTCTTATTTCTTCATTATTTTTAACAAATAAATTGATTTAATATTATATTTTCATCTTCTTCATTTTGAAAAAGTTAACACAAAAAAAGAACAGTTTCCTTATTAGGTATTTTAGACACACTCACAAAGTATCTAAAGAAGAGATTTAGCATTAAAAAACAGTTAGGTGCCTCGGATAAGTATGTTACATTACAAAAGAAACAACTAATTTACTAAAAACACCTTGGATTAATCCATTCTGATTATTTTTTCCATTTACTCTGTCTAAATCGGTGCAAACCCAATTAGGTTACAATCAAAATTATGTTACCTCATCCTTTTTTTAATTCATTTTTCGCTTTCAAGCTGATAATATTCGCATACATGAACCATCATAGATATGAAGAAGCTCAGTTTTAAATAGACTGTATGCCATTGTGTTTGCTTTACTGTATCTTGCTTTTTGAAATAATTAAAGAACTATTTCTGGTTATTTCATTGTTTTTGAAGGATTCTTATTTGCTATCAAATCAATTTTGATTCTTAAATATTATCCCACACAATGAAAGAAAAACTAATTGAGTATTTTGATAAAGGATTGCTTTGTCTGAATTCAAATTATCAGATCAATTAATGATGGTTTTTGAAGATCATTTTGATCTTTTGTGATTTGCTATTTGTCTAATTAAGCTCTAATATTGCGTCACGCAGAGATTTTTCTTTCGTTTATCTGGCTGTAAAATGAGAAAAAGAGAGCTGCGATGACGGCCATGACGCAGAGAATAACAGTTACTGCAAGCAAGATAACAAAGTAGGAGAAGGCCAAGAAACCAATCCCGAAATAATAACACCAAAGAATAAAAGTAGCTCTAAAGAAGTCAAAGACGGAGTTAATGTCAAACACCTGATAGCCAAGGGAGAATAACTACTTTTTCTCTAAAGGAATTGAGAAAAAAACGAACCCAGGAATAAATGAGAAGGTATCATAATGTTTGAAGACATTGAGGAAAGGGAATTTTCACAATTTTACTTTTATTAGTACCTTTTTCACAAATTACTTTGGGCTAATAATGGTTTTTGTTGCTTAAAAGTAATACGCGCAACTATGAAAGCAACCTCCACGGGTGAAGGCAGTAATATGATCTTGTGTGTGGTTATTATTGAAGTCATAAAACGATTACATATTTAATAGAACTATCTTATTGATTGCGAGATTTTCAAGTGTGTGTTTTTTTAATTTGGGTTAAATATTCCACAAACAAGATAACAAAATACAAGAAATCAAATTAAAAAACAGGAATTGAGGATTATTCTTCTCTGGTTTTATTTAAAGAAAACAACGAAAAGCAAGCATTCAGTACAAATTATTATTCAAAAATATGGCTAAGTTAATAATATTATGTTCTATCACATTTGCTTTTCGATTTTGCTAAATAAGATGAAAACGTAATCAATTAAAATCAAGATAAATAGTAGGATAATACCCTCTTCAGATAATAATAGCAATAATATTTATTCTTCCTACGCTATTTTTAGAAAGTGGATGGAAAGATCAATGGATTCTATCTTTTTTAATCCTATTAGTTTTGTTTTGTAATTCTTTTATCCTTTGGATTCTTTTTTCACTTATTTGTAATTATCTTATAAATATGTTCGTATTTTGAATTAGTTTGATTTTCTTGATGTGTAAATTACCTCCAAAAGCAAGATCCAGGGAGGAAGCTGCTTATTTGATTACTTTTCGCGTTTCTAATTACACCTTAAATTGATTACAAATCTCTAGATTGTAATTTTTCATATCTTCTATGTAATTTCAAGTAAAAGAGAAAATATGAAAAAATCCATTATTTTTACTTTATCTAGTTTACACAAATAGTTAATTGTTATTTAATTAATTATTTTTTTCATTCCTTTGCTGCTTATTTTTGTTTCAAAAATTGCAAGAAATGGTGGTAGAGACAAGAATTCAATTCATAAAATAAAATCACCAGTAAGAAGGTATTTATTTGCCTTTTTTAGGGGACTGATAAAGGAAATTTTGTGGGGAAAGGAGAGAAAAGCTGGGGGAATTTTAAGGATTTTCAGAGAAGAATAAAGCTGGATTTAACCATTCAGGTGGGTGAAAGAAAAACAATAGCTTGATTATTTTTTATAATTTGAGATTACAGTCTAAAAAGATACATTTGAAGAATTTAGGAAGAGAATCTGGATAAGACGAAGAAGCTGAAGAAACCAGAGGGCAAAACATTGAACTCCACTCATTAGATAATTCTTCTGATTGCAGCAAAAAGAAAGAGTTAGAGAGGCAGCTGCCATTATTGAGAATCCCAAAGGGAGAAAACCGAATAAAACAATTATTACCTGTGAAATTGGAACCAGTAGTATTTCTTAAATCGAACAGCTTGAAAACGTCGTGAGAAACTAGAAGGAGAAAGATGAAAAAATGGGAGAGAATATTCGAGAGTTACTTTTGCAATGAACTGTACAAAGTGATAAAGAAAGCAGATAGAAGGATGTTTATCTGCATAATGCTTGTGATTCTTAAAGAAATTATTGTGATCTACCCAATGCTGGACAATTAGTTTAGTTCGGAGTCTTCCGATTCAAAGATCAACTTATTCGTTCAGGCATTTTCGTAACTCAGTAGTGATACAGCGTTGAATCGTGTTTTATTAGTATTATTGGGGATTCATGGATTCTTACTGTTTTTCTTGGTAATATCTATTGCAAACTATGTTGTTGCAATGAGTTAGAATGAAAGTGATTTCTGTTCTTTTAATTAATTAAAATCTTAGAGTCGACTTAATATTTACTTCCTTCAACCTTTTGGCGTTATTGCTTCAGGCTTATTTTAAATCTATACACCCTTTATTGCAATGCTTTCCATTTAACTTGCAGTAAAATCCTCCGATCTATCAATCAGAGTTCTCAACATCATACCTGCTATCGTCATAAGTATCTCAAAATTATTATTTAGATGAATTTGTTTTATTATTTTCAGGAAAATGTTCCAATTATAATAATAATTAAAGTATTATCGAGAAAATTAATTTTGATTTATGAAATGTTATTGAAAAACAGCATTCATAGTTGAATTGCACAATTACGATTATCGCTATGTTGTGAAGGACATGCTTGCGAAATCAGCGGATCAGATTAATTTAATCCTGTAATTAACTTAGCTATTTGTTATTTACTTAGCTGGGGTTTACGAAAAGCGTTAGCTGAGTCTCTTGTTGCAAAGTATTGTTTATGGGGCGTTTTTAATTTATAACTTTATCTATCTCCCCTTTAAGAATTCTCAAATGTAAAGATTTATAATAGAGATTTGCTGCTTCTCTCTGGGGATATTTCTCTACCTAATATATGATGATTCCTCACCAGAATAGGATTACTCGATCATTCTACTGTGCTCTTTGCCTTTAGCTTATTATTTTGGAGGATCAATCTATTTATTTAGAACTAAAAAGATCTTCCAAAAACATTTCTAACGAGCTTAGAGATTAAGTCTAATGAATAGTGACTTTTTGAGCTCACATTAACTGCAAACATCAAATAAGAAATTTAGATAATCTATTTCTTAAGGAGAAGAGAATGTTCCTGAATATGAAGTGGAAATATTTTTGAGATTACTGCAGTAATTTAAATGCTGTGATTTTGATACCTATTTGAATGGTTTGGAGTCAGTTTATCTAGAGGAAATTATTCAAATTCACAAAAGACAATGCACCAACTAATAATTCTGCTTCTGCAACAAAGAATACCAGTTCGAAGGCAGCACTAGGGAGGAGTTTCTTGGGGAAAAGAGCCGCATGCAGTTCTTGAATGATTTCATCATCACACAGTATAAAAAGGCGATTATATAAAGCGATTCAAAAGGATTAAGTAACCTTAATTTTAGCTTTTGGTGCTTCCTCATTGATGTGATGAAGAATCAAACTATGTCCTTCGTTGAGACAATCAAAATCAAGAATACTATTAGGCAGCTCAATCTCTCAGCCAAATAGAAACAAGTATTAGAGCTAGTCTACAGTCACGCTCTCGGAACTTTTAAGTCATTTGCCAAGAAGGTTTATGTACCGGGAAAATCAACCCCTGTGCAACTTCTTGATTCTACCCTTTTCGATGAGAATCTTGCATCGACTTAGATATAATACTTGAAATGCCTCAACAATTCAAAATAGCTACTAACATTCATGCAGAATGACTATCTTGATCTTCTGGAGCTTGAGGTGTTGTGTACTTTAGTAAAATCTTCAAAAGCTGAATTGCATAAATCTATTGATTCTCTCTTGAAAATAAACCCTGCATCGAGTGAATTGCAGTAACTATGTTTTGATTATGAAGAATGTCTCAGTAATGGTAAGAATCTTTCTCGAAAATATGGATATATCATTGCTAACCCAAAATAAGCCATCAATTCCAGCTAGCTATTCGAGTATTCTAGAGATACCTGTGTTGTTTTCATTACCCTTCTTCACAAGCTAGGCACAGTCGTTAAAGTAATCAGAAAACACATAACCCCTTTATTAATTTCTATCTTTAGCATTAAATCACATTAATTCTTTTAAAATGAAATTTTTTCATATTAATTTTCAGGTTTCTAAGAATTTCTAGGACGTTGTTCCATTATTTCCAAATGAAGAAGTCATAGGAAAGAACATTAATTTCATGCAGCCTCAGTTAATTGGAGTTGTGCATGACTAGATCTTGAATAACTTCATTCAAAAGGAAGTCTTGTTCTCTGGACTTGCCGACTACCCACTGCTCATAGGAGTTGACAAAGAAGGGTGGTCAATACCTTACCAAATGAAAGTCCAAGTGAGTTAAATATCTGATCAAGAACTAGGAGCATCCACTTGGATAAAATAAATCAAAGACCAAAATATTTACTTGACTATCAATGGCAACGAACCTCACAATATCTATGTGACATCAAAGCGATTATTCTAATAACTTTTCAGCTAAGTTTTTTCCAAAAATGAAATCTCAAGAATCCCACTTACCAACCTTATTCCAGCCTTGAATGGTATCATAGCTAAAGGTACACCTGGCACTCCTTACGAAACTATTTTCATCAAACCTCGAGTTAAGTCTGATTGTGGATAATCCTTCATCGATTTAAAGCAAGAAAAAGAATAATAATTTTCTACTGAAGACTAAACTCCTAAAATCAATCAAAATAATGTTCAAAAGAAGAAGAATATCTTTATTAAACTCTCCGAATATGATCTCTTTTTAACTAAAGCTGCTTATTTTCCTGTCGCTAACAAATTTCTAAGCATGGTGGAGATTTAAATGACAGAGATATCTCCAATATTAAGTTTTCCTTAACTCCGTGATGCATTTAGAATTCTAGCAACTTAACTCAGTGATTTCTCAGGCCTTGACAAAGAGATTATCCAAGAGCATTTAGCAGAGTTCCATCAGCATTTTTAGCTTGGTGATTAATTGGAGATTGATACACAAAATAACAGTAATAAATCTGCAACTGTATTTCAAACTGAAGAATCAGCTTTCACTCGTGAAAAGCAAACCTAATACCCTGCAAAGAGTGTTCCAGCAGACAGCACTGACTTCCAACAAGCAAGTGCTAAATTTCGTAAATAACTAAGTACTGATCATTTCCCAGATATCTTAAGTGATCAAAACTTAATCTACAACGCCGACTAATCTCGCAATTAACTTTCTCAGTTACTTCGAAATTCACAGCAAACAATTCAACCTGCCAATCCATCTTTATTTCATAATTCTTCGATTGATTAACTTCAATCGCCATGCAATATCAACTTACCTTTATCTCCTCTCAAGATTTGTAATACAGAAAATCTTCTGAATAATTTTAATAAAACCAACAACAACAACAACTATCTTTTGCCATCTCCTACGAATTACACCAATAATATTAATACAAGCATGTATTCGAACAAAAACACCAAGGATTGCATCTAGCAAAGTTCTCGCAATACCACTGAAAATTATTATTCCCCGAGGAGAAATTCTGAGTTGCTGAGTCCAAAAAACTCGCCCCGCAATCGTCATTCTATTTTGAATGACTAAAAAGCTAAAATATAAGCTAGAATAGCATCTTAGCAGCGTATTTTTTAAGAATTAGCTAATCAATAGCAGCAGCTAATGGAAGCGTAAGAGACAAAAACAAAGCCAGGATAATATTCTAAAAGCTTGGAAGATGATAACATCATCGAAACATCGTATCGAAATATAAATTCATCGCTTTCTAAGAAAAATAAGAATAGTGTGTATAATTCCAAGAACCCTGCAAGAAAACCATTGACTGCTTCTCAAGCCAAGAAGAATAACCTTATCCGTGAACAGAAGTAGAATCCTGTTGGCGAAAATAGCATAAAGAGCGCCTAAACACATCGATCATCTCCAAAGTAAAAATTGTTTATACTTAATTTTCATGAGTTTTTTTCTTTTATCTCTTTCAATATTTCTCTAACTTTTACATTTATTTCTTTTCTTCTTACAACTTTTCACCCTTTAAATGCTTGTTTTGCTTAATTAATGGAATACAGGGCAGTACTGTTGAAGAGCATTTCGTAGCGAAAGAAAATCTCATCGCTTAAAATAGCAAACGCGTTTAGCGCTGTTTTTCTGATGGTCTTACTGATAACGGATGTGACTCATTTTCAAGAATTGATAGCGTTTATTGATGTGTAAAAAGCTGACTGTGCTTTCAACTAGCACGATGTACGGATTTATGAGAATCTCAACGATTTCTTAATCGATTTCACAATGAAAGGATTAATAAAAGAAGGAAAGATTTACTACAAAACAGGCTAAAGTGCAAGCGAATTCTATGTTAATGTCTCCAATGAGATAGCCCTGCAGAACGCAGAATTAAAATAATTACTGAAAGACTCTGTGAGCTATGATTTATTAAAGCATACTGTATTCAAATTGTTCTCAGAAACTCCCTTCGAAATCCAGCTCTCGAAGGACTACGCGATTGACGACAGTGCTAGCTTTACATTAAATGTGAATTTAAGTTATTCCCTTACTTTGCTCCTTTCGAGAATCAATACTTGGTATGTGCTGAACAAGGAGCTTTCAATGCAAGAGCTGAATTTTTTTTATCAGAATTTTCCTCGTTTTTCTGAATCGTTTGATTCAGTAACGGTTCTTAAGAATAGTAGTTTAAGCACTGATTACGATGACGTTGCAAGGAGCAATATTGAGCAGATAATAGAGTCTATGTGCATTTCCTTAGTGTTTTCTCTGATTGTGTTAGTTATTTCCTTGCTGGTAACAAAACGCAGAGAAACAATTTTGAAGCTCTTTTCGACTATTTCCACTGAGGATCTTGAGATCCTGCAAAGCGATATTCAAAATCATATTGATTCTCAAAGCAAAGTTGTTGCCTCCATTAGACTAAACAACAACAAACATACTAATAATCTCATGAAAAATGATAAAATGGGTGTTAAATAAATTGAATCAGCCTACAAATGTTACCAAATAAAAACAAATATCAATGCTAGAAATTAGCCTAGTCTCCAATAATTCAGCTTCCCAGTCAATAGGAAAAAGAGAACCCTCAGCAATACATCTTCGCTACCTAGAATCGGAATCAGACTAGTATTACAGCTGACTTTGTCTATTCTGTTTTTATAGTGCTATTCAGTATCTAATTTAGTTGTTCATGAAGTTTTTGTCGACTCAGTTAATTCGTTGGAAATCGTCAAAGGTAAACAAATAACACCGTTTTTGAGTTCTTAGATAGTATTGATTGAGTTTTGTAACTCTCTGACAAAAACTTAAATGGATGGATACTAAAATAAAAAAGTTTGCCAATTAATCTACTTCTTATTGAATTATCTGTTTTGTTTTTGTTTTTCTCAGGTAATGTAGCAACTTCAAAAATGCTACTGTCCAAATAGATTTAACTAGTGCTTACAAACGCCTTCTTTAGTTCAATTGGCTTATTTTAAGAGTATAAAACTGAATTTTTCCAGCTCGCAGGGGAGTCTTTATCTAACAGTAGTTAAACAATCAATGAACTCTATTCTTCCAAGGATTCACTCAATAGCATTGGGGATATTCCTGGAATGAAGTCTCTTGACTTTTTGACTACTATTCTCGAGAAAGATGCTTGTGCATCTTTGGCTGAAAATAGTGAATACATCCCAAGTGACAACAGTTTCAGCCTAACTATATGCAATGCCTCGCTAGATGGAACCCTCTCTAACGGGTTGATCACTGGCCTGAAGAAGCTATCCAGTATTTTATCTGATATTCTAGAGATAGTTAGCAACACCAGTGATCCTGTAACTTTCAACTCTTTACTCTCCCAATACAGTGCTACAACTTCCTTAGTAGACATCTTCCAATTCAAGAGACAGTGTCTAGACATCTTTGAAAGTCTAATCATTTTCCTTGAGACCATAGCATCATCTTTGTTTTCTAACATCATCATAATCCATTCTGTCGTGATAGGTGTCTAAGCGAGCATGCTTGTGATAGTAGTTTGTGCAGTGTGGGTTAATCTCAATACATAAATTCATCACTCCGTGCATCGTACGCAGCTATTACTAGATGCCGTAGACATATCTTGTCTGATCAATAACTCCTATGTCATCTCGTATTTCAAAAGAAACAAGGGTTGAAAAAAAGAAAAAGAAAATGTTTTGGTCTCTTTTTAAGATAAATTACTATTCACACAATCTCTTTTTTCCTTACAGTATCGACTATCACTATTTAAAGAAATGTTATGCTATCTTTGTATCTCCCAATTTGCCTAAAACTGTATTTATCATATGAGTTATAATGCTCATCATTACTTCTTTTTAATTGCTCGCAATCCAAACATTTTTTTGTTAAGCTAAATCTTCTTCAAATTTATTTATCTTTTTCTTTTCTCCCTCCCTATTCGACATGATAGTCTTGTTTGATTATTGTTTTTCTTCAATAAAACGATCTAATCAATACTGTGTTTCAAATCTATTGGCATTGCTAATTATTAATGTTATTTCTATAAAAAAAAATCAGTTAATATCTTTATCTCTTCCGTTTGTTGAAACTTACAACTCCAATTAAGTTGTGCTTACATTGAGGGCTAACTGAATTTAAAAAACACACGCACACAAAACAATCCAAAAGGATAATCAAACAATCAATAGAGCATCTATTTTTGTTGTTGTTATTGCAAAGTCTTTTTGAATAATTATTTTAATTTTCTAAAGATTATGCATGCTTAAAAAAAGTAATTAAATTGGAAAAACAAGTAGAACCATTCAAGATTAATACCTAAACTAGAACTTAAATCACAAAACAAAAACTAAAAGCTGCTGATAGCTGAGACTGTGCAACATAAAGATAATAAAACGAAAGTGAAAGAAAAATACATCAACAGCAAATCAGAAGCAGATTTTTATGACGAGAGTACGAAAAACCATTAGAGATTTCTACTTAGAAAGAACGTATTCACTTGTAAAATCGTTTGATCGTCCGTTCTTATTAAGTCTATTTCTGATTATCTCCAAGCATGCTCAATACTTCTTGCTATCACTTTCTCCAGACATTGCAGAGCGAATTCAGTCGTTAGTGATGAACGCTCAATATTTGACTGTCATTATGTATTTTTAAAATAACAAGTCGATTATCGTCGCCTTTCTTTATGTATTCTCTGCCTTAAACTCCTTCATGATTCTCTAGACAATTTACTTTTGCATTCGTTTCGTATTTGGTTCGAAGTCTTCATTTAACTATGTCTTCCTCTCACTTGGCTATTAAATGTACTTTCACTATGCATTTATGATTTCAGCTTTGATTTCGATTCTGAGCATTGATTAATTCTTTGGATTAGCAGCCTTCAACTTCATCCTCACTATGATAATCAGTATTTTTAACATAAAAAAAAATATTTTAGAGTCTTGTTATGTGTGTGACTTTCTTTACATCTGTTTGTGCTTCATTTTTGAGAGAGAGAGAAAGACATAAGAAATTTGTTCACTTAACTATTAATCATTTTATTATTTTCTCAGCGATATTCCAGAGCATGCACGAGTACGATTATCGATACAAACGATATGATTTCCTAGCTGTAAGATCACCATTACAGCGCCTAATCACAATTCCCCTTGAATTATTGAGTCTCATAGCTTATAAACTCTTTCCCGCTAACTATTTACTCTCCAGCAATATCGCCTTGTATTTAGTGCTGTTTGCATTTGAAGCACATTATTTACCCATCTATGATAGACGCATCTAGATAGTTAGCCTTTTTGGATTTTTATTCAACTTACTTTATACGATAAACGCTTTGCTTATTATAAATACTTCTGCTTGGAGGGTGCATAACTTAGGCATTTTCATCCTTGTACCGCTGAGTTTAAAACTAGCAATCAAAATAATCGATGCTCGATTGGGGAATCTGTATGCTACTTTCTCAGCAATTCATCATGCATCACTCATTTCTACGGAGGGATTCAACACAGCAAGTAATAGATTACTTATCGATGTGTACTTAAGGTCTCTGTATGCCAAGTCTAAACTTAGCTATGACGACTATCTCAATTCGAATACTTCTCACTTCCTTGAGTAGCTAACTACCACACATTTAACGTTATGCTAATAATACCCATTCTGCAAATGCGCCAAGGTAAGAAATATCATTTCAAAAATTACAATAAAAGATTTTTCTTCACAATATAAATTTCCTAAAATAGGGCGCAGACAACGACTAAAAGGAAGACCCCAGACGCAGAGAATTCTTTCTTTTCTCTTATATTGAATCGTTCTATTAGAAACTCGTCGAATCACAGAATCAAAAAGTAACCAGCTTGTTATTCAGTTACTTAATGTTCGTCGTTGATGTCAACAAAAATCCCTCCAAAGCCCTAATTCTCGCCTTAGACATCTACAACTCCACGGACATTAAGATATCTTCCTTCCAAAAGCAATGCCTCTGCAACCTAATAGCCTTCATCAAATTCACACTCCTCCAAGCGAGCATGTCGTCAGCATCAACCAAATCCAAAGACTAAGAAAAACATTTCGTGGATGGCCTCACTTTTGAAGAAGATCTTTTCTAAACCTCAGATGCCATCCTCTCCTGCTTGGATTTAAAAATTCAAGCCATATCTCTTATCGGCATGAGCATCATCGACTTGCAAAAGGTGTTCTTAACTCTTTCCTGCTTGTACAATAAAAAAAATAGCTCCTTTGCATAGCTTAAGACGTTGGTTCAGAAAAACCCAAACAACTTCTTACTCCTCTACCTTATTGATGTGTTTTAATCTTAGTTTTCCTATGAGACAATTCTTTCTAAATACGTGACTCACTCTCAGAATTTAAAGGCATTCTCCAAAGAAAGTGAAAATTTCTCATTTGTTCCTCATGACAAGTGTCTCGTTTATATCTCCCTTCTCAAAGATATCGGGAAAATAATCAAAACTACAAATAATCTACAAGACATTGTACCTATCTTGTCACCATCTGAAGCTATTGGGAAGAATATATCCTTCATGCAGCCGTAGTATATTGGGAAAAGTCACGATTTGATATTGAAAAATTTCATCGAGAAATAATCGAACATTTAATCAACAATAGGATTTTCATGCATTGTTGGAGTTGATAAAACTGGGTTTGCAATGGCGTACAGTATTAAAGCACAGCATTGTCTTTTAAACACCACAAGCTTTGGGATGTGTGCTTAGATAAGTTAAATAAAAGACAAAAAGGAATATTTTTTAATAACTTTCGAGAATAATCATGAGATATTTTTGCTGTCTCAGTAGCTATTTGAGGTACTGTTTTCTAAGAAATATCAACCTCCTCCGAATTTACCTCCGATAAAGCTGGGAGCGATAATGCCAATCATTTCTTCATTGATAAAGAATGGTAACATAAACATAATATTTGTATTTGTAATGCAAAAGTTATTTCCTTGATTTTTGTATTTTTCACACAGAATGCTAAGACAAACCACTAATGAACTATGAGACGATAATAATTAAACCTAGAACCTAAGATTTTTCATTTAGCGATTCTAATTTCAGCACTCGAGATTCCTTAATTGAAGATCTCTTTAATTCTGATTTATATGCTATCAAAATTGATATTATGCCTTTTAACACAAACTATGTGCAATTCTTGATGATTAGAGTGTCTGAAATACGCAAGATCATGAGCAATTAGAAGAAATAAGCACTCAGAAAAATACTTTAAGAATTTGAGAAATATTCGTAATATTCTCCAGTGTTTATTGATAATTAAAAGAAGATTTTGTTGAATTTCTTAGCAGAAAGCGAGTCAAAAAGAGAAAATACATATTTGCTAACAGATTCTAAACCAAAAAGCAACGAAACAGAGTGCATTCTCAGTGCAATTTAACTCCCGTAAAAATCCGATTCTTGCAATGAAACTAATGCATCTCCAAAAAGCCCCCCTTGGAGTAATAATCATAATCCATTTTCAAATGACGAAATTTGCATAAGTAATGGCATCAACAGCAGTAATTCTTAAAAAAAAATACATGGCAGAACTGATGGTTTGGCGCAAGCTCTTTCTGTTGAGATGTAAAGACAATTAAAAAAGTAAAAGCACACTAGTTAGGTGTCAACACTTTCTAAGACCTTATCCCTAAATGATGCTCACTGCATTAATAGCTATGCCATAGAAGTTCCTGAAGTTCCTTCTAATTAATTAAGCCCGCTGAGTAATAGGAACGAGAACAGCAAAAATAATAATAATTTTTATGTAAATTCCCAAATTAATAGTAATTGTATTCTGCAGAGCCCCGTGAATTCTGCCTTATCACTACATAATTAAAACTTCAATGAACTCTAACTGTCACCTCATTAATTCGATTCAGGTAGATAACAATTAGCAGAGCCTGCAATTGAAATTGAAGTTTCATAGTAATCAGAAGGATTAATTGTCTCCAAAGGAGAAGAATAAGAACAATATTAAACGATATAATTTAGTTCTTAAAGATAACATTAGAAGGCATACAATCACGAAAAAGAAGTTAAAAAGTACGTTTCCAAGAATGAAAATGAATACATAATCGAGAATCATAAACAGAACTACTCTCTAAATTCTAAATCAACCAGACAAACAAACAAAAACCATAAAACGACTAAACATAATATCTTTTCTAGATAGAATACTAAGAAAGAATGCAATTTAATCGCAAATACTTCAAAGATAAAAGAATATTCAGCTGCTAAAAGTATTTTTGGGGACAATAAAAACAATCCAGATAGCTCTTTATCAGCTGTGAAGTAATCCCAAGCTGATTGTATTTTCTCAGAAGATAAAATAAATAACTTTGCTAGAGCTCAAACGCACAATCCCAATGAAGGAAGCATTCATTCGTCGTCTGCAAATTCGTATTAAAAGAAGTAATTTATAAGATGGGTTTTTTAATGGTAGAATTAGCAAATAAAAGTACAAAAATTCACAATTGTTTGTTATCTTTCTTCACAACATAATTTCTTTGTGATATTGAACTGGAAACTTTGCCTTTTTTGGTCATAGGTTCATGATAGATTAGTTAAGATCAGAGCGGAAGGTTTTAAGTCTGAAACTCATAAAAATAGCAGGAGTGCTCGCATTATGTGGCGTAGTAACAATGAATGTTCTGAATTTTATCAATCTAAACTAGACTCTGAATGATCAAAAGTCTGATTATCCAGCTATTGACTGGAGTTCTGATATTCAGATAAACTAAAGCTTACTTATGGGTGATTTGAATGTATATTATCTGCTGTAAATGAGTTAATTCGGTTTTACAACATTATCCAATCAGATTCAGTTTATCCAAAAAATACAACTGAAATAACTTGCACGAGTCTAAAAACTAAAAAATCGAATTAATGCCTACTAAATCACGCTATTTACACCTCAGACAATCTTGTATAATATAATTATGAACACGACAATGACATTCCATATTGCAGCTTCTGCCACGAAAGAATCCTAGATGGAGATACCTTTTGCTTATGCTGTAGTACAAATGATCGCTAATTTTTATTAGATTGCGAGTTTTTAAGATTATGATGGGATGTCCGAAAGATAAATTGACCTGAATTACTTTGGATCTATCTTATTACTGGAGAATACTAATAATCTAGCTAAGTAATAGATTGAAGAGTTATATAATTCAATGATGAAGAATGACTTTATCACTTTGATCGCGGTATTGCTGGTTTCTGCGATGTTCTCCTTCAGCTTCCTGCCAGTTTTTGGCTTCACACAGGATAAGAGATAGAAAATTTTAAGCTTGCTTTCGACGTTTCCACCAGAGTAGCTTGGATATTTGGTTTAGTAAGTGTCCTTGAATCGAGATCAATTAACATATGAGATTAGTTTGAATTTTAAAGGAAAATAGATGAAATATTTCAATAATAATAATGCTAATAATGATAATAATAATGGAAGTCAAAAGCGCACTCATTTCAGTAAACAATAGTCAAAAATAAACTTCAGCAGCAGAACAAATCCTTGTGATTAATTACAATACCGATCTAATTCCTTTGTAGTCATTCAGAAAAAGAAAAACATTAGTAGAACAACTCGATTATAATTCTTTAGCTGGCGAATATTCTCCTTGAGCGTTCTATTCCTGTCTATCAATATCTTCTATGCTTTAACTAACAACATCGTATTGAATTAATTCTTCTCCATTCAGCTCAAAAATCGAGAATTCTTGAGTAAAAAAAAAAATATTATTTAATAAGTTGTTGTTGTTGTTGAAAAATGATTTTTAAATCATAAATTGTCTATTGTTTTTTCTTAAACCCTTCCCATAGATTCATTGACTTTTATGTCTTAGAAGATCATTGCAGCTTTAAGTTATCGCCCTTCGCTTATTCGATACAGAATAACGCATAATTAAAACATCTACGATTCATATCAATCTCATGCTTAGAATGTTGCTACAGAATTAACTGAGAATTTCTATTAATTTTCCCAGACCATGGCAAAACAATAATATATTTCGAGATTCCATTAACAAGAATTTAATCAGTTCGTAATGCCTTTATTAGAAAACGACATATGTAGCAATGTATCTGTAACCAACAACAGCGTATCGGACTGTTTAGGGATATAAAACGGGATATTTGAAAAAGGATTAATAGCTGTAGTTAAGTATTTAATCGAAATATACAAACAATCATTAAAGACGCTAACTCTTTCTAGTGATGCTGATTTAGTCAGCACAGTTGATAGTCTATTATCTGAGTTGAGTTTTGAGGAATCGTTTGAGCTCAAAAATTAGTTTGACATTATCATCAATGAGATATTTTCTTACATGAGTACACTGACATTAAATTACTACGACCAGTTTATTCTACTAAATATCATATTTATCACGATACAGCTCGTTACTTTTTTCTTAGCTGGATACTTTATATATTTAAGGTTCTTTACTGTCTCCTTTGACTCAATATTTAAAACGCAGAAACTTCTTGGCCTTATTGACACATAGCTCTTGTGTGAGAATCAATATGTACTCTCGTATTTAAAGAATAGTAAATGATAATTAAAGCAAGGGGAGGATCAAAAAGTTGCTTTAAGAAGACTATTTCTTGCATTTGAAGATTTATGTTATGATATTTATCGTTTGTTTTCTTCTTAACAAAAATTTTAGATGATTTTTTTTCTGAAAAGGTTTTGGTTCAACAATTGCATAAAAGTTACACAGTATTCTTATCGCTTCTTTATTTTTGTATCGTTTTGGTAGCACAACTATGTGTAACTCCTTAATTTTCAAAAAGCAAAGCATCAATATTTGAGCTTGTGATATCTAGATTTGAATTATTTTCAATTTTATTCTAATTTATCCAAATTTTGTATTACTTATCATTATCTGTCTTAAATAAAATTTAATTAGATTCTCTAATGGTGCATTTTGCAGTTATGAATTTCAAAGTAATGCTGTAAATCCTGTTTATATTTTTAGTTGATCGAAATGATAGAAATCAAGCAGACAAAAGTAAATTTTAAAATCTTATTTTCAGACCAATAGATCTGTTGCATGATTTTCATTCTTCCTATTTCGAATCATCTGCGTAGGGCTGTAACTTCTCTAATGTATCTAAAAAGAAGAATCAAGTATTCCAATTTATTTCATCCCTTCTTACTTCTGTTTTGAGAGTAATCTAAATTTTGCTTGAAATTAAATTCAAAAAAACATTTATTTATTTTTTTCCCTTGATATTTTCAAATAAAAACAACCAAAATCAAAGGTTTGAATAGATTAAATCTCCCCCTCTTCCTCCCCCAACAAAAACCTATCCAATGGCTCTTCAAAAAACTGCATGTCTTTCAATAATAAACAAATTCAAATTAAATTGTCTCTCTCTCTCTGTGGCACTTCATTCAGCCTTTCGAGAGATTAAAACAATCACCTTTTAGACTGTGGTGAATAATCGAGTTAATAAAAAAGTTTTGAGAAATTTAATAGAAAATTTATGATTCATCCAATTAATAATCTAAATCATTCGCTGCAAGGGGATGTAAGAGCAATAATAACAAAAAGCTAGCTCAAAAGGAGAAGCAAGAAATGTCTTCATCAAATTCTACCTCGAAAACACCTATTTGTTAATGAAATCCTTTGATCGCCCTTTCTGGTTGAGTTTAGCGCTAGTAGCCTGGAAACAAGCATAATACTTTCTAGTCATGTTATCACCTGAAATATCAGATCTCATCTAGACAAAATCAAGAAATGTCAATTATCTTTCTTGGATTGTATTTTTTTAAGATAACGATACAATCGAGTATTGTTTTCTTCTTGTGCTCTTCGTGTATAACGCAGTGATCTTAATATACTTCCTTGTGCATTTCATGATATTTCTTCAAACTAGAAAATACGCTCGGAAAGATCTTTTTCTTTCGTTTATGTTTCAAACATACTACTGTGGAGTCTATATTATTTCCTCTCTCGCTTCGATCCTTTAATTCAAACAGCAGCCAGCGATTGCTGTTCTCAATCTCATATTCACGTTTATCATTGGTAACACAAATAAAAAATTCTTATTTCTTTTTCCTTTTCATTTCTGAATTTAACTCTTATTTTGATTCCTTTTGCTCTAGCTGGAATCTAAGCTCTCCATGAATACGATTAGCGATTCAAGAAACGAGATTACCTTTCAGTAAGGCAATCCTGGTAAAGAACCATCTCTTTGAGCATCGAAATTGTAATTCTCATACTATACTCGTTCTTGTCATATAATTCATTACTTGTCGCCAGCATGATCTTCTATGGGTTACTCTTCATAATGGACGTCAAGGAACTAACATTCTACGATCAAAACATCTAGATCCTCAATACAGCAGGATATATTTTCAATTTTTTCTGCTGCGCTAACACTCTATTTCTGCTGAATATTAGCTAATGGTATCCATTTAATGTACCCGTGTTGATCTTCTTTCCATTGAGTTACTAGCTCTCGAAGGTTCTCATACAGTTTAGAAAGCAATAGATACTAAAAATATTCATGACACCATCGAGATTCAAAAAAAACAAACTTATCTATGATCTTATCGATGAAAGCGCAGCGTCTCTAGAATCGCTTGATCTGTATCTCCGTGCTCTGTTTTCTGATACACGAATGGAGTATGATGAATATCTCAACTCACCGACGTCCGTAGTTCTTGAAGGAATTGTTTAATCTCATAAAATTCATTGCTAATAATATCCGTTTTGCTATTGTGCATAAGTAACGCATTTATTGAGAAAAAGAAGTAGATTTTGTGATTCATTTTGTTGTTGATGCTAATTGAGTTTGTTTTATTTTTGTTCAGGAACTTACCCATGAAGAGTTGGGTTAGAATGAGTCAAGAATCTTTTATTTAAATGACTACATTGAGAGATGCTACTAGGTCCAAGCTGAGAAGATAAACAGTAATGCTAGTTTCATTACATTTAGCTATCTCATGTATGTGATAGATGTGTCTGGGAATGAGACAAAGACTCTCACTTTAGCCCTCAAATTATTCAATAGTTTGAATAATAAAATGAGTTGGGTTCAAAGGTAAAAATTGCATTAAATCATTCGATTCATCAATTCCTAAGTCAGGCTCTTAGTCAAGCAGAACATGGGCCTAGGGAAAAAATCAAACCAACCTAAAATGAACTTTATCGAGAATATAAACTTCGATACAAAACTGCTAGAAAGCAGCTTGTTACTTGGCTAATGCTTAGATCTTAAACCAGCTGCATTGGCAAGAATCGGGTAGAATCACGTTGAACTCTAAGAAGTTTTTGATGTATTCTCGCAACTCCGAAAACTACGAGAATAACTAGAACAATAATTCAAAGGGTTAATTTCTCTTTGCCAAGATAGCGTCTTATTATCATACATGATCGAATTATTCGAAAGATCATTATCATTCGATGCATCTGTGTCGAGATTACTTCGTTACACGAAGAAAATGGCATTCACAGTTCGAGCGAATGGATCACAAAGCATCAAACTCAACGGATACAGTGAAGACAGCTGCGTAGTTTTCATAACATTACTTTCAGCAAACGGCACAGTTGTGAAAACGTCTAAGAATCTCAAAGACGTCGTGCCTATTTATTCATCGGAAGAAGCGATTGGGAAGAATATCACGTACATGCAGCCACCTGGGATTGCTAGATTTCATGATAAAATCGTCATGAACTTTATCTAAAAAAAATAAGTTAGCAACCATATTTCAAATTATCCTCTGCTTATTGGGATTGATAAATAAGGCTGGGCGATTCCTTATCATATTCAGCTTTAGACGTGTCTGATTGGTACTGAGGATTTCGGTGTATGCGCTTGGATCAAATAAATCGTCGATTCGTCACTTTACATTGCTGTGAATTAGTTGAATAATTTTGAAGTATTTGCAATCTCCAAGCTACTTTTTGATGTGTTGTTCCAAGATACTATTGAGAAGAAGTCATTAACTTCAGTTTGTCTTGCATCTCTCATGCCTTCGCTTGTAGGATTCGTCTAGAAAGGTATTTAGAATGAAATTATTAAGGAAATTAACATATTTGTATTTTAGGATGGACTGCTATGAATCCAACATACGAAACAATCATATTCAAGCCTTACAGTGAGGAGTTTTGTTTTAGTGAGATAAACTACGAAGAACGGAGTAGTTTAGTTGCGGAATTATTCGAAGTGGAGATGTATAAAATCAAAGCAGACATATTGCCATTCAATAATAAATTTGTGAATTTCTTCTAAATAAAAGTCGTTTATCTAAGCAAATTAGATGACTTTCCATCGAAATTAGAAGCAATGCGAAATCTCTTAAATGACTTTGAACTGTTTAAGCTTTATAATATCGGATTTATCAATGAACAGCGATAAGTTTTAACGGATATGAACACGAAAATAACAGAATAAGAATTAACTAACCCGAAGACTTTAGGCCATTCAAATGACAGAAAAGAAGACGGATTGCAGACTATTCCATCAAATCAGTCAGTAAGTGAGAATACAATGACAGAACACAATGAAACAACTCAAAACAAACCATCGAATTCTACTCGAGAAAAAGCTAAAATCTTGGAAAAACAAATTAAAGAACTCGACAGGTTTAACGATGAAGACGATGAGGGATAAATGAATTTACTCCATAGTCTTCCGAGATTGTTGAGCTCAGAATAAGAAAACATGCGTGCTAATGATTCTACAACTCATAACTTAAACTATGTAGCTGAGCATATTATCAACAAGCCAAATAAGCTAGAAATTGCAGCTTTTCATGCAGACAACAAGAACCCAAGAATAGCATAGATTGAACCCAATAATAAACTCGTAAAAGAAATCCCAACTAATAATAACAACAACACAAGTATCTTTAACACCAACGCTAACAACAATAACGTAAGTGGGATTGTTAACACAGTTGGGAATAATTTGAATATCAGCGGGATTGGAAATCAAAACATAAATATCAGTAGATTTCCAAATAGCAACACTAACAATAATAGTGTGAGTAACTTTCTAAGTAATAACATGAATTATGGTTCTGCTGGATTTAACGCTTTCAACCAATTCAACGTCAATAATAGTAATACCACTGGGATCTACATGGAGAAATAAAATAATTTCAAGGAAACACAGGAATTATCTTAATCGAAGATCAATCTCAAAGGCAATCTCAACTAATCGAAGTTCTAAGAAATCGGCTAAGAAAGTTACTACGAGATGCAGCTACCTAATAGGCGAGATCTCTTCTTCGAGAAAGTATCTGATTAGTTTATTCTCCCAATCGAGTAGCAGCAACCAAATCAGCAGTAAATTATCAACTCTGAAAATGAACTTCGAAAATTAGACACATAGATTCTCTTATCCTAAGTCTAT
>Ga0302271_10001166_pt1 | contig 25690 bp, 16 predicted proteins | sample III_Bog_N1_1_FD_198767 | JGI IMG/M metagenome (GOLD analysis project Ga0302271, IMG submission 198767) | Peat permafrost microbial communities from Stordalen Mire near Abisko, Sweden - III_Bog_N1_1 | ecosystem: Environmental > Terrestrial > Soil > Wetlands > Peat | place: Sweden: Abisko... | reverse complement strand
AAAAACACAATTAATTTTTTTTATTTCTTCTTTCTTAAATATGTTTTTTTTTCTTCTAATTTCAAGTCCTTCCTGAAATATAGAATCATTCTAATTCTCAGCTAACCCCACCAAATGGAATTAAAGTGATTATCAATCCAGCTCAATAACAAAAACAAGAGATCAAGAGAAAATTTCCATTTTGGGGAGTATCAGTATCCTAACAATTTTAATTACAATAAACTTCAAAACAAACAAAAAACACACACACACATACACACTTACAAGAACCAATAATTACACCTACTCTGCTTTTGTTATAATAATATATCTAATTACTCACTTCCTCTCATTGTATCCCTTTTCTCCCTTCTTCTGATATGATCTAATTCGTGATAATATTCTCAATTCTATAAATCGAAGTCGAATTCGGTGCAAGTAATCCTCTATTCAATTTCAAAGCATAGCCACTAGAATCTAAACTATCTCTCACTATCAATATATGCTTCTTCAATATAGGACAGATGATATGCTAAAAGATATGCGAAATGAAATATTAACTTAATGGTGGTGGATCTAAGTACAAATGATGGGAATTCTTGATAATAATTTTATTCTCAAACTACCAATGCTGTTCGTCAACGGTTAAAAACAACCCACTTTCTCTAGAAGTACCATGATTGTAAAGCAGCACACGCACACCAAGAAGCCTTCCAGCTGCACCGATTAGCTCTAGTGTCAATGGTAGTAAATACCCTGTGCTCGAACTTTACCCTGAAATTTCTTTTTTTGTACTCCCGAAATTCATCTATCCAACCCCATCTTGATTCAAATTAACTTCCGTCATGACTCTCACATACGCTGCTGAAACAATCGCCTGCTTGACAATTGCATTATCTGGTTCTGCATCTGCAGATTTTTCTTTTTACTACAACGATTCATCATTTTTTTCATGCACATTCAATGCATAAAAATCAGGTAAATGGCTTAGAATCGCTATTTTCTCTGATCTATGCAATCCAGGGTATTCCAACCCATAAACCTACTAAATCTACTTACAGCTAACTACTGCATTCCCTTATGCTCTAATCTTCCCACCACCTGGTCCAAATGTCAAATGTACATTTCGCAGAATCACTTTCACAGCAATTTCACCCGAAATCATATTCTCCTGCGCGATTTAAATTACTTTCTTCTATCCTAACGACCATATTCGCACCCTCACAAAATATGGCTACTTCATGATTCCATTGAATTAACCACCTGCTGAACCTCGCAACTCACCTTAGGTTTAATCTTAAATCGTCTGCACAATTACCTTTATCAATTCAGTTATTTCAGTAACTAACACACTCTCATTCAAGACTCTAAACGCCCTAACCTTATACGTTCCATCTTTATTCTTATTTTCCATATTTCTATCCCCCTTATCTGCTGCTTCATTCATCCACACTCGTTACTACAATTCCTTCATCTACTCATTTCTCTATTCCTCACTTTCTCTCGTTGACCCAATTAACTTCTCCAGCTCTTCCTTAGCATATTCATTCTCACTCAAGCACTCAAACCACTTTTTCATACTCCCCATGTCCATATCTAAATCGACTTTGAAACATTATTCTGCGGATGATTTCTTAGCTAAAACAATCCTGAATGTATTTCCTTCGATGTAATGCAACCACCATGAGATCGTTTCGCCAAACAGCATAAACTCCTATACCTTACTGAGTAAACCACAAGCACTTGATAGGATCTTCAATTCCTGGGAGAAAAGGTCAACAAAATATAAATTGTCATTCAAGAAAGAAAAACAAAAACAATTTTTTTTATTTTTTGATTTCGTTTTGTACATTTAACCCTGGATCGAATGCGAGGAAAGGTATCAGGAAATATTTATTCAAGAGATACGTACTCTAACACATATTCAAGGAGAATGTTGCAGGCAGAATAGGATGGTAGTTTAAATTCAACAATATTAATTTTAACTATTCCTTCGATAACGTTTGTTTTGCTAGTTATTTCTGTTGTGTATTGCTACTCCCACTTATGCATTCCATAGCAATTAGTTCTAATTACCCTGATTTATAGAGTCTAGAAGTCAACTAATACACCTTATTGTTGATGCTGATTGATTTTACAAGTCCTAGAGATTTCTGTGGTTGCGATTCCAACAGCAATAGCACACCAAGCAAAGGGGCAGAAGAAGAAGATGCTGCTGATTACACCTTGCCTCTTGATGGTGGAATGCTAAGTAATTATTATTATTATTACATCTAAACTTGCATTGCTTCTTGCTATTACATTTGACTTTCTAATTTCTTTAATTACGCTATTTAGTCATCTATGAACTGCTGTTGTTATCGGTGTAATTGCTAGGAAGTAGTTCTTTGTGATTCTGTGAGATTACTTAGTAAGCTCCGCAATGATGATATTTCCTTGATAGTAGATTGTTTTTCTTGCTCGAGATTCACGCTAGAACTCAAGAGCTTTGACATCATCGAATGGATGCTAGCTTCGAGGGTCTAAGGGAATAATAAATTATAATAAACGTTAGATAAACTTCCTAAGAAATATTGAAAACGAATGTAAAACTTGTAAAATTTATCATTTTTTTCGTTTCTTTTATCTATTTGTTCTTACGGATATTTAGATTATCTACTACTGTTAAAGCTATGATAACTCTTATGATGGCTGCTAATTTATTAAAGATTGCTATTAAGATTTGATATCTGGTTATTGCATCTAGATTTTATCATTTGTCTTAGAATTCTTTGGATTCTAGGTTATTTATGCCTGTACTTCTACTAAAGTTGGATTAATTTATTTGATTTCACTGCTGGAAATCTTTTATGAATTTCTTTAAACACCTGAGGGGTTGTTTTGCTATTACTGCTACTGTTGCTCCTTGGTTGTATGTGCCTTCTTCCTAGAAACTTCTTCTTCTTGTTCTTTTCTCTTTGTATCTCCTTCCGATTATACAGGTGATTATTACAATTAGTTTCCTATTAACTCATCTCTCTATCCATAACCAATTTAGTCTTCAGATCTATTCAGATCATTTCTCCCTTAAATCCCTCCTTCTCTCACATGATCTATATATTTCAATTATCCTGACTTATTATTCCCTTAAGAAGTGCTATTCTTTCGATGACCAGTCACTTTATTCCCATTATCCTTCATGCCCTTCTTATTCTTGTCAAAGTAAGGTGTAGATTCATCATTCTCCTCAATACCACCATCCTCTTTTGCGTGCCCTTCTCGCATCATCAAATCCTCCTTAGGTATTCTCTACGAGCTTATCCTAAACAACGAAGGTTCCGTTGATACTCTAGATGCGTTTCCAATGCCAACATAACTCCGCATAGTCGTATCTTATCCACCACTACTGTGACTTGCATTGTGACAGATACTTATTGTGTTACTTGCAGTCTTCATCTTAAAGCTACTGTTGTTATTGTCATGTATTTTAAGTTTCCTGTGCTAGTCTAATTTATGCTACTACTGCTACTACTCTATTCCACTTTCTCTCTGTGTATTTTCCCTTTTACCTATATATCCCCTTTGGAGCTACTCGAATCTAACTACTCGTACTACTTCCCTGCTGTCTAATTCTAACCCGCATTCTTGTAAAACTCGCAGAATCAATGGAATATGCGCAATGCTATTTCTACTCTAGCTACTATTCTCTCCTCCTCCTCCTGCTGCTGCTGCTGGTTCATCCAATATACTTTATACTTTCAATAGCACTTCAATGATTCTATGACTAGGATTGAAATACTTCCTAGCTAAGCCAATAGCATTCTTCAGAAAAGGAGCATCCACTAGCCATCCCCGCTCAAGTTATCTATCGTGTTCATCAGTATTATTCTCGATTCCAATACCACCACCATCAACATCACCATGCCCCCTCTCCTTAGCTCTTCCCTTGATTCTCTGCAACACTTACGCATACACATACCCAAACAGCATCACTGCTAACTCTTCTAAGAATACCTAATCCTTTGTAAGATACTTCCTCGATACCGATTGAATCAATGGAAAAAGCTACCCTTCACTTGACGAAACACTCCTACTTAAAATCCTCTCCGCTGTATCGAATTCCCCTTGGATCAGCGCACACACTGCAGCGTTGTTCAGCATCGAAGAACGAACTTTACAGGAAAGACATGAAGCTGTATTCGTATTATCATTACTACTGTAAGAACCTTCAATGATCTCTGTTAGAAGCTGGAATTGCTAGAACCCTAAGGATAAGTTACCTCGGCGAATGCTAGCTACACCAAGACCATTCAAGTACCTGCATTGGTCGTCAAGATATTGCAGTTGTTATCCGTATTGATGGAGTTCATTGCTGCGTATGGATTCCATTGATGATAACTTCTAATGGGTAACAACAGCAGAAGAAGAAGAAGAAGAAGAAGACCTAGTTGTTATCATCTATTGAACAAATAGCAATTACGCCATGAATGCTTCTAAGACTTCGATTGCAGGATCGTATGTATTTTGGCATGATGGAACAGATGAGGTTAAGAGGTAAGGATTCGAGGTATCAGAAAGAGATATCGCAGGATGTTGTAGCTGTGAATTCAACAAGGGGTTAATTTCAAGGAGACCATCACGAAATGGATTAGTACTACTATAAAAATTTCTGCTATCTATTGAAGAAGGCAAGGTTACATCAGCAAAAGGAGAAGAACTAATAGGTGAAGAATGTGTACTCGCTGTAGATATCAATGAATGTATACTGCATACCCAGGATAGCAAAGTAGAATTATCTGAAATATTATTGTAATTCTATTATTATGATTATCCATCTATCACTATTGCTATCTCCTTCAGCTGATCTCTGCAATATTCCGCAAGTTCTTCGGCGCACTGCTGCATCTCTCCTCTGCTACAGAGGTATTCCATGAGTTTAACTATCTTCTACGGGGAATACTAATAATTATTTTATTTGTAATTAGTTGTTATTCCTTCATATGGTGGTTAAATTGATTGCTGTTAGGATGATTCTGAGGGCATGAATGGCTAAATCGGTTGTTTCTATGGTGATTAGGTGAATGGATTTATGAAAACTGCTGCAGATGATTGAGAATGTGATTGGTTAGTTCCTTTAAAAGGTTTTGGAGTGTTTCTTTGGTTTTATTAGATGTATGGATGAGTAGACGATGTAGCTAATAATCCCATTGAAGGGATAACTTGTTAATGTTGTTGTTGTGTTCCTCTTGGATAGAAGTAATTCGATGACTGTGTTGCACTCATGGTAGCCTTATTCGATCGAGATGTACTGCTACTACTGTTGCTGGGGCTGCTGCAATTTCCATTAAATAAATGCTAAATGCGCTCTTGTTGTTGCTGTACGGAGGGATTGTTAGAGGATGTATACCCATTGTATAACTCAGGAGGGTGATATGGTTGAAATACTGATGGGATGGCTGCTGTTGGTGGTGACCAAAGAGGATTGTTTTGTTGATATTATTATGATGATTAAGACTGTGGAAATCGCTGGAACTATTATTGTTATTATTCCTACAATGATTGAAAGAATACTTGTTGTTGTTGTTGCTACTGCACAGGGAAATTAAACATAGATGCAAGCTATTTTCCCCTGTGTTGGTTGTTCGCAGTTGCTGGCGACATTTGCTAAGAAGGAAACGCAAGAAGTCCCATAGCTGATCTAGGAGTTGATGGTTTCGTTAATGAAATCGACGATTGTTGTTGTTATTGTTGTGATTGAGCTACTTTCATCTTCCTGCTGGTAATACTTCCTTGACTGGGTCTACCCGAACTACTCAATCCATTTTGCTTCCTCGTAAAAATCGAATAGTTTGCATTACTTTATTTTTATGGTGTGCTATTCTCGATTGTCTAAGGTGCTTGGAAAAGTCTATTATCACTTTAATTCTATTATTGTGCATAATCTGTAAAGTTATTATGGCTAGTACGAACACCTCTTCTTGGTGTGCCTTCACTCATAGAATTAGTTCTCTCTCTGTCTCTTGGGTAATACTGCAAGAACACCCCTTGAAAAGAGAGAAAAGAGAGAAAAGAAAGAAAAGAGAAAGAAAGAAAAAAGATAACTGTCTTTAAGTTTCTTCTTCTTCTTTTGTTGTCCTGTTTGCTCTCTCTGTTTCTCTATTGCTATCCTAAAAGAGAGAAGGAGGGAGGGGGTTCTTTAATAAACTTTTGACCTCTGTTGAGAGTCGTCTATCTGTTGCATATTGATGAATTGATTGATTGATCAATTCCTCCCCAGCTTATCATCAGCTTGGAGAGATAAAAAATGATTGTTTGATTTAATTCCCTAGAACTAAGATGAAGATCTCCCTTCTCTCCCCAGCTCTCTTTCTCTCTCTCTTTCTTTCCCAAGGTTATTACATCAAGTAATCATCAAAGTTATGACATTATATTTTGTGAGTACAAATATATTAATTTGTGTTATTGGTTGACTGTAGTGTTCTGATCCTTTTGGAAAGAAATAAAGTGATTTTGTGTTTATTTCTGATAAACGAACAGAAACTTAAAGGATATTAGATGCTAAATAATACAAAAGCATAAAAGGTGATTATTTAGAAAATTTGATATGGAACATTAAATAGGAAATAATTTAGAATTATTTTTATTATTTTAGTATTATGATTTAACAATCGAACTGGTAGGAGAGATTAAATAGATAAATATGGAAAAAACCAATTAAAACAATACATATTTTTCGATTATGCTGCTTGTATTGCCATTTTCAATATTTTAGAATATAAAAATTAAACGAAGACATCATCTTTTGGATTATGCCATTTGGGATTCAATATCTTTTATTCTCCAATAGACAATTTAAAATAAACTTCAAGATCAGTCAACTGATACATAACATCGAAGTTTTGCAGCTGAGATTGATTTTTAATCTTTCAATAATTTTATTCGAAAAATAGGTAACACTCATACACACACACACAATCACAGCATTTGAGTGATCAATGGAAAAAACAATACAATATTGAAATTATTTGCCAAGGAGTCTGAACTCAAAGAACAATCCGTATTAATATCAAAGGCAAACAAGCAGAAGAGAGAGAACTTACAGTAACACATTAATCTTGCGCTTTATCTTTAACTTACTACTAGGAATTATCAAGGAAATTCTAAAAATTAATTAAATACTGTAAAATAATGCTCCAAATATTGTCTAGGTTTGAATATTGATCTTTCACAGGGGAGAGGAAGCTAATCCCTAAATCCTAGTGACTCCGATTGAGTTTGTCTTAAATAAAAAGAGAATAATTTTCATCAAAAACGAAAAATAGTCAATTACACACACTGTAAAAGGAAAACCCCAGAGGGGAAAACAAAAAAATAATTATTTTTATTCTAAATTAATTAAAAGTCTCCGTCTTCACACCATCTTCCTGTTCTATGCATCCACATTCTTGGCATCATTAGCGACCGTAAAGCTCTCAAACACTATCCACTGGTTCTAACGATCATATCGCAACAATCTAGAATCCCTCTGTAGTTGCTAACATTCATTAGAACGATCTGAGATGTCACTCTGAATAAACAACGAGGATCGACTCTTATGATCAACCCTCCAAAGGAGAGAGCAACGAGTCATATTACTACAACAATGGCCATATAAATGTCATTTCTACTTCATAATGTCATTTTCAGACAGTTGAAACAACACCACCACCACCACCGTTTATCCACTCGGAAATTTATCAAAGACTAGGTGTGATTCCATCTGATTGCAGTTATTTCAACATTCCTCAATTTCCTGAGGAACAGCATCTCCAGTGTAGAGAAAACGCATACCTAACGTAAATGACTCTGCCAACAGATCACCAACAATGTGCATACATTCCAATGTTTTAGAATAATAAAATCTCATCAGGCCAAGATGATGGTAATCATATAAAATTTATATTTTTGACAAATGAGTTTCGTCTTGAGAATATTTTTCTCTTATTATTTTATTGATTTATGCATCTACAGTGAACTATATTTTGGGCAGATTTTGTTTCTAATTATTCACTTTAGTATTCAAATTGTTTGCTGTTTGCTTATTGGTTTTCTCTTTCTCATTCTCATAGAAATTATAGAAAAGTTAGAATATGACCAACCAATCACAGAAACTCATAGAATAACACCCTTTGATACTAGATTCATACAAGGTCAACATCAGTTCCATCCACACCAATTTCAATAGTAATGTTAGTACTAAAGAGTTCCTTATTCCCAGAAATATTTTCCATAATCTTGTTTATCAAGTACCTCTTGCTAATAATCATGCAACATCTGCGAAGAAAACACATATTATCAACATAATAATCCAATTTAACAACAATAGCATCGACAACATATGACATACCCAAATAATTGTCTTCCCATTAATCAAGGAGAAATACCAAATACTGGCAATGTTCCTTCCCAACTAATCTCCGATCAAAAACTTGAAAACTAAGAAGATCCCCAAGAACACAATGAAAATGATAATCAGCAAGATATTTAGTAAGATCCAAAAATTGAGTACTAAGAAGAAAAAGAAGAAGAGGAAGAAGATGATAAAGAAGTTGAAGAAGATGATGAAGAATAAGAAGAAGATGAAAAGGATCTCAGCTAAAATAATCAAAATATCCTATCCAACGATGAACAACTCAATAATAATAACCCCCACTTCAATCCTTAGAATCTTCAAGAATCTCAGTCTAACATCTATAACAATAAAACCCTCGAATTTCCATCATCTCACCATACCTTATCCAATCCTCAAAAACCACCAAGAAACTATATAAAAAAATCAAGCAAACAAGCATAAATCATGTTCATCGGGAAAAGACTCAACACAAAGGAAAGAGAATATAGCGTCGTAGAAGAAACAAAAACAAAAAAAGAAATTGGCAAGCTCAAATAATTCCACAATCATCTCAAAGTCTTCATGCTGCAAAGCTGCAAGTACATCCAAGAATAATTGCTAAAGTATCCAACAAACGAGCTAGACTGCTCAAATGACAACAGCAACGAGACGAATAGTACTTTGTAGTTGTAGTAGCACATTCAATATTTAACATATTTCAAGCATCGCTTTTAGAAAAGTGATTTAGCTTATTTTCTCAAGAAACCTGAATATATCGCAATGCAGGAGGTAATTGATATTATGAATATTGAGCCTCTAAAAGCGAGACTTCTAGCGTAAAGAAGAATCGTATATCTTTTCATAATTATCAGCAGTTTCGCGAGCAATTAACTTGTATCTTGCATGTTCAGCTAATCTGATTGTCAAAGTAATAACAGCATTAATCTCAACAGGGCATCCTCCTTCCCTTCGCAGCTTGAATAGCTTCCATAAGAAAATCCTGAAAATAGTCAGCCAAAACTGATGTCTTCCTTTAATTTGTTGTCAGAAGGCGATTACGATGAGAAACTTGCTATTTTCAAAGACATGACTAAGACTTTTTTACTTGAGCATCTGCGAACTCATCCGTAAACGTTAGATTTGCTGAATAGCCACGTTGCCGCTGTGAACACCTTCAACAGATATAACAGATCGCTAATAATGCGTTTGTGCGTGTTCTAACTTGGCGAGAAAGTTTGCAAGAAGAAAGCAATGAAGTTCAACTAATTCTACACCAAAAATTACATTATGCAAACACTACTTTCACCAGATGTCATCGAATGAGTGAACTTAGCATTCAAAGGCATATTCTTCCTGTTTTTAACTTTTTAAATTGTAATTGTCTGTCCTCTTTTTTGTTCATTTCTGACTTAATTCCTCCCAATTCACTATTTATTAAGATTCTGCAAAGTGCAGGGTGTAAAATGTAATTTTTTCTTGTTTCTTCGATTTTTTCTCCAGAACGAACAAATTTTAATTGAAACCCTAAATTAAAGATACTTTTTAAGATTTTTTGTTAAATTATCTTTCCGGTTGCTTCTATCCAGCATACCAAGGAGGATAATAAAGAAAAAATAAGACAATTCCAGAATTAAAAAATCATTAGAAGAAAAGAAAAATGAAAGCCTTTTCATCATTATTTTTGTCATCCAAGTGGAATTCACTTAGGAAAGTATCATTAAGCTTCTAGCCAGCTTCGTAGATTTCGTTTTTAAAGAAAGGTTTAGAAAAAATGAAAGCAGATGAGCAACTAAAGGCTCAAGCAAATATGGAAAATCATCAATAGGGATAAAAATCATAAGGTTCTAAATAAGATCAAAGTAGTCTTCTCTCAGAATCTTCATCAGCTTCTTAATCTTAGTAGTTGAATACCTCACCGTTTGGGAAGCCATCTAACACAATGGAGGATATTGATGTTCAAAGGAGAGATGAATTAGCAGCAGATGAATTGGAATTTGAGAATATGTCAAAATAACATAGATAACTTTAAGCTATTTTAACATAACAATGCGATGTGCCTTTTAAACTCTACGGAATGTTGAAGCTACCTAAGACGAAAGCTGCGTATATGCCGGAGAGAGTATTCGCATAGCATAGAATTCCAAAACATCTTGTGATCGATCATCTTAAGAAAATCTACTTTGGTACACTGTATTCGATTGCAGCAATCGATGAGGAATTCCTTAGGGAGTATCTCGAACCAAGTTTTGCTGAAAAACTAATCAAATAACTGATTAACTACAAGAATCAAGGGTTCAAGATCGAAGTGTATTAGGACAACACAGGAATCAGAGGAGAACCTATCACATAAGGTAAAAATAATTAACAAAAAAAATGGATTTAATAAATTAGGTAAATTTTGCTAATAGAGACGTACATGGGTGATATGGTAATGATCAGAGGATTAGATGTCGACAGATCGAAGAATCTTAGTTAGAATGACTACCATATGTGGAAGGATATCGATGATATGGGACTTGTTGTGTATACTCCAAATTATCTTAGTGATCCACTTGAGTTTATCAATCCAGATAAGAATAAAACAATCTACGATGAATACACGAAAGTCATCATGAGAGTTATGCTGTATATGAAGAATCCTATTAGGCTTAGGATAACCAAACCAGATGGAACGGTCTAGCAAGTAAATTCATTTGATTTATGATTTTGGAAAGTATTTTAATGAATGGATTGTTTATTTTTTGGTTTTTTGCTGGATTGACAAATAGGTTGATGAGTTATTCCATACTTGGGAGCATTTAGCATTGTTTGAGACCTAAATGAAGGTACCTCCTAAATTCAAGAGTGAATACAAACTCGAAAACTACATGGAATGGTTAGGAAAGTTCAATTTCGGTGTGTGGAAGCTAGCTGATTTGGATAATTGGAACCTTGGTAATCCACTGATCATCAAGGATAGTGACAGAGAGAAGTTCAAAGATGAGATCTTCAAGGATACCAAATACGATCCAGAAACGCATATTGACATCAAAAACGTCTGAGATAATGAGAAAGAGGAAGAAAAATATGTTGGGTGTTTGTTGTTTCAAAGCTGTAGATGTTTTTGTAACTAGTTTTTCATTTAAAATGTGGAGAGAAAAAAACAGACTAAAAAACTAAACAAAATGAAGATTTATCATAGTTTTTTGTGTTTGAAATTTCTTGGAAAGATATCAAAAATAAGAAAGAGATTGAATGGATAAAAAGAAAGATAAAATCTAACTAGAAAAAGCAGAAAAGAGTAAGGTAAAATCAGCTAAAAAATAACCAAAACGCATTGAGAAAATCTACGATCGAAACAACTCAAAATTATCTTAAAGTGACGTGGATTTGAGTAAATTAGCGTAATTCTGGCTTCATCCACGATGAACGTCCCACAAAAAAGTAAAACTATCCCTCCCAAATTAAGAAATTTACCTTTTTTTACCTTTGGATCGCTCAACCTGGGAATTAATCAAGGCGGGAATTTTTGGAAATTTTCATTGAATTCATGAATTCTTGGCTAATTGGGTGGGGCTTTTTTTGCTTTAGTTACTAATTCGTGGATAGTCTTGTAGTTTTCATCTCCGCTGAGGTCACTTAATTAATAATCGCTTGGAGGCTTTGAAAGTGCTGCAAAACGATGACGGAGAAAATAATAGCCCTCTAAGTTGTGCGTTCTAGGGAAAAGTGAACTCAATGAAGATTATGAGGAGGAAGATAAGAATTGGATTCAATTGATATTTGATGGTTTTATCAGTTTGGAGTGGATTTCTAAAGGTTATTTAAAATAAACTAGAAAACACACAGATTTTAAAAATAGTTATTTTTTAAATAACAGAGATTGAGGGGGAAAGGGAGAAGAGGAAGAGAATATTGAGTTCCATAGAGCTTAAATGATGAAGGCTTAGTTGCGTTTTTCTGAAAGAATCATTGTCATTTTTAGGATGTAAAACAACGATTTGTTGAGTAATTTTAGCATTTGCAGTTACAGATCAGAAGAAAAGCAAGTAGAGTGAGCATTTTGAAAAATAAAAAAAATGCAAATTATGTGTGTATGTGTGAGAAACACAAATAGAAATAGAAGAAATTGCACCACACCTCTAAAATTTGGGTTTGATTTCTCAAACTGAAATATATGAAATCAGAAACTCAGCAGTATTTAAATATTTCTTGGGAAAAGAAGAGGGTATTATCAATTAATACAGTGTAATTACGTCTTCGCCTAATGAAAAGAACGAATTATTAAGAAAACAAAGGGAGTTCTGCTGGGAAAGTTAAGGAAAAAGAAAGGAAAAGGAATTAAAAGCACGGAGGGAGGGAATTAATTGAAAGAACAAAACAAAGACATTCGCTGGCTCAGATGAGAAAATCAAAGTGGAGACGAAGGAGAGATTTATATAATTGGGAGAAGTTTTTGCTTGGTTGTTGATTAAGAATAAAATACAAATAACAAAAACAATTATTTAAAAAAAAATAGCAAACCAAAAAGAAGAAGAGAAAAAGAGAACAAAAATCAAAGGGGAGAAGACAACTAAACACACTATTTATTTGCTCTAAAATGCACCAACACATCGTTCCTATGATGGTATCAACAGATTAACCTGTGCTATGTATCCGCAATTGTGGTTGCCGTCATCCAGAGAAATCTCATTGTCTTTCATGCCATCGTACTAGCGAGAAATACAAAATCAAGAAGAAAAAGGGTATCAACTTAGAAGAATGCTAAACCCACTAAAAGCACCAACAGCAGCAAAATTAAGAATCTAACAACCAAATCGACCACCAATGCAGTGAGAATCAAAATCCTAAATAACTTCCTAATTCACTTCCTTACAGTTAATAAAGCAAGAAATGCTAATTAAACTCGCGGGAGAGTCAAGATCTTCTTAGATTTAATTAATAACCTAACCTGTCAGGATACTCTGATTTGGATTACTTATTTGTAATTGATTTCGAGTGTACTTGCGATGAATACAAGCGATTGAATGTGCAAGAAATCATAGAATTTCCCATAATAGTTGTTGATTTGAAACTCGAAGCTATCACGCATAGATTCCATTCCTTTGTGCGACCAACTGTGCATAGATAACTCACTAATTTCTGCTAGAAACTCACAGGAATCGATCAGCAGACAGTAGACACTGCACCTGATCTGCAAACAGTTTTAAAATAAGCAGAAGAGTTTTTGAGCTAATTCTTAGAAAAAGGAAGCACTAAGAAAGTCGCAATTCTCAACGATTGTGCGTCAGATATTAGAAATTTCTTACGAAAAGAAGCTGAGTACAAAGGGATAACTTTAATGCCAGTTTTCAAGGAATTTGTTGATTTACGAAGAATCTTCCCTATCGAAATATCTTCGCATCCATAGAATATTGACGTAATGTTGAGCTCCGTTGGCATGGAGTTTCAAGGGAGAAAGCATCGAGGGTTAGATGATGCTATTAACATTGCCAGAGTCGCACTGGAGCTCAGTCTTAGAGGGTATGTTTACACTGAATAACTCAAAGAAAATATGTAAATCATTGAGAACATTCACTATTATGAACATTTACTCATTCTAACTTGTGAATCTCGCATGAAATCCTGTTGCAGCTTATCGATGGTGGCATATGATCTGCGACTGAATAGATTACATTCATATGCAGTTCAAAACAAAGTAGTTTAATCGAAGGATGTTTCTTAAGAAATTATTGAATATTGTGTAGCAAATGGATTAGATTTGAGTAATACAGCGATTTGTACTAAAGATGGTATGCCTGCTGCACTCGAAAAAGAGGGGATTTTAAGGATTAACTAGAAAGCTAAGAAGGGTCATGAAAAAGGGGTGAAAAGTGTTAGCCAGGGAGTATTATCTGATGCACCAAATGCACACCATAAGGCATCACTTTCACTTGATATTGCAGATAATCTTTCAACTTGTTCATCTTCTTCCTCTTCGTCGTATTCGTCTTCAAGTTCCCCAGAGCATTCTCGCAAGCTCTTCTTATAATCTACCAAGGATGCTAAGAGAATCAACGATAATGATGACACAGAGATCGAACAATCATCTTTGTCAATCTCATGTTCTTCAATTACCGAATCTTATGATTATCCAGCAACTTTATTCACTTAGTATTTCAGTCTTGCTAAGATATCTAAGTTACCTGGGATCAATATTGTCATTCAGGGTTATTAACAATCATAGCAGGGTCAGTAGCACAACCAGGAAATGATCTCCTTCCCTATGTATCCTTCGAATTCTAGAAGAAATAACAATACTTAGAATCCTAAGAAGAACACACAATAAAACAAAAATAACAGTTTCCCATCTACAGAGTGCTCGCAATTATCCTAATTATGTGCTTGGATTGGTTAGCTTCTTCAATAAGGATTCATATTCACAACGGATTTTCATTCTGCTGTTGTTACACCGAAAAAGAAGAATTCCTGAAGAAGAAAAAAATGAGATAGATACTCCTTTTGCTGCAAATATTTTTCACTAATTATTCTTTAATGTTTTCCTAATAATTCTTATTCCCCACCCTACACTTACTCCTCCCCAATAATATGTATCTCCATATAATCCACTCTTAAATATCTTTGTTTTTCTGTTTCTCTGCTGTACAAAATATTATTAATAAAATTTTGTGAAAACTATCAAAACAACAATCAATCCACATAGATACATCTGCAGTAAAGATAATCATCAGCAAGTTAAGCTGTAAATGCGATTATCATTTTTAAAAAACCAAAAATTGAAGAGAAAAAAATAACCTAACCTTTTTTTTTATTTTCAAGTGACTAATGTGATGAGAAACACCACTATTTCTGATAATCCTAAAAAAAGAGACATATTAATAAATATCCGTCGTTATTTGATTAAAAAAATGTCAAGAAAAACTACTAAGTTAATAAGCTGTTCTAAACTTTTTTTTTGGAAGAATCAAAAATCAAATCTTTACATAAATCAGTTGTCTTAAATTCGGATAAAGATAAGTAAAGCAAGAATTATAAAAGAGAAATATGGGTTGCTCAGTCTCTTCTTCTTCTAATACTTATTATAGCACAAGCGTTTTCCTCAACGTCATAATTGAAACCGAATCAGGCAAAACCTTCTGAATGCAATTGCTACCCTCCATGTTTGTCTCATAAATCAAAAACTAAATGGAAATGAGCATTGCAGCACGTGCAGATAGCTTTCAATTATTCATCAAATAGCAAGACGATCTTCTTCCAGTCTAGCTTATTGATGAAACTAAAGTTCTAAGCTACCTCTATCTTCTGAATAAGAACCCCATCATTTTACTAAAATAAAAAACAAATTGCAATGAAAGCAAGATCCAATCAGCAACTCAATCAATCGCTACTACTAATCACTTGAATTCCAATATTGGATTCAATAAAAAAGAGATTAATTGCATCTGAATAGCAGCTAACATCAGGGAAGGAAAAAATAATTCCGAATGGTGAAGTCCAATTAGATTTCAAAAACCCAAGCATAAACTTAAAACAATTTGTCCATAATCTGTTGATCCCTCTTAAGGCTAATTCATATTTCATCAAGATTAAGACATAGATTGTGAATGTTTCTAACCATGTGTCATGAGTAACAAAATTGGTATTGTTAGCTGAGAAATTCAATGGGTGATGCACGCTGTTGAAGGATTATCTCTTTGAAAACAATCCTAAATATGATTGTTATTTTCTTTTAAGTTATTTCTCTTTTTTTCTCAAAGTTAATTCTACTTATTGGCTAATAATCATCTCTAATATCTTTAACTCACCTTAGATCTAAATATCTGATAACTCTCTCAGGATTCACCAACAAAATCTTAAAAGGAAAAAACACTCTAAAAAACAATAAAAATATTCAACTTCCCTCTTAAAACAACCAATATTTCCAGTTTTTTATCTTGTTGATCTTGGGAGGAATGCTCTATGAGGTGAAGATATAAATTCAATTATAATACATAGTGCAACAGGACCCAATTTATTTGGGACTTCACCAACAAAATAAGAAAGAAATCGGAAGATGAAGATAAGGTAAAATCAAATCATAAAAAATAAAAAAATATCTACAGCCACTGGGACTGGGGGTGATTTATCAATACAACTTTCTCTTATTTTCAGGTTGAAACACTGTAGATCACAGACTAGGAGATAATAGTATTTTCTGATAATGATCTTCCTCTCATTGTCTAATTTTAATATTTCTACTTCATAATAGATATCCTTCATTTCATATTTATCTTTAATTTAATAAAAAAAAACCATCTTTCCACTAAGAATAACTTAAAAAAGCTTGTCTTTTGAATTATTTTCCCAAAACACAAACCTCACAAAAACACACAATATGATTTTACAATTTGCCATTCTCTTCCTCAGCATCTTTCAAATATTTTATAAGCTTCCTCTTAGCTAAACACTTTTGCTGTGAATTACTACACATCCAGCTTTTTCAATGCCATTTTCGTCTTGATTGTTGGTAAAAGTGTGTGCTCAAAAAAATGATTCCATTTCTCAATATCCTTCTCTTGCTTTTACCGTTATTTAAATGGCATTTCTAATCTCCAAGCGAGATAGTTCGCGAATTCCGTAGCTAACCCGCTAGATGAAGCAAGAACAGATGAAAAGTTAACTTGCGAGGCGATTCTCAACATAGTGTATGCTAAATCATGTTAACTGAGTGTATCAGTAGCTGTGAACAGATTATATGGATTTGGGAGTGCAATGATTTAATTATTCGATATCACTAAGCCTATTGATTTATGTAGGTAATCTTTTAGGTTATTTAAATCGTCTAAATACACCTAGAAAACCAACAAAAAACACATCAAAAAAAGAAAAACTTGTCATAAAAGAAAGGTTAAATTTCTGACTTCTAAGTTTGAAAGATGGTGTTTCCTCCTAGCGAAGGGTATTTTATCTGAATTCAAAAGAAAATGATTCAGAAGTTCCTTCAAATCGATTGGATTTTGCAGTTCGAGATTTTTAGATCTACCAAATGTCCTGATAATCTCATATTTAAACAACTCTTCCCTTTGTTTAACGGCAAAACAATAACAAATGGATGGTCAATTAAACAACAAAATAATTAAGCTTACATGATTGGAATGGTATTAATGAGATAGAGATCTTGTGAATGCTATGCAAGCATGTGATTTGAAGAAATTGAACTTAAGAAACACAACTAACGGAAAAATTAAGTTGTCTTAGCATCGGTAAGTGTTTTCAATTCATCAAATAGTCTATCCCTGATGAGGTCTATGTCTTTTAGCTCTAGAATTATGTTATTTTGGTCATTTGCAAGTAATTTTTGATCAGATGAATCTCTAAGATCAAACTTAGTTTTCTTCTCACTTGAACCAATGTATGCATTGAATAATTCATTTTTAATGGGAGTACTATTATTATCTCCTAGACCTTTCTCCTTATCATGCTATGCCTTCCAGAATTTAGTAAGTTTTTGATCTTTTGGGTCAACTCTGATTTGTTTATTTGCTTAAGGAGTAGATGATTGTTGTGAAGATTTACGGAGATTCGAATTGTTTATGTTTAGAATATTTTAATCTACATATCTCTCTTAATTAGGGTTGATGCTAGTCCTGTTATCTTTCATATTGATAGGCTCAACAGTGCTATTAAGCCTCTTAACTACGCCAGTATCTTTGAGAAGAATAAAGGCCCATTTTTCAACTTCCCTAGCGATTTCTAACTCAAACAAGAATTTGACTTCTTTCTTCGTAGGATGGACATTTGGATCAAGATTCTGTGGATTCATTTCAATGCTCAAATATGCAAAATATCCTCCTTCTTCTTCGTGAATGCTCTAATTTAAAATATATTTTTGGTTTTTTTGTGGAAATCATCACAGAAAAAAAAAATTGATGAAGAAAAAAACCAAACATTTCTTAAGGCAAACTACCTAATAACATGCTTGATAAGCTCTGTCTAATGCTCTTTTGAGAGATTCACTTTCAACTAATCGATTATTTATGAATAACGTGAGTTCTTTGAATTTCTTGGTTGAATTTATTCTACTGAAAGTTCCTTTAAAAATCACTTTAAATTCCTCAGAGGTATGTTCATCTGAAATAAAGCTCTTCTCAGGTAATTTCGTCAAACACTGCAATACACTCTCACGACGCTGAGAAGAGAAAATAAAGAAATTAACTCAAATAGCAAGACTTTTTTTAAAAACAAACCCAAAAAATATCTAACATTTTCAGAAGTTGCACCAAGAATATTATGTGAAGAAAACAAAATCTAATTGTCAGAACGAAGCTTGAAGCTTATGTTAGCATGATGAGTAGCAAATTAACCGATTAGCTTCACAATACGTCTCTTTTCGTCATTCACATTCAGACTCTTTTTTCTTTTTTTTTGAGAATCCATTCCAAACAAAAATATTATTAAATATAGAAGCTAAAAATCCTTAAAGTACTAAAATTTTCTAAAGTAAATAGACATCCTAATCCAAAATATCAATATTAATGCGATTTCTGCCAATTTGAATTTTATGAACCATCCCTTTGCCTCTCTTAAAGAATAAAAATTAGAGAAACTGACATTATTTTTCGTATGGATTTGCTTCTTTTGAATACCTGACTTCATAATTGTAGAATAAGTCAGCGACATCGATAGTTGTCCCAACTAGCCTGCTGAGTTACTCAGGTTCTTGGTCAATCATGATCCCGTTCTTGAAAGAGGCGAAATAACCTAATTCTTGATTTGGCTGCCTAGTTGAGATTCTCAATTGAGAAACGAAAGAAATCGATGCAAGTGCTTCTCCTCTGAAACCGAAGGAAGCTAAAGAAGAGAGATCACTGAAATCTTTGATTTTTGAAGTCGCGAATCTCTCACAAAGTAAAGGGAAATCGTCTTTGTGAATTCCGCTACCGTTGTCTTCAATTACGAGTTGTTTAAGTCCGCCCTACATTAACGTTACTGAGATCTCAGTTGATCCTGCATCTAAACTGTTCTCGATGAGCTCTTTTACAGCTAGAAAGGGAGAAATATGTCAAAAGTGAGACATTAATTATGAGGGATAATCAAAGTATGTGTTTTACCTGAGGAAGGCCTCTAAACAACTTCTCCAGCTGCAATTTTATCAATCAGCTGCTGTGACAGCTTTTTGATTTTCGGGCCTTCATCTACAACACCAGCAGAATTCGAAGCTCTAGCTTCCGCTATTGGTTAAATTTATGTTTAATCTTGATCAGCCATTTGCAGCCTTTGGTTGATTGTTGTGTTTTCTGGTTTTGTAATTGAAAATGAAAAATATATATTATTGATGCTATCAGACAAGCAAACAAGAGAGATACAAAAAGGGGGCAATGCCAAGTTGACTTCTCAAGAACTAACTTAAATGTCTGATATGTATTTCTATCTTTAGGACAGCGATTCTGATGGGGGTAATAGCAGTTTTGGTACTATTAGAAAGGGATAATAATTTAAAAAAAGCGCCAAACCATTTAGATTTTCATTTTAATAGGAAAGGGGGGAGAAATCAAAGAATTTCTGTTTTTTACTAATTGCGGGGAGGTTAAACACAAAAAGCAAAAAGACGAAGACAAAGAAGACTATTAATCACTACATATCCATATTCATTCTGTTGTATGATTCCTTGAGATTACTTAAAGAAACATAGTAGATATTGTATTTTTGAAGGTATTTTTAGAATAAAATTTCCTGAAAAAGAAAAAATCAGAAACAATTTCAGTAATTCTTTTCAACGAATCTTGCAATCTCGTATGGAAGCACTTAACATAGACGAAAACATCTAATGGGCCTCTGGTGAAAGGGAGACTGTCATTACATTACTCAATAAAATGGTACTGCACTTCAATGGAGAATTAGAAACCAGCAGTAGAACTACATTTTTTTAGTTGATTGCTGAGAAATTCGAAGCAGATAAAGTTTAAGGATTTCTAAATATGGGGACATTAGATTGTGATTTAACTTCATAGGATTCTAAACTCCAACCGAGCAGTCTCAATGGGATTCTACAAGAATTAGACAAAAATAAAAAATACAATGACTTTGTATTGAAAATACTGTTTGTTTTGAGAGATTAATGGGAAGTTGAAATCGATTCTTCGACGAAAGAAATCAAAAGGATTAAGGATGAGGATAGTATTTTAATTGGATTAGAGTATATCAGAGCAAGTTACTTAATGTTCCTTGGAGAAATGACTTAAGCACATCTTATCAATAGAATGAATTTAGTTAGGATAAAAGGATTAGAGAATAATAGTAAAAATAGTAGATATGTATCTGTGGAGAGCTACAAAGGGTTATGTCTGCTGCTAGCTATGAAGACATCGGAGTCAATAGTTGCATTGATGAATTACTACGATTCGATTAAGGACATAACTACGATCATGGAATATTCGGGTATTGAAGGGAATAAAACTATTAAATCTTCTGTTTAGTTATCATTTCTTGCAGTGTGGGTACTTTGTTTTCAACTCAAACGACTAGGGAGACCAGATGTTATGAGGGAAATGTTTAAATGTAAAATTGAAGATAGTTATAAAGGATGTTAGCATTAGCGTAGCGTATTGAGAATCCATTTTTTAGAGATAATGGGGAGTTTGATATTCTGTAAAGAACTACAACCGAAGATACAGTGGCTAATGGAGATGAAAGATCTCAGGGAGAAGACATCGGAATCAGAATCACTTTCATTTTGGGATGACTTCAAATATGAACTGTACCTACGTGTGAAAGCAAGTTAAACTGATTCGTTAAACCCTTATGCTGGGTTGATGCAGATACTCTTGATGCTGCAGGATTACGATTAGTTAATAGCTGATTCGCATGAGAGATTCAAGCAGGAAAAATACAATGAACTAAAAGAAATCGTTGAGGAAGGGCCGAGCATTATTGAACCAGCATTCACGCAGAAATATGTTAATTTGTATGTTCAGAAACTACAACGATAACTGTCTCACACTGCGAAAATGAAAACAGCTGTGGGGAAAGACAGGAAATAGGGGGAAAGAAATGAAGGAAGAACAGCAGATGATCAAACTGTAAATGAGGAGACTGATAATATTAAGGATTTAATTAGTTTCATTCCACCGATTAGCTAGGAAAAATTGTTTATGCATCTGGATGTGTTAGCTATTGCTGGGGATTATCACACAGCATAGTAGATTACATAAGCTCACTTGACCCACCATTAGTTTCAGCATATTCTAGAGATATTCAACGAATAGAATGAAAAAGATGAGGATGGTGAAGATGACACTTACAAAGAAGTGATTCCGCTTCTTTATCCAAGTTGGCAAATCAAATAGGAATACGAGGAGTTGTTTACTAGCTCAGTTCACTATCATTTCCTGAGATTATGCAAGCTCAACACACTGTATTTGCTGTATCTCAGGAATCATGAAGAAGCGTTAGATTAATGCAGAATTGGATTAGGATTGATAATGTTGTCACATAAGCATTCTTATGAAATGCTACCGTTTTTGAGATTACAAGTGAAATTAGCGAGATATGTGTAGAAAAAGGATCTAGCAAGGGAATCACTTAAGTATATTGATTAAATACTTTGGCTTGAAAAAGATGAACATGATGATGATGGTGAGGAAGAGGAAGAAGAAGATAGAAATGAAAGTAAGGAAGAAAATGATGAGGATAATATGAATTTTAATTGAAATAGTGAATGATGAGGAGAAATATTCAGATAAAGCAGGGAATACTGCTAAAAACATTTCAAAATCATAAATAAATTGAGTTATTTTTCCATTTTTACTCCATAAAATCCTTACTCTTCCATTTACTTTTTTGTAAATATCTTTTCCCCCCATCTTTGGATGTATTTATGTAAATGAGTATGAAAATACAGGAATTACGAGTGGTTTCCCTTTGAAAAACAAAAACATTAGTCTCTCTGTAATTTGATTTTGTTTGTTTAATAAACTCCCTCATAATTCACACTTTGTAGCTCTGTGTTTGATCGCAGAAAGATAAAGAATATTAACAACAAAAATAATAAGATTGCTACAAAGGGTTCTAATACGATAATAGAACAAACAAATACAAAAAGAGCGCATATTTATTGCTCTCCTTGCTACTGGAGTTATTACTGCGTCTTCTATTCTATTCATCACTCTCCTAAATAGTTCACTTTCTCCCATTTTTGAGCATCTCTTTACTTTTGTCCTTCTTTGAGTATCTTTCAATCCAAAGGCACAAAAAAATCAAAATTATTCTCCTCCTCCTTATGGAGCCCTACAATTCACCAGATAACGTAGATTATGCATATTTCCAAACAACAATCAACTCTCGCGATAACATCCTCCGCCTTTCTGTTGCATTCTTCTTACTTGCATTCCAGAAACTCCTCTGCTTAGGGATCTATTATCTTTTCATATTATTCACAACTGATCTTTGGGCATTCCAAAGAGAGAAATGGTATTATTTCGCTGTTATCCTAGGTATCGGCTCGTATGTCTCAGGGTATCTGAACCGGCATTTAGAAATGTTTATCCCTATCCCAGTGATAGCATTAATCATATTAATCTTCAGCACAGGTGAGGCATATTTAGCTCATTTCTGCTTGTTCTTTCTGCCTGAAGCTGTGCGTATCCATTATTGGATATATTAATTCGGTCTGTTTGCATTTTTCTCAACATATTTCAACTTCTACTGCAGGCGCATCGAGTTCAAAACACTTTCAAAGTTGTAATTGCTGTTCTTGATAATTCTGACTGTAATCTCAATAGGCATCAATGTAGATTGCTTGTATTTTCTCTTGGCGTATGGGTTTATCTTCAATATAATAGGGTATGTGTATTCGTATAAGGCAATTTAGTTCTTGTTTATTACCTCCGATGGATGGTCGCATCGGAACCATCTGAGATCAACACTTGATTTGTATATTGATAATTAAGTACTGTTCCCGTTAGCACTCATAGATACTGCGAATTTTGTAGTCGATGCAATCAGCTATGAATGAAGAAAGAATGAATAAACAATCAGTCTTTGAAAACTGATAGAAAAGGAACAAAGCGATTGCAGATTAGTGAATAACTTAGCATTCTCTGTAAATATCTTTCAATTAACCTTGGCTGATTTGGTGTAAGAAAACTTGAAGAAATCACAAAAACAAAAGTATTAGATAGAGAAAGAGAGAGAGAGTGAGGTATCAATAATGCCTGCCACTGTGAGAGTTTCAAGGAGAGAAAAGGAACACAGAATGATCCATCAACAACATTTTAATTTTTGCACATTCAATCCAATAATATATATTTTTTCAATGAGCTAATTTTTGTATCTTCTTTCATTAAAAGACAACTCGATTCCTTAATAAAATATGCCATCTTACCCTCTCTTTTGTTCTTTCCCCTTGTACTCTACTTGGTGTTGTATGATTTGATTATTAAATTGGATGAGATTTATCTTACAATATTTTGCAATATTTCATTTTGACATCTCTCAAACATCAAGGCAAAATTTATGAATGAAAAGACTAATAAATCTGAAGGATTGATTTCAAATATCTTTAAGGATGGATATCATCGTCAAAGAGAGGGAGAAAGATTTTTTATAAAGTAAAGCACAGATCAAAAGAAAAAATTAAGAAAATACCCTTCTCCTTTCGGGAGAAGTTAAATTCTGCAGAAGGTGGAAGTCAAGAATAAGGAAGACCGAATTTTAAATCCAAAGCGTTATGTGAACTAATAAATAAATTAGCAAGCCACGCAAAGATAAGCATACAGATTATTAGTTTCACAACTCAAAAAAAAAAAAGAGGAACATACATAACTGATTTTCTCATATTGAAAAGCCTTGAAATACCTAATAAGAAAAGTCTCCATCAAGCAAGAGTTTCCAAGCAAATAGATATTCCCCTACAATGATGCAGAAACAAAAAGACACTGAATATGATTGGATCTTCAAGCTCTTGATTATTGGCGATTCTGGAGTTGGTAAAACGAATCTTCTACTGCGTTTCTGTGATGATAAATTCGCTACATCACATCTACCTACCATGGGTAACGAAAGAAGCAAAAAACAAGAACAAGAATGATAAACAACTGTTAATTCACTCATTTGCTATCTCTCTCTTATATTCTCTCTCTTTCTCCTCCCTTTTGGCAGGTATCGATTTCAAAACAAAGAAGATCGACGTTGATGGTAAGAAGATAAAACTACAAGTCTGGGATACAGCTGGTTAAGAGCGTTTCAGATAAATCACATAGAATTACTACAAAGGTGCAATGGGTGTATTAATGACCTATTCCATTAACGACAAGGATTCATTTAACAACATTGAAGTCTGGATGAAGTAGATCCGTACCCAAGCGAGCTAAAATGTCGCAAAACTGCTTGTCGGGAATAAATGTGACATGGAATCAGAAAGATAAGTAACCTTTGATGAAGGGAAATCTCTAGCGGATATTTTTGGAATAAAGTTCTTTGAGACATCCGCGAAAGGTGATATTAATGTGAATGAAGCGTTTCTAACTATATGCAAGGAAATCAAAGAGAAGATTACACAAATACCAGAAACTGATAATGATTTAATAAAACTGTAGTCTGGGAAAGTAGCCTCTAAAAACAATGGCAAAGATGGAAAAACGTGCTGCTGAGGAGAGGTAGGGATTTCGATCAAATAAAATTGATTGATTGGAGGAAATATAAAGAAATAGAGAGAAGATATCCACTTCTCTTTCTTAAGTTTCTTTGAATCTTCTTATGCCTTTATGGTGCTTTGTGGCTTTGGAAAACTAAGATATCAATTAGGTTTTCTGTTTAGTTTTGTTTAGGATTATCACGATAGTTCATTTCGATGCAAAAGAGTCAAACGAAATGATGATAATTTTGATTATTTCCAATATTTTTGTGTTTATGTTTGTTTGAACATTGTAATATTTTGGTTCTTCTGTTATTTTCAAATATTTGAGAAATAGTATTAGCAAAGATAATGAAAAGAAGATTTAATCCCAAAAAATACAGCTTACAATATATGAAAAGATAATAAAAGATCTTATGAGTTTCCAGATATGAGATACGTCCCTTTTGAGGGAGAGATCCGCTGATCCAAATAGAAAGGTTTTAATAAGTTCTTAGATGGTTAGAAAAAATGAGTTCATCTGTTGCTGAAAAAAAGATAATTCAGTTTCTGTGAAGATTCAATTTGTTCTTTAAGGTTTAATGGGAGAAAGTCTTAATAAAATGTTTGGTTATGCTTTCTTATTATTTCCTGGATGGTTTGTAGTTTTCTTCATTCAGCAAGGATAGCTAGATTCTTTTGGAGAGTATCTTCTAAGCTCTACAATTCAGGTAATAATACTAGCAGTCCTTTCCATAATGGCACAACGAATGTGTTTGTGAAGAATATCT
>Ga0302271_10001164_pt1 | contig 25717 bp, 21 predicted proteins | sample III_Bog_N1_1_FD_198767 | JGI IMG/M metagenome (GOLD analysis project Ga0302271, IMG submission 198767) | Peat permafrost microbial communities from Stordalen Mire near Abisko, Sweden - III_Bog_N1_1 | ecosystem: Environmental > Terrestrial > Soil > Wetlands > Peat | place: Sweden: Abisko... | reverse complement strand
TTACCTCCTCTACTCCCACCAAGAGGTATATACAAATAGTCCCGAAACCAGGTTGTAAGTGAAATATGCCAGCGTCGCCAGAATTCAGCAATATCTCTGGAAAAATACGGATTTGCAAAATTTCTCAAGAGTTCAATTCCAAATAATCGGGCTGTACCAATGGCAATATCAGAATATCCAGAAAAATCACCATAAATCTGAAATGCAAAAAGAATAGCTGCCAGAACTAACGTACTACTTGTTTGCAGTTGATAATTATCAAAAACCTGATTTACATATCTTGCACAATTATCGGCAATAACTATTTTCTTAAATAAACCCCAAAGTATTTGCCGGCAACCATCAACGGCTTTACTATAGTCAAATTCTCGTTTTTTTAAAATCTGGGGTAAAAGATGGGTGGCTCTCTCAATTGGACCGGCTACTAACAATGGAAAAAAGGAAACAAAAACAGAGTAATTAATAAAATTACGTTCCGGTTTTATACGGTCATTATAAATATCAATGACATAAGACAACCCATGAAAAGTATAGAACGAAATGCCAACCGGTAAAATGACCTGAAGGGTAGAATAATGAGCATGAACTCCTAAATGGCTCAATCCTTCAGCAAAAGAAGTAACAAAGAAATTATAGTATTTAAAAACTCCAAGAAAACCCAAATTCACACACACACTCAACCAAAACCATAAACGTTTGATTTTCTTATTCGGTGCGTCGGCCATCATCAATCCGGAAGTATAATCCAATATTGTAGAAAAAATAAGCAAAAACAAGAACCGCCAATCCCAACAGCCATAAAAGAAATAACTGGCAATGAGTAACAGTATATTTTGAAGTTTAAAATTCCAGTAGGTTGTAAACCAATACAACAAAAAAACGATAGGAAGAAAAATTGCAAAATCGATTGAATTAAAAAGCATAATCAGATAATTCTTCTTTTTTAAATAAAAATAAATTATAAAGTTTTACAACTTCGTTTATTATAACTAAAAGTAATAAACTCTCAGTAAAGTGGCATTTTTCTTTCCTACCGCAAATATACCACTTCCCATTAAATTCACCACACTTTCAAATTAGTTTCTTAAGTTTAAGAGGATAAATTATTGAACATATTTGTTATTATTCATAAAAGCCAAGTGGGAGTGCAACTTGGAGTCGCACTCTCACTATCGATGGCAAAGTTAAGACAACAAAAAATCCCCTGCACGAATTTGAATCATACAGAGGACGTTTTGAAAAAAATCAACCCGGGTTACTAATTTTAAACAATTAAAGTGGTTTGTAACGCTGTCCACGGACCGGCAAGTTCGGGATGCTTAACAATATACCATCGATAGTAAATATACAGATATTTGCCGGTATTTCCGGAGCCCAATGGCAGTGTAAAAGTGGCCTTGGTGTAAACATCTCTTCGGAGTCCCATATCATCGGCTGATTCAGGAGGAGTGGTTCCAATCATAAAAGCAACTTGCAGACTGTCGGCTCCATCAATTATAGCAGGACGCGTGTAACCCGGAGCATTACATTTAATAGTTACCGAGCCACCACCCAATAATTGAATAGCCGAAATAACAACATCCTGAATAGGCTGTACACCTACTGTATGTTTTGATTGTCCGTTTTTAATATTAAAAATCTGCAAGTCCACCACGGTTACGTTTGACGAAGCCGCAATGCGATCCAATAAATGTTTCGTTTGATTAAATACATAAAACTCATCAATTAAATCCTGTAACTGCGCTGTTACAGCTTGTGTGCGTGCATTTGCTTTATCAGTGTATAAAGCAAACAATGGGATCCAACGGGTATTTATCCCGCTCCATGAAGCAAGTTCTTCATCTGTCAAGCCTAAACGTACGGAGTTTTTGGGTGTTCCCTCGTTCAGAAAGTTCGTCGTGTTATTCAGATACACGTTAAACGAAATAATAGATGTAGGAATTCTTGAATTTGACATATCCTATTATTTTTAGGAGTTGATTTTTTTGTAAGGCAAATTTAGAAGTCCCATTTTTATGATGCAATAGGCAACGTTCGCTTTGTTACAAATGGTAATGCATTTGTTATATTCGGTAATTTGACTGGGATATGTGGGAAGAAGAATGGGATAGACTGGAAGAAGTGGGCAGTAGGCAGTAAGGAGTAGGCAGTGGGCAGTAAGGAGTAAGGAGTTCTGATTCGAGGATAGTTATGAGTCATTAGTTTTGATCTGACTTTATTATATCCCAATATTATTGTTTGATAAAAAATATTTGTTCCGATAACTATCGGAATCGCTTCGCTCAGAATGACAAATTATTTTAAAGTTTTTTAAGTGGCGGGAGTTGATTGGCGGCTTCGCCGCCAATCAACTCCCGCCAGAAAACATAAAATGCAGACTGTCATCTCGAACGAAGTGAGAGATCTTACCCCATTAACTGGACTATAGTTCGCAGTTCTGAGACCATACTCTATACATTTCTTTACTCAATACTCAATACTCTGTACTCAATACTTGTTTGCTAACAACTACCCTGTTTCCTTGGAATGTTTTTCAATAAAGGCATAATCTTCTTCTGGAAAGTTCGCCCAACTGAAATAGGCTGTTCTGTCATTTTAATTTTCAATTTCATCGAATTACCATCTTTCAAATACGATTCAATGGCTTTAAAATTAGCAATATAAGATTCATGAATTCTTTTAAATTCCGGGTAAGCAGATAATTTCCCCTGGCACTCTATGAGACTACAACGCAATGCATCTTTCTTTTCCGGTTTGCCTCCGACCAAATAATAAACAATTACATAATTTTTCTCGGATTTTATATACAATATATCCTCAACAATAAATTTACATTTGTCAATTTCGATAATATGCTTTTTATTTTGCCGACGAAAGACCGAAGGATATGGATTCGTACGGTAATGCAGATGAAGAATATAGAATAAAAAAGAGAATAGACAATACGAAGCAGTATGTTTGACGTTATGAATAAATGAGTAACTTTTTACAACAAAATCATCAAATACAAACAGCATATATATCCAGTTAATCTGACAAGTAATTAAGATCTGAACGATTAACAGGCCAATCAATATTTTCAGGTTTTGACCAGTAAGTCTGGGTGGTTGCAGGTAACCGGAGGGAGTAAACCGAATAATACATCCCACCACACCCGAGTAAATAAATCCAAAACCTGAAAGCTTTACTAATTTATAGGAAGCATTCCAGCAGGATAAGCTAAAAGGCTCGGTTTCATAAAGAAACAACGTGATTATCACAGTAATTAAAGTCAGAGGTATATACACTAAGTATCTGCTCCTTAATACCCTGACGACTGATGAAAATCTTTTCCTGAAAAAAACGAATAAATCGCTCCTGAAAATCATAAACTACCCTTGGAATGGTTTAAACAAATAATATTAGAAGTTGGTGGTTAAAAACCGGGGCAAATATAACTTAAATTTTAAAAACATCAAAGAAATTAGTTGATTTTTTTAAATTAATTCATTTAATTCATCTTGACTTATCAAAAGTGAACTTTATTTTGGGTCCATCTAGATCCAACTCGCGGTATTTATGAATAATCACGAGTTGAAACGAGCAAAACCCGATTCAAATTAACGTGAGTTCGATATAAGAATCAATTCGTTTAATACATATATTGCTTATTAATAAGGTAATAAGGTTGAATTATGTTTCTTATAATTTTCTACTAAGGTAAATATTTTGTAAAATTAGGTTTAAACCTTAGTAAAATGATAGAATACTACCGAACCAAACCTTATTTATTACCTACTTACACCCGTAGTGCATTTGATAGTTTCTTTCGATAAAACACAAAAGGTATTGAATGATAAACGCTTTGCCAAGGATTGACCTTGTCCGGTGAGCCGAAAAACAAGTGAAGTTGGCGTAAGAAACAGTCCTGTTTGAGTGACGAAGGAGCGAGTTTGGACGGTTTCAGCCAACTGAGCGTAAGTTTTTCGAGGGAAACGGGCGCAGTCTTGACTTTTTTGCTTACTTTTTGTGTTAAGACAAAAAGTAAGTCAGGGTTTGGGGCGGAAGCCCTAATAAATCAAAACAACTTTTTCTAAATGCACTACGCGTTACTTACCTATTTTAGAACAAATTTTGTGTTTTCTTATATCGAACTCACGTTAAATTAGCAATAAATCCCAAAAAAAATCAGTTTTTTCCAGAAAAGCCGCGTGGCTTTCAGCTTTGGCCGTGTGGCCTTCGTGGTTGGCCGTATGGCCTTCGGCTCCGGCTATGTGGCCTTCAGGGTTGGCTATGTGGCCTTTGAGGTTGGCCGTATGGTTTTCGGCTCCGGCTACGTGGCCTTCGGCTCTGGCTATGTGGCCTTCGGCTCTGGCCGTATGGTTTTCGGCTCTGGCCATGTGGCCTTCGGGGTTGGCCGTATGGTATTTGAGATAAGCCATGCGGTTTTCCGGTTCTGCAGTATGGTCTGCAAAGTGTGACACGTAGCTGGCATAATCGACCTTACAGCCTGTGGGATTAGTATTGTGACAAGCGAAAAGGAAAGAAATTATAAAGAGGATAAATATAAATACTCAGAACTCAATACTCAATACTCAGAACTACTAACAACTTACTGCTTACTCCTTACTCCTTACTGCTCACTGCTTACTGCTTACTGCTTACTGCTTACTGCTTACTGCCTACTTCTTCCATCCCCAATACTTCGCATTCCATTTGTCGAATTTGAAATATACCCGTTCGGCAAACCAAAAGATACGGTACAGCCAGGGATGTTTTTTAATGCGTTCCATTTGATCCATATCAAAAGCATACCGGTCATAATCGGCAAGTATCGAAGCCGGAATCATTTCTTCCAATACGGTACGCCGTTCGGCTTTATCTAAATCCAACTGGGTACTGCTAATGCCCGTACGGTCAAAACAAGTTACAAATAAATCCGCAAATTGAACTTTAGCTCCGTTTAGCACAACCACATTCAGATACCATTTCCAGTCGGAAACTATTTTCAATGTCTCATCATAAAGCCCGTATTTATCAAATAACGACCGACGAATATAAGCCGATGTATGCTGAATAGTCCCCCTATAGAAAGTATATAGACTAACTGATTTCGAGTTTTTATCGTAGCGTTTTTTCCCATCCTCCCGAATACTGATTACATCACCCACAAGAATATCACAAACCCCCTCTTTTCCCCTCTCCTTGTGAGAGGGGTTAGGGGTGAGGTCTAACATTTTCTCCACTACATGCTCATCCACCAACCAATCGCCCGAATTCAAGAAATGAATATAGTCTCCCTTTGCCATTCCGATTCCTTTATTCATGGCGTTATAAATACCGGAATCGGGTTCTGAAACAGAGTTGAAAGTTTGAAAGTTTGAAAGTTTAAAAGTTTGAATTACCTCCAAACTTCCATCCGATGAAGCTCCGTCAATAATAATATATTCAAAGTCTTTCGAAGTTTGATTCAACACGCTTTCCATGGTTTTGCGTAAACCTTCAGCATTGTTGTAATTGATGGTGATAATGGAGAGTTTCATTTATTTTCAACAATTTAATAATTAACTCATATAAACCTGTTTTAATATCTCATTTTAATTCTTAATTCTTTTGTAAATTTCATTAGCCACTAACTTATGTCCAACGGGAGTCCAGTGTGTGTCATTTACTTTATACAAATCATAAGGATATTCATTGACAATCGGATTAAAAATATTATAGGTATTCACAAAAAAATCAGTTTTATCAAGTGTCGAAAATGTTTGTAAAATTGGATTTGTTTTATACCTTTTATCCACAAAATAGTTTTTATAAACATCATACTTAATAGCAGCCATCAAATAGATAAGCTTGATACCATTTTCTTTACAAAGACTATCCAACTTAAATAGATTTCCATGGCAAAGCTCCAATTCAGATGTTGTTATATTTTCAAAATTTAGATCTTCATAATAAAAGAATAAATCTGAACTATATTTATCATGATGAAAGAAATTCTTAGTTAACCGGGCGTGTTTTACAGGATTTTGATAATTTACTATTAATCGAATCCAGGCTGTGGTTCTGTTAAGCAATGGACGATTGTCATCCTTTGTTTTTGTATTTACTTCAAAACTATCTTTTGAATAATCTCTTATTGAAAAGTCAAGATCTTTTAATCTCCTAAAGAAAGCTCTTTCAGCTGTTTCAACAATTAATATTTTAGCTCCCTTTCTTTTTAAAAAACCTGAATTGAGGAGGTCAATAGCATTTTGTTCAGGTGATTTGATTAGGTATCTGATATTTAATACATCACAATCTAATTTATGAGCTAAATAGTTTTGATACCCTTCAATCTCTCTCTGGCTAAACGAATCACCAACAGAAACAACTTCATATACTTTAGACGGCAACTTACGATTATATTCTACTACTCGATTATCCTTCAGAACATCATTGTTCAGATATTGAACATATTTATTTCCAAACGGAATTTCACCTAATGCACCTAAATCTCCCGTAATCTCTGGTTTTACTGCAAATGCAAAGTAAAATATTACAATCCAAATTGGTATAACAACCAAAAACAACTTAATACAAAATTTTCTCATACTTAAAATTGGAAGTAAATAAATGTTTCATTTTTCCCTGTAAACATAACTATCATCCCTATTATCAAGAAATATATTAATCTACGTACAACAGGGCTTTTGATTAAGCTAAGGTCAAGTCCATATTTTTTTTCTCGCTGAAACCATTCAACAAATAGTAATATTAAAATGAACCAAAATTCTTTATAATCAAGCAATCGATACGATGCCCGGAATGTGCCCCATTGTATCATTCCATGAAAATAATTAAATGCATCGCTAATTGTATTGGCTCGGAAAAAAATCCATCCTAATACTACTAATTGAAATGTCATAAACATCTGAAACATTTCTTTTGATGAAGGCAGCCATCTTCCATCAGCAATTAAGTCTGTATTCTTACGGTTTTTTTGAAGTAGCAATAATGGCAAGAATAATAAAGCATGAAAGAAACCCCAGACAATAAATGTCCAATTGGCACCATGCCAGAAACCACTTACTAAAAATATAATAAAAGTATTACGGATGGCTTTCCATTTACCCCCTCTACTCCCACCCAGCGGAATATACAAATAATCCCTAAACCAGGTGGTTAATGATATATGCCAGCGACGCCAGAATTCAGCAATATCGCGTGAAAAATAGGGATAAGCAAAATTACGCAATAATTCGATACCAAATAAACGTGCAGTTCCGATGGCTATATCAGAATATCCTGAAAAATCACCATAAATTTGAAATGCAAAGAAAATAGCACCAATTAGTAGGGTACTTCCAGTCTGAGTATGGTAGTTATTGAAAATATCATTAACATATGATGCACAATTATCGGCAATAACTATCTTTTTAAATAACCCCCAAAGTATTTGCCGGCATCCATCAACTGCTTTATGATAATCAAATTTACGTTTGCGCGTTATCTGAGGAAGCAAATGAGTAGCTCTTTCAATTGGTCCGGCAACCAATAAAGGGAAAAAACAAACAAAAACCGAATAATTTATAAAATTACGTTCGGGCTTAATTCGGTCGTTATAGATATCAATAACATACGATAAACCATGAAAAGTATAAAACGAAATTCCTACGGGTAAAATAACCTTTAATGTAGAATAATGAGCATGAATTCCCGCATGAGTTAAACCCTCTGCAAAAGAGCTAATAAAGAAATTGTAGTATTTAAATACTCCTAAAAAACCCAGATTTATACAAACGCTTAACCAAAACCAGAATTTCTTCCACTTGTTGTCCCTAGCATCCGCCATTTTCAGACCCGTAAAATAATCAAGCCCAGTGGAAAAGATCAACAAAAACAAAAAACGCCAATCCCAGCAACCATAAAAATAATAACTTGCTACCAATAGTAGGATATTTTGCAGCTTGTATTTGCCTCCGGTCGCAAACCAGTATAGAAGAAAAACAATTGGAAGAAATATAGCGAAACTAAAGGAATTAAAAAGCATATGAATTTATTTTATTCTTTTTTGAGATTGGAGAGTATAAAACAGTTTCATAAACAGCACTTCTAGTATAGAGATTAAAACTACAACAACAATTAATTTATAAGGTGCAAATAAATGAAACCAAACAATAAGCCCTGAAAATGATAACAATAAAACAACTGATGAAAATTCGATTAACAACTTTGACCTTCTATTCCTGTATATAAATTTGTCAGTAATAAAAAAAATAAATATACTTAAAAACAAATATAAAAGAAGGTTCGCAATTCTCATTAGTATTGAGAAATTAGTGGTTTGTATCATTCCTTGTAAATGAAAGACTTTATAAAGTAAATTACTTTCCAAATTGGCATTTATTCTGTTTTTGTCTATTTTCTCTTTATTTTCAAGCAGACCTCTGAATGAAGAACATTTTACGTATTTCAATTGATTCACTAATTTAAGAATTTTATCCAAATCCTGTAAATTAAAATCATTTTTAAAAGTATAGTGATGAAACATTACTACCACAATACCATTTCTGTATTTATTTTTATTTAAAATAGAAAGAAGATTTCCAAAGTCTTCTATTGTTTCCGGAGCAAAAAGTATGTCCTGATCAGATATAGGCTGGCCAACGCATAATGCGGATGAAATAGCTTTTATCCCGTTATTCTTTAATGCTTTTAGAGTATTAACATCGTAAGCATTATAAGGAGGTATAAACGTAACAACATTTGTTTGTAAAATTGAATCTAAAAATAACTTACCTTTATATATTCGCCTGTTTTGTTCAACAGGAGTTAGATTAGCAAATTCCCCTTGCAATATCTGCTGATGAGTTAAACCATGTAATGCTATCTCAATTGATTGTTTTTTTATACCTGATTTAAGAACTGGAAAAAAGTAATAGTTTTTTTGAAGTATAAAATTTTCAGAGGAATCACAAGGAATAACACCTAATACTAACGGAATGTGATTGCGGTTAAATGTAGTAACCACTTGTTCATTGATAGAATCTTTCCTTAAAGTAAAATCATCATAACGAAAAACGACCTGCAATTTATTTCCAAAGCTATATGCTGAGAAACACAACAAGAGCAAAAATATAGTTTTTATTTTCATGAAATAATAATTAAAATTTTCTTGTATTGAATAAAGCTCAATATATTCTTAATCAACTAACTCCTGAAATATATTTTCCAAACGGTAATTTATTAATCAAATAAATCATTATAGTAGAAATACATAAGCACAAAACAGTTGTAATTACTACTCCAAAAATAGGAAACTTTCCTGACATACTCCAAAAATTTAAATCTATTCTCAACTTAACAAAACATTCGAGAACAAAGATATGTACCAAATATATGCCATAACTATGTTTATCAATAAAATTACATATAATATCTACCCAATTCAAGTGCGGAAAACCAATCCTTTTTACAAAAAGGAAAAGACCTACACTAAGAATCAATACATTTATACTTAAATAATTATGAAAACTAGAATCGTAACTTCCCTTGTGAAGTGACAAAAGCCATGTTCCAAAAATCGTAAAAAGTGCTCCAAATAAAATAAATAAAAATGAAAGAATTTGTACCATTTTTTTACTCCAATTTATTTCTTTCCTTGATAAATAATATCCTAAAATCAAATAACCCAAATAACCAGTAAAAATTTGCAAATTAAAATCATCTATTATTTTATGTCCAAATTCAGTTTCGCATAAAATTAAATTTAACACCCAAAGAAGGAGAAAATACTCTATTTCTTTTTCTGTAGCAATTCTAATCCATTTTCCTATAATTGGAATAAACAGATACAAACCTATTAACATATAAATATACCAAAAATGGAATGCAAAATTTGGTATATTATATAAATTTGAAACAATAAATTTAAATGCATAAGACATGGAAACTGAACCTTCATTGTGGATATCTCTGAAAAGATAGAAAAGAATATAAAATAATATCCAGAATATAAATGGAAAAACAATTCTCAACGTCATTTTCTTCAAGAATAAGCTTAATTTATATTCTTTCGGTAACAACAAAGCACCAGATAACATTACAAAAATGGGCACAGCAAACCGTGCTGAACTATCAAAGACATTTCCAACCCACCAAAAATAGCTTCCAATAGGTCCATCGAATACTCTGTAAGAAATGTGTATAATTATGACACATACTGTAGCTATGACACGTAGATAACTAATCCATTGAAGTTTATTTACGCTATCATTTAATTTAACCATTATTTTTTTTCAGAATATAATAAATTCTCATAAACCGATTTGTACGAGGTCGCCACAATATTAATTGCGTAGTTATCAATCACTTTCTTTCGGGCAGCTTGTGTAAGAACTCCATCTTTATTATTCTCTAAGCACCACACAATACCATTTGCCAAATCTTCAGAACTATAAGGTTCAGCTAAATAGCCTGTAACCTTATGATCAACCACCTCCTTAATACCTGTACAATTAAAAGCAACCACAGGGGTACCACATGCCATCGCTTCAGAAGCAGTTTGTCCGAATACTTCGGACAACGATGGAACCACCATTACATCTGCGGCACGGTAAGCCTGAACAATTAATTCGTCTGTACTCAGATAGCCTAAATAATGAATGGGAATTTGGGTTGCAATATCAATAGGATGGTCTGTTCCAAACACAGCCAGAGTAAAATTTTCAACTTTTCTATTTTCCAACTGCTGAATAGCTTCCAATAACTCTTTAAATCCTTTGTTTTTATCTCCAGCAGGATTAACAGCTCCAAATAAAACAATCTTTTGAGAAAAATCTATTCCTAATTTTTCACAAGCTTGTTTTTTGTCAGCGGGAGAGTAAATATCTGTATCTAATCCATTAGGAATTACTGTTATTGGAAATCCGTGTAATAAACTACTTTTTGTGGCGCAATCGGCCAACCATTGACTGGGTGTTACAATGTGTAAATCCAGTTTCCGATAAATTTTACTTTTCTGTTTCCAAACTAACCAACTTAAATCATGATGACTCTCCGAATGCAGAAAAGGACAATTCCCGCATTGCCGCACATAGTTATTACACTCGTAAGTATAATGACAAATACCTGTAAAAGCCCAGCTATCGTGCAATGTCCAGACAATGGGTTTATGTACTTTTGTCAGTTCCTTCAAATTTAAAAATCGTAAATTCAACCAATGCAGTTGCAATACATCAAAATCCATTTTTTGGAAGGCTCCATATAAAGAAACTGAACGCAAATCAGACAAAAAGACATTTTCTTTATTTGGATATTTATCCCACCTGTAATGCTGAATTTTATTTTTCAGTTTATGTTGAATATATTTATAAATGCGCCTAATAAGAGTATGTGATTCAAATTCATCCAATGCAATGACTGTTTCAACAGTTGACTGCTTATCCTTCACAAACATTCGGGAATCTACACTCAACGACCGCACTCCACAATGAATCCGAAAAGCGGCACGTGCAGCTCCCCCATTCGTATCGGAAGTATTTACAGATAATACCTTTATCGGTTTCTCCATACTTTTTTTTGGTTCTTATAAAACATCAATAACTGATTTAAAATCCCCTTTTTCTCCATCATATATCGATACAGTGCACTGATTATCCTTTTATCCAGTCTTTTTTGAAGCTCTTTCGCCATAAATAGATAATCATTCTTCTTATTAATCGCTATTTTTTCTGGATGTACTAATGGTAAACATGGATAAACTACACGTTCTCCCCTACTGTCGTTTTCAAGCGTATGTGTACCCTCCTGATCGAATCCGATATTACAAATCATATTTTTTTGGGGTCGAATAACCATTCCTTTATTTAAAAGTATATGGATCTGCATTTGATAATCCCAATACCCTTTTTTAGCTGTATCAACTTGAATTGCTTTTACTTTACGAACCCACCAGTTGGTCTCAGCAGTAGAATAAAACTCATTGCTTATAATCTTTTTAAAAGCTTTTACATCCATATTCTCCAAATCAACACTAAACCCGTTCCAAGCACGTCTCCAACTGGCCCATGCTCCACCGGTAAAATACCTTGAAAACAAATAGGAATTATCACATGGATAATCATCATGATAAGTTGTCGCTCCAACAACCATCACCCTATGTTCATTTTTATATTTGATCAACAATTCATCACAATACCCAAAGAATTCAGGATGAGGCAAACAATCGTCCTCCATAATGATACCTTGCTCCACTTGTTCGAAGAACCAGGAAATTCCAGTTACCGGACCTTTTCCACATCCCAGATTTATTTCCGAATAATAGGTTCTTAATTCACAATCCCAATCAAGCTCTTCTGAAAATAAAGCCTGTACCAAGTTTATTTTTTCTATATCCTCTTCATTCCGTGGTCCATCCTGAAACACATAGACATATTTCGGTTTTTGCTTTTTTAGTTCCTCCCAGACTCGACGAGTATGTGTCGGGCGATTGAAAGTTATTAATAATATGGGGGTATGAAAGCTATTATTCATATTTCTAAAATTTATAGCCAAGTGTTTAATTGCTGACTATTCTTTTTTCTACTTTCCATAATTTTACTTCTCATATTCCAAATGAATTTAGCATCTGATAAATATCGTTCGGCTAATGAAAATTTAAATCTGATGATCTTTAGTAATGCTTTACGAAGCGAATAGAGCATAAATTCGTAGATACTTCTTTTATCATTTATATTTGTATAACTTACTAATAATATTTTTCTGTCTGATTGGCTTATCTGATTGGTTCTTTCCACCGTGCGTTCCGTATCATGGCAAATCCTTATTTTAGGACAGATGCCGATTTTAAGTCCATGGTAGTGTGTCCGTTGCATATAATTGTCATCTTCACCATAATGGAAAAAAATAGGATCAAACCCTCCCACAGTTTCAAGCGTTCTGCGTGGTAATAACCATGCAGCTGCATTTACATATAGGGTTTGATAAACATCCTTTAATCTGGCAAAATACAAGTCACTAATTAAATCAGTACTTGTAATTCTATAATCTGCAATATAATGCATCAAGCCATTTTCTATTGCTGTTTTTTCAGCATTCAAATGCATTGGACTCAGGATTCCAAATCCCGGATTTTCTTTATGTATTCTTACTAATTCATTTATTGTGTTCGGTTCTATCCATGCGTCCTGATTCAGTAGAAACATATAATCAGCTCCATTGTCCAGCGCATAGCGCATACCTATGTTATTAGCCTGTCCAAAACCCAGATTGCTGACAGATGTGATTAAATGAACTTCTGGATAATTGGTTTGAATATATTGAAGGGTGTCATCAGATGAAGCATTATCAATCACAACAACATTTACAGGGATTAGAGATTCTCTCAAACCTCTAAAGCAACGGTCATACCATTGCTTTCCATTGTAAGTGACTATAATAACAAATACGCAAGTTACTTCCATTCTACATTTTCCTTAATTATTTTGGCTGGATTACCTCCCACCAACGTTCCGGCCTGCACATCTTTTACCACTACCGAACCGGCTGCTACAATAGCTCCATCGCCAATGGTGACTCCTTTTAATATCAATACATTTTTGCCGATCCATACATGATCTCCAATTATGATTGGTTTTGTTTTCTCCTTTTCAATACCATGCTCAATAACAACATGGTTATCTGAATCCTGAATTCTCACATCATCCGAAATTATGGTTCCGTATCCTATTTCAATATAGCCAAAACAATTTAGAACGGTATTAGTGTTTAAAAAGCTATTGCCTTTTATCCTGAGAACAGCATTTTCTGCAATAAAGATAGATGCTCCCTGATACAACGCAAAACTATCTTCAATAATTAACTGTGAGTTAGCACATAATATCAATTCTGAAGTATTTCTTCTTTGTCTCCCTTTTGTCCACGAAGCATTGATAAGTACTTCACCTTTTGATAGTTGAAGCAGTGCATTTTTATTAATTTTGATGATGCTATGAGGGAAAATATGAAACATTACGTTTTTAGATAAATTCAGTTTGCATCGATAATACATCGTTTTCCACCTATCAAGTTTCCTAAACTTATCTATATTCTTTTTTATTTTATACAACATATTCATTGTTTCTTATCAAATTATTTATGTCGTCAGTAATTATATCATCTAAATAATTGATTAATCTGATTCATAAAATTATCTTCAAGTTTAGCTATTTTATTTTTGAATCCTTGAAATTCAATTATGTTACTATCATAGTTTTCCAACATCGATTTAATTCGTGTTTTAACACTCTCTAAATCGCTATATTCTTTTACTTTATATTTTAAAGGAATGGCAATGTCAAAATCATTCTGAGCTGCATTTCGGTAATTCACAAGTATAGTTGCACCAAAATAAACAGCTTCTTTAGGCATTCGTTCTGGTCCTCCAAAATGTCCAAAATCTATATATAATTTGGCTTTTTTATACGACTCGATTAATTGAGCCGGAACCATATTCATCAATGGCTTAAATTTAAATGTATTATCTTCCAAGAGTTTATTCATTATTTCGGAAGGCTTAGCAGGATTGTAAAGTACTTCATCATTACGTATATAATCTGAGTTCATGTCTGCATCCAGAAATTCTTTACTGATGGGTTCTACCAAATAATGAGGCTTTCTAATTCCCAATGCAGAAACATATTCAAAGGCATATTTTGATCCACAAAGATGAGTACAATTATTTAGTTTAAAATCATTGTATGACAATATTTGTTTTTTGTATCCAAAAAGATTCCGAATATTCAATTTTAATAATTGAGCATTTGTAGCAGGTTTATAATCAAACCAATTCACACTCAACCACCAAATATATTTTCTTATTTTTCCAAATCCATTTAACATAATTGTACTGGATTCCGGAGCAATAATAATATTAGTTTTTTTATCAATAATTTCGGTAAATGATTTGCGATTTGTACCATAAATCTGGTACACCTCTGGCATTGGGTCAATATTTTCAGTAATATTGAAATATACCATATAGGCTTTCAACCCTGCTTTCTCCATATAAAATCGCAACTGATGAAGGGCCTCCGGTCCACCAGAACGTAAATTTGCAGTACAAAGTATATAAACTAATTGATTTGGCATATAAAACATAGAATATCTTCAAATAGAAGAAACTTATTTTGTTTTTCTTAAATAAATACTACCTCCTGCACCTGCATAATTGCCCTCACCATTATTAAATAATTTGTCCCATCCCGATAAAGGTAGAAATTCAAATTTACTATAATCAGTATTATTATCGAAATTCAGCAAACAGTTGAGCCAAAACTCAATTTCAAAACGATCATTAAACATCAAAAACGATCGTAATAAATAAGCTTCATTCCAAAACACCTTACTATTTATTAATTGTTTTTGATATTCAAATGGAAATCTTATATCATGAAAATGAATATATACACCAGGCTTGAGTATTGGTAAAATTTCAAACATGATTGTATGTAAATCACTCCCAATTTTAGAGACATGAGAACTGTCAATAAACAACAGGTCATTTGCTTCCAATTTTTCAAATATTGACAAATCAACCTTCTGGATTGGAATTTCCAGCATATTTATTTTCAAATCGTCATTCTCAAGTAAATTACTTCTCAATAGAGTTAAGTCTATATCAATAAATGTAAATTCATTAATAGAATTATTCATGTATTTTTCATTTGTATCCAGCATAACTGCCGATGAATTTCCACTTCCAATTTCTATTATTTGCCGAGGTCTTATTTTGCGAAGCATGTAGTGTAACACGGGAGCATCATCATACGAAAAAGAACCATTTTCAATCTTAAATCTCTTTAATTGAGTTGTTTCAAATGGATTCTCAACATGCAATTTCTTTAATTCATCAAGAGTTTGTCTTTGACCGTTAATATTGATCTTCAATCCACTTAATTTGTCAGTTTTATAGATTGATTCACTCCTGTTATTGATATCTTCTAACGAAGGAATTACTGAATAATAGTGACCACTTTCAAAAGCCTCAGAATCTAACAATTTATTTCTTTTACCTTTATTATCAGACAATTTACTAACAATTTCTTTGTATGCTTTTTTAAATATTCTTTGTATTTTTACAATCATTTTAGTGTGTTTTTTTAAGTTTAAACAAAAAACTAAATACAACATTTATTAGTCTACGAAAATAATTATTTAATTGATTATTGTAAAAAGCTACCATCAATTTAATGTCTATTGAAGCTAACAACCATAGTTTATATTCATAATCTGAGAGTATTCCTTTTCTCATTATAATTTTATCTTCTTTTGTATAATAGTACTTTTTTTCCGAATAACCATTTTGTAGGGCCTGATATATTGTAAATATATAAATATAAAAAATCGTATTATAGAAATGCTTATTCTCAAAATTATGTTCCTGATAGAAACAGTCTAACTCTCTGCATATTTTTGATTTATCACTAAGGTTTTTAAGTTTAATATTAGTAGTAATAGATCCTTCTCTATTTTGTCGATAATTAAAAATGGGAATATTATACCCACAAATACTAGTTGTATAGTAAAAAACGTGTAGGGTAAAAAGAATGTCTTCGTGGTAAATCCCTTTCTTGAAATATAAATTGTGATGATCAAGAAATGATTTTCTATATACGTAAAGTGCAATATTAAAAAATGGGTAAAAACCATTATCATAATAAAAGTCTGAAAAGAAACTAATTCCTGATTTTCCAAAATTGGCAACTATAAATGATGGTATATATATAGTTATACCATTAGCTGTTGCATTGAATCCTATAACTTCACATTTACTTTGTTGAATTGATTTATTGATTTTTTCAATAACTTCAGGCAAAAGATAATCATCACTATCCAAAAAATAAATATATTCTCCTTTTGCAACTTTTAATCCTGCATTTCTTGCTTCACTTAATCCACCATTTTCCTGATCAATGATGATAAGTTCGGGATTTTTTTTTTGATAATCCGAAAGTATCTGTCTTGAAGTATCTTTTGATCCATCATTCACTGAAATTATTTCACAATCATTTAAGTCTTGTGAAAACACAGAATCAAGACATTCAGTCAAATACTCTTCAACATTGTAAACCGGAATAATGATACTTAGTAACATAGGCAGGATTTATATCAATTCACAACTTCAACGTGAAATGAATTAATTTTCTGGCTTAAATATCCGTGCTGATGTCTGGTTGGGAACATTTTCCACGTTCTATTTTCATCTCCTAAATATAGTGGTGAAGCACTTTCTACTTCTATCTTTATAGCGTCTTCTATATATTTCTCAGTAATCAATTTATTATATTGTACTTTAAAATATATAGAAAGATAATAGCGTCCATTCTTTAACAATAATTCTTCGACATCAAATTTTATTAATTTTTTTTCATTAGGTTGTATTTGAATAATACAATTTTGAAATTCATTTCCAAAACAAGTAATAGCCTCACCTTCGCCAGTTTTAATTTCAATATTAAATTCAAGTGTGCTACTATAAATCGAATTATTAGCGATTTTGAACTCACATTCTAATGGCAATCCCTGATATAATTTATTTGTTTCCTTCTGGTTTTGTTTTATTAGAAAATCAGTTATCACAAATAGATTATTATTTATATCAATATTTGAAAGTTTTTGAGAAGAGATTCTATGATTTCTATTTAAATAATTTGATATAACTGTTGAAGTTAAACCAACTTCACTGATAGAGCCATTTTCCAACAAAACACAACTAGTACATAAACTTGCAATTGCTGCCATATTGTGGCTTACAAACAAAACAGTTCTCCCTTCACCTCTTGCCACATCTTGCATTTTACCAATCGCTTTCTTTTGAAACTCTGCATCACCCACGGCAAGGACTTCGTCCACCACCAAAATTTCAGGATCCAAATGTGCGGCAATAGCAAAACCCAGACGAACCGTCATACCGCTTGAATAACGTTTGGCAGGAGTATCAATATATCGTTCCACCCCTGAGAAATCAATAATCTCATCTAATTTACGGGTAATTTCTGCCTTGGTCATTCCCATAATAGCTCCGTTCATATAGATATTTTCACGTCCGGTCATTTCGGGGTGAAAACCCGTACCTACTTCCAGTAAAGAAGCGATTCGTCCACGGGCTTTAATGCTTCCGGTACTGGGTGCCGTTACTTTGGAAAGAATTTTCAATAATGTAGATTTACCTGCACCGTTTTTACCGATAATACCCAATACATCGCCCTGCTGCACTTCAAAGTTAATATCTTTTAGTGCCCACACGTAATCGCTTTCGCCTTTAGTGGCACGGTCGTTCATATCACCAATTTTCAGGTATGGATCTTCTTTTCCCAAAATATTAGTTTTCCACCATCGGTTTAAATCGTGGCTCAATGTCTGCGTAGATACCAACCCCAGTCGGTATTGTTTGGATATATTTTCGAATTTAATAGATGTTGGCATGTGTTATAGTTGATTTGTGAGAAATAAAGCGTTCATAATTACAATTATAAAGAACAAAAGTTTAAATTGTAATATTAATTCACTGTTTTACAACACAACTGAATTCATTGTTATCGTAAAACTTTTTTATATTAGTATATTTATCTAACTGCCTGTTTCTTAGTTGTAAAGAATCAATTATTATATTAGTAACATAATCTGCTCCTTCTTTAAAAAAATGTGAACCATCACAATAATAATTTGCAGGCACCTTTAAATTGCTCAAATTTATAAAATTACTTTTATAATTATGGCTTAAACGGGTTGAAACAACAGCATTTTGTTTTATTCGGTCAATTGTTAACAAATCATTTCGGTACGGTAGATAAACTAAATATAGCTGAATCTTATTGGCTTTACAAACTTCATTTAATTTATTTATGTTATAAAAAAAATATTCAAACCCTGTAGTATCATTATAAGATTTCCATCTGTCCGTACTTATTTCAAAGCCTTTATGATCCAAAAGTACAGAACCGTTTTTATCGAAAAAGACCGAAGCATAAACATTTCTAATTTTTGAGTAACCATTTCTAAAATTACAATCTTCAATAAACGTGTTTATTCTTAATTTATGTAGAAATATTCTTAATCGATCAAAAGAGTTTCCATTAATATAGTTATTAGTTGCCTGATAATCTATTTCATAGCCTCCGACGTTAAAATCGACATTATTAAATGCTACTAATACATACTTAACCCGTTCATCAAATAAATGTACTTTGAAAAGTTTTGTTATTTGCTCTACTTTTGTTCCCCAGGAAGATATATTGTATGTTTTCTGTTGTGTTCGGTTTTGAATAATTTCACCGGAAATATTATTCAATGACATAGATGAACCAAATACTAGAAATGAACACTTTTTAAAGTTATCATTACTGATAGCATGGTCTAATTTAGCTTTATAACTTGGTGAATTAGACACATTATTCTCAGGAATATTTGTAAAATCAAATTTCTCTGCGGAAAAATACACTTTTACAAAGATAATAATAATTACACCTATTGGAATAATTGTACATTTGATTACAAACTTTCTCATGCTAGAATTGAAAATAAATGAATTGCTGTTCAGAACCTCCAAAACTTACAATCGCATATAAAATTACAAAATACAAACTCCAACGAAACCAAGTATATTTTATTCCAATCAATTCTAATCCATGCTTCTTATTACGTTGAATCCATTCTGTTAACAACAAAACAAAGACGCTTAATATAAGTGGTATGTAAAATTGTCTATTAAGTAATATAGGCGTTTGAAAAAAACTTTTATTCATTATCCTACCAAGATAGTCAACTGCCTGTCCAATCGTATTAGCCCGAAAAAATACCCACGCAATAACAACTAAAAAGAAAGTTGACCCCATTTGAAATATCTCTTTCAGATTGGGTAAAAACCGTCCTTCGGCAACCATATTGGTATTGTAACGATTTCGACCAAGCAATATAAGTGGCAGAAACAACAGCGCGTGTAAGGCGCCCCAAGCCAAAAATGTCCAGTTAGCTCCATGCCAAAAACCACTTACCAAAAATATAATAAACGTATTACGTATTACATGTAGTTTTGAACCACGACTGCCTCCCAAGGGGATATACAAGTAGTCACGAAACCATGTTGTGAGCGATATATGCCACCTCCGCCAGAACTCAGCAATATCGCGAGAAAAATAGGGAAACGCAAAATTACGTAACAGTTCAATACCAAACAATCGTGCTGTTCCTAAAGCAATATCAGAATAACCAGAGAAATCACAATAAATTTGAAAAGCAAAGAAAATGGCGGCAACAAATAATGTACTGCCACTTTGTGTATGATATGAATTGAAAATTTGATTAACATAAGTAGCACAATTATCAGCAATAACTAACTTCTTAAACAGTCCCCAAAGGATTTGTCGTAATCCATCCACAGCTTTATCGTAATCAAATTCCCGCTTTCTGGTTATTTGTGGTAGTAAATGTGTGGCTCTTTCAATGGGACCTGCCACTAATAAAGGAAAAAAACACACAAAAACTGAATAATGAATAAAATTACGTTCAGGTTCAATGCGGCTCTTATAAATATCAATTACATACGATAACCCGTGAAAAGTGTAAAAAGAAATACCTACTGGCAATATAACTTGCAAAGTAGAATAATTTGCCTGAACTCCCACTTGGGATAACGCTTCTGCAAACGAAGAAATAAAGAAATTATAGTATTTAAAAACGCCTAAAAAACCAAGATTTACACCGATGCTCAACCAAAACCAAAATTTCTTCATTCGGAGACTATTCGCATCAAACATCTTAAGTCCGGTAAAATAATCAAGCCCGGTTGAAAAAATAAGCAAAAACAAAAAACGCCAATCCCAGCAACCGTAGAAAAAGTAACTTGCAACAAGCAACAAAATATTTTGCAATTTCAGACTCCCCTTAGTTGCAAACCAATATAGCAGAAAAACTATTGGAAGAAATATGGCAAAGTCAATAGAATTAAATAGCATGAATAATTAACTAATTTATATATATTCAAATTAAAGCAACTACATAAAAATCAACACATTCAACCTTTAAATCCTTTTCCTGAAAATGTATTTTTGTCAAAGCCAGCATTTATGCACACACTTAACAAAACATTAACTGCCTTCTGTCACTCAATACTCAGAACTGCTTACTCCTTACTCCTTACTCCTTACTCCTTACTCCTTACTCCTTACTCCTTACTCCTCACTCCTTACTCCTTACTCCTCACTCCTTACTCCTTACTCCTTACTCCTCACTCCTTACTCCTCACTACCCTATCCCCTCATAACTAAAACCGGAATCCTCCATTTCCTTTTTGTCGTAGATATTTCGTCCATCGATAACCAGTTTACCTTTCATCGATTTGGAAACAACTCCCCAACTGGGCATCCGAAACTCTTTCCATTCGGTAACCAGTAGTAAAGCATCAACATCTAATACAGCATCATAAATATCTTTGGCAAAATAGATGGGTTGTGAAGTTGTCTCGAAATGTTTCTTTGCTTCGTGCATAGCCACCGGGTCGAAAGCTCGGACTTTACATCCCGCTTCTATCAGTTTATCAATCAATACCAACGAAGGAGCTTCCCGCATATCGTCGGTATTTGGTTTAAAGGACAATCCCCATACAGCAACGGTTTTGCCGGACAATTCGCCGTTGAAATGTTTCTTTAGTTTATGGAAAAGCACCTGTTTCTGGTATGCATTTACCTCTTCCACAGCTTTGAGAACCTTCAATTCATACCCGTTTTGTTCGGCAGTTTGGATAAGAGCCTTCACATCCTTAGGGAAACAAGAACCACCGTAGCCACAGCCTGAGTAAAGAAATTTACCGCCAATGCGTTGATCCGTTCCAATGCCTTTACGCACCATGTTTACGTCCGCACCCACCAATTCGCACAGATTAGCCATATCGTTCATAAAACTGATACGGGTTGCCAACATGGCATTGGCAGCATATTTGGTCATTTCAGCGGAGAGTATATCCATAAAGATAACCCGGAAATTATTCAGCAAAAACGGACGATAGAGTTTGGTAATCAGATCCCTGGCTTTTTGACTTTCAACACCTACTACTACACGGTCGGGGCTCATAAAGTCTTTTATGGCATCTCCTTCTTTCAGAAACTCGGGATTAGAAGCCACGTCAAATTCGATATTCAGTCCGCGCTTGTCTAATTCCTGTTGAATGGTTTGGCGTACTAATGCAGCTGTACCAACAGGAACCGTACTTTTGGTAACCAACAGCACATATTGATTCATTTTCTGACCCACTGTGCGGGCAACTTCCAAAACGTATTTAAGATCGGCACTTCCATCCTCATTGGGCGGTGTTCCCACAGCACTGAAAATAACTTCCACATCGTCCAATATCTGCGATAGATCAGTTGCAAAGTGTAGCCGTTCCGCTTTTAGGTTCCGCAACACCATATCCTCCAAACCCGGTTCATAAATAGGGATTATCCCGTTTTTCAGGTTTTCAATTTTCTCAACATTTACATCAATACAGGTTACATCCACGCCCATTTCGGCAAAGCATGTACCCGACACCAACCCTACATATCCGGTTCCAACAATAGCTATCTTCATTTATTAAAAGTTTAGCTCCCAAATTCTCAATGAGGAATAAGAGATTAGTACTTTTTGGCTTTAAAACTACGCAAAAATAAGCATAAATAATCAAACGTGAATTATAAATAAGTAGTAGGAAAAATAAAATGTCAAATTTTTTCTGATTAGATAATTTATTGTTATTTTATATTTTCTTCGTAAAAACTTAATGCTTTCGTGACTTAGTGGCTGTTTCTTCTTACCACAAAGACTCTAAGACTCAAAGAAACACAAAGAATTATACGACATTATATTGTTCTCATTTAAACTATAAACTAATAACTATCAACTGTTTGCGGCTTATTTTTTACTCAGAACTCAATACTCAATACTCAGAACTATAAACTGCCCACTAATAATAGCTTCCTGTTACTAAAATCCGCACAAAATAAATAACTCCCATCAATACATGAATTCCAAAAACTGAAAGCAGAAACTTGTTTTTAATTGTACTGCCTTGATTTTTAAAGTCTTTCAGCAACGAAAGCAATGCTACAAAGAAACACAACCAGGTGGTAATGACAATTTGCCAGTAGTAATTACCATGCGAAGCCCTGCGACCCGTTTCTGATATCAAAAAGAAAATAAGTATCGAAAAAACAAAGGTAAGCAGTGTATAAAGAAAGAGCCTATTGTTATACAGCCTTTTAATATTCAAAACAACGTAAATCAGTGGGAAAAACAACGAAAAAATCAAGGCAAACGGGATATTAATCATATCCTGATTTAGTTCCGGATTTTTATAAAAAGGCAGAAACACCACCGATGACGAATCGTTTGCTGCCGGTCCTGATATTTTATAAATGACTATGTATTGAATAATTAGTAGCGCCATCCCGACTGCAAGAGGAATAATACCCAACCAGAATTGTTTACGTAAGCCGAATTGAATCAACAACATAACCGGATATGCGCAAATAAACACCAAAAAGAAACTAGGCTTAATAAACAGGTTCAGCACTACCAGCCCCAATATCCACCAGTTGCGTTTTGCATCAAAGCTTTGTAACTGTTTGTAGGATAGCTCAAATAATATCAGGGCAAAAGGGAACAGGAATAGAATCGTGGAATTGTGCCATACATTGGGTGCATAATTACCAATGTACATAAAGTAATCGCCTAAAAAATAGCTGGGTATAGGGATTACAAAAACAAATAACAGACTTAGTGCCAACAAGTGCGAATACAGCTGAATGGTTGATTGGTTAACGGGTTGATTGGTTGGTATATCAGACTTAAGTACCTGATTTATTTTATTGAAGGAGAGTTGATACCGGTACGTTCCTGCAAAAGCAAGCAACAAACATAAACTCACTTCAGTAAAAGTTACATTGGCCGTGAAAAACGAAAATACGTTAACCAACAAATACACCAGAAAATTTCCAGTATACGGAATTTCACCGGTGCACATTTGCCGGGCAAATGCCGCATGATCATGAATATCGTTGTAGTCCGCCGGTATCGCCTTTAAAATACCGTAAAAAGCAATAAATAGCAGCAGGAAAAGCAGTGGAGTGATAAGCGGTTTAAGTTTCATATAGACAGGTATGAGTAGTGAGTAATGAGTGGTGAGTAGTCAGTGGTGAGTCAGGAGTGGTGAGTCAGGAAGATGAAACACCAAATTTATCGGGATTATTCATCATATAAGTTAGAAGTCTGCTCACTTCATCATTTAATTCTATTAGTTGATTATATTTCTCAGCAGTAATATATTTACAATGAACTGCAAAATCAAGCCAGACTAATGTTTCACTATTTTCGCCATGACAATCAGTTAGTTTTAATAAATAATGTTTGAGATAATCCCTTTTACGATAAGCTTCTGAGAGGTTTGCACACACAGATCGGGAAGAACGTCTAATCTGATCCGTTAATGAGTATTTCTCTTCATTTGGGAAATTAAGTGTTATATCAAAAATTTTACAAGCAAGTTCAAAAGCTCTTTTGTACGCCAATAAATCTTTAAATCCATGATTAATTTTACCCATAAATTTGATTTTTTCGATTAACACTTTCTTACTCATTACTCCCTTCTGTTTACTCAATACTCACCACTCATTACTCACCACTCTCCACTATAAACTCCCTTAACACTCTCTATCACCTTTTTGATATCATCATCACTCAATTCATAAAACATGGGCAATCTCACCAAGCAATCTGCAAACCTATCGCAGTTAGCTAGTACTCTTCCATCGTGTTTGTCAGCATAATACGGACTGCTATGCAAACTCAGGTAATGGAACACCGACAAAATATCGTTCTGCTTTAAATGGTTTATAAGTTTTGTCCGTTCCTCAAGTGACGGGAAAACCAAGTAAAACATGTGTGCATTATTAGTGGCATACTCAGGAATAACCGGCAATTTAAAATGTCCTGCATCAGCCAACGGTTTCAAAGCCTCATAATATTTGTTCCAATGTTCTTTCCGCTTGTTCTGAATTTCATCCAAATGTTCAATCTGCGCCCAAAGGAACGCTGCAATCACTTCCGAAGGCAAAAAAGAAGAACCAATATCCACCCAACCGTATTTATTCACTTCACCCCGGAAGAATTCCGCCCGGTTTGTTCCCTTTTCCCAAATAATTTCCGCCCGGTGAATAAAACGTTCATCATTGATAGCAAGCATTCCGCCCTCACCCGAAATGATATTTTTTGTTTCGTGGAATGAAAAAGCAGCCAAATGACCAATACTTCCTAACGCCTTGTTTGCTACTTGCTGCTTACTGTTTGCTGTTGTATAATACGAATCAATCGCCTGAGCCGCATCCTCCACTACCAACAAATTATATTTTTCGGCCAACGCCATGATTTTATCCATATCGCAAGCCATACCTGCATAATGAACAGGTACAATCACCTTGGTCTTGGGTGTAATCAGCGATTCAATCACATCAGCATCAAGATTTGGGTGTCCCGTTTGGCTATCGGCAAAAACGATCTTTGCTCCCTGACGGACAAAAGCCAACGCCGTGGAAACAAAAGTATAACTCGGTATAATAATTTCATCGCCCGGTTGTACATCACACAGAATAGCAGCCATTTCAAGCGCATCGGTACAAGAAGTTGTCAGCAAGCATTTCTTGAATCCGAAACGCTCTTCGAAATACTTCTGGCAACGCTGAGTAAACAT
>Ga0302271_10001163_pt1 | contig 25719 bp, 22 predicted proteins | sample III_Bog_N1_1_FD_198767 | JGI IMG/M metagenome (GOLD analysis project Ga0302271, IMG submission 198767) | Peat permafrost microbial communities from Stordalen Mire near Abisko, Sweden - III_Bog_N1_1 | ecosystem: Environmental > Terrestrial > Soil > Wetlands > Peat | place: Sweden: Abisko... | reverse complement strand
CACTATAGCGTTGTTAGAATTATCTTATAATAGTACAAAAATCATTCCATGGTGTCAATGATAAGTTCCAGATAAAATAATAATATAGACATTTACAATAAGGAAGTGAATACGTTGTTAAAACCTCACGGCCCAACCGTTTAATTTAGTTGCCATGGCACAGCTTTTAAACCACGCATCAACTGGGTTAGCAGCTGATTTTTTTTTGTGATTTTGTAATAATCTTATCGATATATACGACTAACTTGAAGAATTCAATCATTTAGAAGGTGGAAAAAGAGTTTATAGAATTAATAAAGAGTCATCAGGGGATATTACACAAGATTTGTAATGTATATTTTCTCAGAGATCCATACAAAGAGGACTATTATCAGGAAATGCTGATCAGGCTTTGGAAATCGTATCCGGGTTTTAAAAATCAATCAGCTTTCTCCACCTGGCTTTACAGAGTTGCTTTGAATACTGCCATTGACATAATCCGTAAACAAAGCATCCTGCCTAAACACACCGGACTTTCCATAACTGAATACAACATAGCCGAACATAAAAGCAACATTGAATCTGATAATAAGGATAAGCTTTATCTGGCTATTAATCTGTTATCAGATATTGAAAAAGCGATTATCATTCTGTATCTGGAAGAATTTAATTACAGGGAGATAGCAGAAATAACAGGCATTTCAGAGAATTATACCGGAGTAAAGATCAACAGGATAAAAACTCAACTTATTAAGATATTGAACCATGGATAAAAATGATCTTAAATCGATCTGGCGTGATGCCCACTACACTAAAAGCGATAGCCATTTCTCAAAAGAAAGTCTTGAAAAAACTATGGCCTTGAAACACAGCAGAGTAATCTCAAAAAGTTTACTGGACATAAAAATAAAAGTCCTTCTTTATACACTGATCTTTCTTATTTATGTCGGGTTGATGATATATGCCTTTGTATATCTCAGACTGAATTTATCTGTCAATTCTTTGGTCCCGCTTGTGTTAGCTGGCATATTCCTATTAATAAGCGCTACCACGGAATTTGTAAGGTTATTAGTCCTGACCAAAACATCGGATAATTTGTCTCTTAAAGATTCTTCGCTGGTTTTTTGTAAGAAATTGAAAAGAATAAAGACTACTGATTTTATAATCTATCTGGTCATTTTCTATTTGTCTGCTATCTTCATAATATTTAACTATTTAGCAGATATTGGAGGCGTTAAGAATTTATCATGGTATAATGAAATTGTCCCGGTACCTTTATTAGGAATATTAATTCTGATGCTTCTTTCAGTACCATGGTTTATTAAATATTTGAATAACCGGAGGTACAAAAAACTGTTTTCAGATCTCAATGAGTCAGTTCACCAGCTCAGTGATCAGTGAATAAAAGGAAGTGAGCTTTGTGGCATGATGAAATAGTCGAGATGACGAGCAAAAAACAAGGCAACAGAACCTCGCCTGGCAGCCCTATTGACTCTGTCTCGGTAGCAGGATCATCCCGATAGCATTTGCCCATTCACATTTAACGTCACATCGTGGAGTTGGATCCCATCCAATCGTTACATCATGGAAATATGGTACACCGTATTCTTTGTTAGCTTTGTCCCAATGAGCAAAATATTCATCATGGACCCAATTATAATCGGTTTGAGTATCGGGTAATGCGACATGATGAATCCAGACCTAAGATGTTGCTGAATCAAATCCTAACATTTTAATAAGTTCTGCTGTATTGGATGATGCCTTCTCAACGGGAAGTATCGGGTTGCCCCAGGCAACAAGATTCCAGTGTACACCTTTTAATCCGGCATCAATGGCTTTTTGCCTCATGCGGTCCATAGCAGCTTTTGTAGCTTCCATACTTCCAAATCCACTCACAAATTTTTGCACATCATATACTGAGAAATACGCTTCCCCATCTATTTTCCAATAATTGGGCCTGGTAAAGTATTCCTTAATTACAAAATCGCATATTTCGTCGAAACGCTTTAGGGATACCTTTCCGGGATAAAGTAATTTCTGTTCAGCGCCCCGGGTATAAGGATGAATATCGACCCAATCATGGTTGGCCCACATCAGCCCGAATTTAATCTGATTACATTTTTGTTTCTCCCTGAATCCTGTTATGCAATCTGATATTTATTCTACAGTAATATCGAAGATATTTAATTTAAGGCTCAGCTCTCAGTTTTCACTGAATCTGATTGTTTCTTATTAGCTTGCCTCCACCAGATCCAGAGAGAAAAACAAACCAGAACATTCACAATAAAAACCGGCAACGACCATCCGAAAAGTGGACGAAACAAAGGATTATCTTCATTTACCCGGGTGAGTATGATTGAATTGGCTTTCATAAGCAACAGACCACAGGGAAAGCTGCCCAGAATTACCGCACCCAGCCATTTTAGTATGATCCGCCAGTTTCCTAATGCCCGTAAACACAGGATAAAGCCTGTAATGAATGCCAGACCAAGAGGAATATCAATAACATATTTGTGTATGCCCAGATTGGCTGCTAAAAAATATTCATCGCCGCCCATCCTGGAAAAACCCCGTAAATAATACTGACTCATAACGAAGGAGCTTATTAAAGCCATCATCAGTCCGATTTGTTTTGTAGAAGGAAAACGACTCCGGCGCATCAGGCATAATCCAAATACAACTCCCAGTATCGATGCCAGCGGTCCTGCTATAAGCATAATACTGAATTCTTTTTTACCCGGGGCTGAACCTAATTTAAACCATCCCTTTTCACCATCGGGTGATGTTGTCTCAGTCCATTCATTGGGATGGATCGGCGGATGATCCCCCCATATCTGCAGAAGCTGTGTGAAACCCCACACCGGCTTCCGACCCATCACTTCACAGACAGTCCAATGTCCGGCCTCATGTATTGTCTGAACTACAACATTTAATAAGAATGCAATCAGTACTAATTGCAAGAATCCAATTTTGCGGTAGTCCATAATTAAATTTCCTTTTTAAGTTTCGGCTGTGAGGTCACTCAACCCCTTTACACCGTTTAGCCATTGCGCCTTTGCGCCTTTTGCGCCGCTTACTTTTCTTTCGTAAACAGAAAATTCCCCCCTCCCTGTTTCAAGGTCATTTCATTTTTTGCGGGATTGAATTCCATTTTTACTCCGGCTTGATCGAACTTAAATTTGTCCATTTCTGTTGGATCAAGCGGGAAGGCTGGCTGGCCTTCTCCCTGAGCTATAAGGGTAGTGTTGTCTTTTGTTATAGTGATCTTTATCGGTACCTGGGTGCTCGAATATACACCCAGATATTTGTCAAGATCCTCTGTTTTTAAGGTGATGGTATTGAATGTGGGAATAATATACTGTTTATTAAAACAAGCACTTAAGATTCCTATTAAAATATCATTCAGAGGATATACCATTCCATTTGTGCAATATGATACAGCCAGACTATCTTCGGGAAAATACGCGACATTGGAAGCAAAACCGTCTATGCCTCCGTTATGTCCGTATGCCTTCTTTTCATAAAAAGGAAACTGGAACATTCCCATTCCAATACCGTCGGTCAATGTTTTCATCTGATTCAGGCTACTCTGGCTGACCAGTTTAAGAGAAAATAATGCATTAACAAACCTGGTCAGATCAGTTGGGGTTGAGATAATTGATCCTGCGCCACCGGGGATGCTCATGTCGGTTTCCGGTTGCTGCTTCCATTCCGATTCAAATTTGTAAGAATAAGATTCATTGTTTACCAGGTCGGTTTTCTTTCCAATATATGTGTCCTTTATTCCGATTTTAGAACAGATCCTTTTCTCGAGGTTTTTGGAATAGGGCTGTTTTGTGATTTTTTCAATAATATATCCTAAAAGCAGAAAATTGGAATTGCTGTATGATGCTTTTGCATTGGGTTCGAAATCGACTTTGTTCTTCGATATGATCTTAACCATTTCATCCTCGGTTTTGGGCTGGGTCATATAAGTCATATACTCAGGATCGTCGGTAAAGTTGTGAATTCCGCTCCGGTGATTGAGCAGGTTACTGATGGTGATTTTAGAAGCATTTGGAATTTCAGGGAAATATGTATCGAGGGTGGTAATCAGTTTGATCTTTCCTTCTTCAATCAGCTGGAATATCATTGAAGCGGTGAACATCTTCGAAATAGAGCCAATTCTGTATCGGGTGGCAGTTGTGGCAGGTTTTTTCTCAGTTCCAGATATATAACTGTAACCAATAGCTCTGCTGTAGAGAACGGTTCCGTTTTTTGATACCGCCACACTACCCATTGCCTTATTCTTTTCTGAAAGGGCGTTGAATAAGCTGTCGAGTTTTGCTTTATTAATGTTCTGGGGAAGAACTGTTGTGAAAGTCAGTCCTGCCAGCAGGATCAAAGTGAAGAGTCGGAGTTTCATTTTTAATAATTAAGGTGAATACTTTATTAAATAAAGATAAAAGATAAAAGGAAAAAGACAAAAGGAAAAATTCAGAAGTCGAAAGGATAAAGTCAACAGTCGAAATCCTTTAACCGCAAATCGAAGCGAAGCGAAAATCCCGACCGTAGCATCGGGAGGACACAAAGGGTTTATTCTAAACAGGATGATCACATTTAGTTAATATTTATTCGGGATAAATACCCCTCCGCCGCTTCACGGCACCTCCCCTAGATGGGGAGGAAATCATCACACATTTAGTGAATTTAAGCCCCCCTTGGGGGGTTTGGGGGTAAAAAACCGGGAGAAGGGGGGGCAAACAAGAAAGAAGCTGGGGGCATGGGGCAAACGCTAAATGCCTTCGAGGGTTTTTATCCGTTCCTTTATTGCGTCTATCTTGTCGATACGCTCCTGTGAGTAGGTCTTGTATTCAGCATCAATAAATTCAAGGAGACGAAGCGATTTTTGCGAATATTCAAGACTCCCTGGTTTATCATCTTTTGCCAGACGGAGCTCAGCTTCTACATTGAAGAGTTCCGCAAGTACCTCGAGATGGCCACTGGTATAGTTGTGCCCGTGGAGAAGCCTGTCAGTAAGCTCATCAATGGGTATATCCCTGAAAAATGCAGAATCCTCCTTGAGCATAGTATAATAAAGATTCTCAAGTTTATCTTCAGCCTGCTCAAAATTGCCCTTTTTGATCAGTCCGAGTATACCGGCTATTAATTGCCCCAGCATCTCAATCATACGGAGGATGTAGTCTTTCTGGTACATCGAAGGGAGTTTGAATGACAAAGATATGGAAAATGGTTTAACGACGCACGAGGAAGGGACTGAGGGACTAAGGGACTAAGGGACTTATTCTAAAAGAGGGTGGTTTTTCTGTAATCCTCATAAGCCGGGAACCTCTTTAGTAATTCTTTCTCTTCGAGGTATCTCCAGAAAAGGACATTAGTAATAAACATAAACGATAGGATAAATGAGTACAGAGCTCCGAAAATTAATGGAAAACCGATCAGCCAGAAAATGAAACCTAAATACATTGGATGCCGTATCCATTTATAGATACCACCTGTTATAAGATCACCATCATAGCTTTCGAGTGTCTTAATTGTGAATAATCCTGATAGGAATGCAACGATCCCGATTCCAGTCAAGGCTAGTCCGGCATACCTGATAATACCAGGAATCCCGATTCTCGATATGTCATTCCTGCACAGGAGAAACCAAGACACCCACAATAATACCATATTGGTGAACATAATCACAAATGACAGTTTACCGGGTTTCAGGAGATTATTATGTTTCAAAATCTCATAAACGGTCCGGCAGATATGTGTAAATAAACATATAGCCACCAGAATAAAAAACAGCTCATTTTTCATAATATAATCAGGCAAATGGTTTGGTAATTATTGAGAGGCTTGTATGATCGCTTTCCCTGTTTTATAAATTTTTTCCCTTTGAAAATGCAATCTCAAGATATCTGCCTCGTGTTTCCGGGCTGACTGATAGAATTGAATGAAAATAGATGTGATCTACCTTTTCAATTCCGGGATACTTCAGGCTCCAGTCATCAATAGTTTTTTCCATGGCAGCTTTAAATCCTTTTTCCTTGTAAACTTCTTCGTTAAAAAAAGTAGGGTGCATAATAACAGCCTTTTTAATTTTAAGCAATGGTATCCTGCCATCAGGGTCGCCCCTCCATCCTTTTTCATTCAATTTGTAAGCAAATCCATATGTCAGGACCCTTTCCATCCATCCTTTAACTAATGCCGGAAAGTGCATCCAGAAAACTTGTGTTATAATGACCAGTACATCAGCTTCTGAGACTTTCTTTTGTTGTATTAATACATCTTTTGGTTTTTGAGAGTTTATCAGCTTTATAAGGTCTTCATCAGTTTTGTTTCTTATATACAATTTTGCGATAAACCGTTTAACCGGACCACCTGCGAGACCTATTATCATCTTTCTCATATCCATTTGCTTAAAAAGATCCTTAGGCATATCGTCATCGACAAAAAATGAAGAATCCATATCCTGAAAAACCGGATTGAATTTTATTTTGTACAAATCAACAATTTCATATTGATGTCCTGCTTCCTCAAGGCCTCTTACAAAATTGTCAAGAATTGCATGAGTAAATGACATTGGATTAGGATGGGCATAAATAATTAATACTTTCATGGTATCAGTGTTAAAAAGTTATGTGATTCTTGTGCATAAGGCAGATTCAAGCTCCGTCTTCAAAGCCACAACAAACTCACTCATCTCCCTGTCGCCTTTGTTGTCTTTCTGGCGGTAGCTGATAAAAATGTCATAATTATATCCTGCAATAATGCCTGACATCAAAGGTCTTACTATTTCATTATCAAATTTAAGTCTTAGTTCAACCCAAGTCAATTTTTTTTTAATAGCCACAATAGATTGGAATTTGGAGTCAGGAGAGCAATTATTATATTTTGGCACAACCTCTAAAAGTTTAATGATTCAATCCATGGCTCTGATCAGATCAAGGTCAGATATTTCAAACCTCTTGTTTACAAAGAAAAAGCCCCCGAAGCTGATTTCCGAGGGCTGACAATTACCACATTACTAACTGATAGATAAATAGTTAAATTTTCAAATAATCCTTATCCCATATGCAAAGCGATGTTCTGAATACTACCCTGTTAGTCATTTGGTATTGTTGCAGTGAACACCGAAAGTTGTGTCAGTATCGGTTATGCCTGTTTAACATCTTATCATGCATCCTTCCAACTTTATCCGCACATTCCTTTGGGATTCCATTACCCGGATTCTTTAACCCGATGACCTTGTTATTGACACCAAGATCGGTAATTGTGACATTGCTAAGATCTCCCACGATCAGATTATTTTGTGAATTCCAATCCAAATAAATATTGAAATTCTTCTGTTGAAAATTATTGTTCACCATTCTGCAATTTTCACCTACGGACAATAAATAATTGGGGTCATCGGCAGCAACCCACCAATCCCCTCCCATATACCAGTAGCAGTCAGTTGATGCAGCATCTCCGGTGATTGTGTTATTGGAGAAGATAACATCCTTCATTGCATAAGTATCTACAGGGTAGGGACCTTTCTCCATATCATTAAATGTATTATGATCACAAAGCATATGAATCCAGACAGGATTATCAGGATGTGCATACCTCCAGCCATCCCACATGCCTATTCCGGCATTACCGTAATGAATATTGAATACATTATGGCTTATTTCATAATTTCCCGGTTCTTCCCGGACATATTCAAAAATATTATGCTCTTCGGAGCAATTTACATCTATTCCATCATAATTATAAGCAGTGACATTAAATACATTATGCATCATTTTGGCCCGTACGCCTATGTTTTCATCCACTAAAAGCCCCTGATAATTTCCGGTAAAAATATTTCTGCCTTCCATGCCAAAACTGAAATTACCACTTTTGCAGCCAAAGACATATAATCCCCTCCAGAAATTGTTAAACCGGCTGTTTGAAACATTTGCATCAATATTGCCTCTCGTAATGAGGCTGCTTCCAACAGGTTTATATACGTCCGGAGCCATTTTAACACCATTATACTCGCCATATGGATAATAATCTACTACTGTTCCGTCCCACATTGTAACATCACTCTGCTGTAATCCTGTCACTTCAATATTATTGAGGGTAACCCTGATGTATTGCCTGTCCGGTACATAATCTGCAGAATAATCTGAAAATAGCAATAAATTCATTTGCGCTTTGCCAAGCAAAGACAATGCTTCTGTCTGGGTGACCGACAGGTCGCTCACTATAACATTTCCTCCAATAAAAGAGATCAGGGCAGGCAATTTGTTCTGCAAGGTATCTAATTCAGGAGTCAGTCCCGGGAGATTGGTGATGATGGTTTTTCCGATCCCGGAGCCGCAAAAAGTCCCTTTGAACTCCCTGACTTCTATCATGCCGATTTTGAATGTACCAGGCATAAGTTTTACGACAGCATTTTTACCATAGGTCTTAGCCAGGGCAAAAGCATCCAGCAGGGCCTTTGTGTCATTTGTACCCGGATTAACTTTTACAACATTGCTGCATATCATTAGAGCAGTGTTGCCTGAAAACTGATCAGCAATCGGATCTGTGTTCAACATGCTATCTTTGGAGCAAGAAAAAGCCAGGACAGCAAGTAAAATCAAAACAAAACTCAGTTTTTTCATAGCCTAAATATTTTAGTTAAACATGAACATGAAAAGAGTTAATATTTAAATATAAGTTCGGCTAAAAACATTCTGAGGCATTAAATTATTTTTACAAAAACTTTAAACTTTTTCTCAAATATTTAAATTCTTTGTCAAAACCTTAAAATTTTTTACGAATAATCACACTTTTGGGCTGATGCATCGACAGATTGATACCTTTACCGACAGCAGGAAAGGTTAAAATGAAACAGGGAAACCCATGGGATGATTTTCAAGGATTAGTAATAAGTTACTTTTATCAATGGTTATAGTCTTTTCTACAACATTCCTTGCTCCTCAAGCCATTTTCTTACTCTTTGATGCTCTGCATTGTATTTTGTTTCTATATCAATTACAATTTGCTGAAATTCAGGTTCATTCTTAATGCTGTCGAAAAGCGGATCATGTTTCATATAGGTGACTAACCATAATGGTGCAACTCTAAGTTGATTTAAATTTCTTAAATTCTCATATGCTTTCTCTTTCTCATCTCTGAACGCATATACACATGCAAGATCATAATAAGAAAACAATTGATTTCTGTTTTTACGACCTAATTTGATCGCGTTATTGCAATACTCGATTTGTTTACTAAAATAATATTCAGCTTCTTTCTTGTTTCCATTTTTCCAATATGCGTATCCAATCCGATGCATATAAGTAAAAGGCAATACACCCTGAGCTTTTGACTTTTCAAAATACTGTTTATAATATTTTAATGATTCATCACTTTTATCAAGCAAAATGTAATTAAATGCTATATTCTCGCCCAGGTTATGTAAATTATCTGAATTTAATTTATTGGCTTTCAGTGCCATTCCAAGAGATTTTTCAAAATTGCCCCAACTCAATTCGTGATTGGCAAGAACAAAATAGTATTGAGATGAATCGCCATCCAGCATTAAAGCTTCAGTTGCGTAATATTCACATTGATCTTTGAAACCAGCATGTTCAAACGCAAAACTGATATCAGTTAAAATAGCCGGTAGTTCAGATCCCCGGTTAAGAGCTGCAGCTTTTTGATAATTATCAATGGCCTTCACAAAGTCATTATAAGCATACAATTCTCCTTTTTTATAATAAACCTCCCAAGAATTTGGATTGATTTTTAATGCTTTGTCATACTCTTCAACTGCCTGTTCATCCATACCTTTTTGGTCATAATATCTTCCTCTTGTTGTATATGCTTCTGCTAATTTATCATCAATTGACAATGCTTTATTTGCAAGAAAGAGAACAGAATCAAGAAAATTCTCTGACAAATAGGTTTCCCAGTAATGTTTGCTCCAATACACCTGAGCCATTCCAACATAAGCCCGGGCAAATGAAGGATCGTGCTCTAATGCGTTTTTATATAATTTATTCGCCCGATCAAGCGATATTCTTTTAGCGGGAGTACTTTCAATATATTTATTTTGTTCCTCTTTCCCTCTCAAATAGAAATCATAAGCTGTAAGACTTGTAGTTGCGGATTTTTCAATAAGCTGTTTCTCTTCAGGTGCAATTATTGCTTTTAACTCTGATGCAATTGCTTGTGCAATCCTGCTTTGTATATTAAAGATATCTTTAGTTTCCTTTATTTCCTTTTCGTATGATTCTGCCCAGAGATGACCTTCTTTTGCTGCTTCAATTAATTGCACTCTCAGACGGTAGGAGTTTCCATATTTTTGTCCTTCTCCTTCAACTACATAATTAACACCCAACTTTTTTGCTATTTCCGACGTAGATTTGGTAGTATTGTTTCTGAATTGCTCAACTGAATTACGGGAAAGAACCCTGAAATCTTTTATTTTCTGCAGATTATTAAGAATTTCTTCCATTATGCCGTTGATGAAATATGTATTTTCCTGATCAGGGCTGTCATTAATAAACGGCAAAACAGCAATTGATTTTTCAAGTTCTGCATAGCCGTTAGACTGTCTCCTGTCTTGAATGTAAAATACGAGGATAACAGTTATTGAGATAAACGTGCATATAAACAAGATTCTGGGGAAGAGAAAAACAATAGCTTGTTTTATGGGTTTATTTTGTTGCCGTTTTGCAGAGTTTTGAATGAGGATGTTTTCTTCATGACCCGGGTCGCTAATTTCTCTTTTTTTAACTTCGCCCGGAGGAAAGCCATAATATTCATGAAAACACTTATCAAAGTAGGTTGAACTACCAAACCCGACCTGAAAAGCGATTTCGGAAACTGTCGCATCACCTATTTGAAGCAATTCCATGGCCCTTTTCAATCGTATTTCACGGATAAAATTGCTTAACTTCTGGTTATTTATGGACTTAAGTTTTCGGTTTATCTTATAGTAGGTCATTCCCATTTGCTTGGACACCTCATCAACTCCGAACTGTTCATTCTTAAGGTTATCCAGAACAATAACTGTCAGCTTCCTGATGAATATATGATCAGCAGTCGGAGATTCGGTCATTGAAGTGGCTATAAGTCAATAATTCAAATCAAACCAGAGTTTCTATTATCAAAGTTCTGAAACTATGGTCATTTCTGCAAATTAAATTGATGGTCATGCTTTGGGAAATGATGAATTTTGAATCTTTTTCCTAAATCCAATCACGTATCCTGGATTCAACTTTCTCAGAACGAATGTTATTGTCATTTCAATTAATTGATTGATCTCTCTGTTTTGGAAAATACTTCCACCAGTTTAATTATACTATCCATGGCTTTGATCAGATCAAGGTTAGATATTTCAAACTTCTTGTCTACAAAGAAAAAGCCCTGCCGTTTCACAGTAAGGCTCTATAGTGTTTCAAATATGAGGCATTTGGAAAAACTACATTCATCATCTCAAAATCTGAAAAGAAGCAAGATTACATCGAGATTATTTCCAGTTTCCTTCCTTCGGTCTGTTCATAAAGTTGCTTGGCCATCTCGGCCTTTTCATGGCTGAAGGAAGGATCCATAGAATTTGCCATCATATATGATTCATAAGCTTTGTCGTATTTTTTAATGAACATGTAGTAATCCCCCTTTGAGTCATACACATTAGGATTCTTTGGTTCCAGTTCAATGTATTTGTTGAAGGCTTCTTCCGCTTTATCGTTCTGTTTTAGAGTCAGATATGCATATCCAAGCTGATTGTAAAATGAAGCAGGGTTTGTGGCGATTTTAATTGCCTTATTTAAAGTTTCAACCATGCCGGTAGAATCTCCTGCCAGCGATTGAAAAGAAACCAGGTTATTAAATGAATTGGGATCACCTGGATACATTTCCACAAGCTTTTGCCCCAGATCAGTAACATTGGTACGACCCTGTTGCAATCTGATCAGAGCCTCTTTAAGAAGTTCCTCTGCTTCACTTAATTTAGTTTTACAGTTTATTGCGACATCCGCGAACTTGTTAAAATTATCACCATCCCGATTCAGAATAAAGTAAAATGCCAGCTGGTAATTAGCCATGAAAAAATCGGGATCCTGAGTAAGTGCTTTCTTAAAGGTTTCAAGTGCTACCTTTAATTTAACGTCATCATAGTATTTCATAGCCTGATTGTAATAAGACAGAGCAGATTTGGAATTCGTAGTAACCTCCATAAATTTATCTTTCGTCGGCTGGGAAAACATCAATGTTCCTGTTAAAAGTAACATCGTTAAAAGAAACATCCTCTTCATCTTTACGTGTTTTTAGTTAATTGAACTTTACTAATATAAAAATTTATTTATACAATGGATAAATTCATTTATAAACTATGTGTATAACAAATAAAAACGCATGCCTGTTTAAAAACCACATAATTGATCCGACCTTTTTCTGTTTAAGCAGTCTATTATGCTAAGCTCCTCAAGTTGCAATGCATTGTAATAAATTTGTTTTATTTTTACTATAGTTGTAAATAACTTTCTGCTATGAAAAAACTGATATTTTCTCTGTTCCTCTCTTTAAGTTTAATGATGTTATCCTGCTCCACGGATAATATAAAAAACCAATCCGGCAATAATCGTAATCTTCCCTTTGACACTGGCTGGAAATTCCTGCATGACAGTGTGCCCGGAGCTGAAAATCCTTCGTTTGATGACTCCGGATGGCGTACCCTGGATCTGCCCCATGACTGGAGTATTGAGAATATTGCCGATAGTGATAATGAGGATCATATAGGTCCCTTTACCAAAACAAGTGAAGGAGGTGTTTCCACAGGTCATGTAAAAGGTGGCACCGGCTGGTACAGAAAACATTTCAAACCGGATGATTCATTCAGGATGAAAAATGTATCTGTTTGCTTCGACGGTGTATATATGATATCCACTGTATGGGTGAACGGGAAAAAAGCTGGGGATCATTTCTATGGATATACCCCCTTCTCGTTCGACATTTCGGGATTGCTGATCCCGGGATCCGAGAATGTAATTGCTGTTGAGGTAAAGAACCCCGGGAAGAACAGCCGATGGTATAGTGGATCAGGGATATACCGTCATGTTTGGCTAACAATAACCAATCCTCTCAGAGTAGCTGAAAACGGTCTTTATATTACAACACACTTACTTTCAAAGGATACAGCTCAGATTCAGCTGTCAGTTAAACTTAAAAACAGCGGTCTCAAAAGCTCTGAAGGAAAGCTTGTAACTTTAATCAGTGATACGGATGACCAGGTTATTGGTAAGACAGAGAAATCGGTAGAGATTGATCCGGACGGAACACTTTCTGTTGAACAGTCACTTAAGATAACAAAACCGTCTATATGGTCAATTGACAATCCTCACCTGTATCGGGCCACAACACAGATCGTTGTAAAAGGGAAGATAATTGACAGTTATTCAGTGCAGTTTGGAGTAAGAACACTTGACTTCAGTGCGGCCAGAGGTTTTCGCCTTAATGACATTCCACTTAAGCTAAAAGGCGCATGCATGCATCATGACAACGGATTACTTGGTTCTGCAGCTTTCGACCGGGCAGAAGAAAGACGGATTGAAATAATGAAAGCCAATGGATATAATGCCATTCGTACCAGTCATAATCCACCTTCGAAACAATTTCTTGACGCCTGCGACCGGCTTGGAATGCTTGTAATCGATGAAGCATTTGATATGTGGGAACATCCAAAAAACACTTCGGATTACAGTAACTATTTTAAAGATAACTGGAAAAATGATCTGCAATCGATGATACTTCGTGACCGTAATCACCCCAGTGTAATTGCATGGAGTATAGGAAATGAAATTTATGAACGGGCCGATACATCGGGTCAGCGTATCGCAGGTCAGCTGGTCAGGGTTGTTAAATCTCTTGACAATTCACGTCCGGTTACCGCAGCAGTTTGTTTATTTTGGGATCATCCCGGTTACAACTGGTCAGCATCAGAAAAAGCTTTTGCCAGTCTTGACATGGGAGGATATAATTACGAGTGGAAAGAATATGAAAACGATCATAAGAAATTCCCCGATAGAATAATGGCAGGCACGGAGTCTTTTCCGGTTGAAGCATTTGAAAACTGGCAGCAGGTGGAGAAAGATTCATGGGTCATCGGAGATTTTGTTTGGACCGGCATGGATTATCTTGGAGAATCTGGCATCGGCCATGTGTATTATGACAAGAATGCCGGCTTCAGTATGCCCTGGCCCTGGTATAATTCCTGGTGTGGCGATATAGATATCACCGGACAAAAGAAAGCTCAATCTTATTTCAGGGATGTTTTATGGGGCAGAAGTAATCTTGAGATGGCAGTTCATGAACCGCTGCCTGCCGGGAAAAAGGAAGGTATTTCATACTGGGGCTGGCCGGCTGAATATCAGAGCTGGACGTGGCCTGGCGAGGAAGGAGATTCATTACAGGTCTCTGTTTATTCCCGTTGCCAGGAAGTACGTCTTGAGTTAAATGGAAAAGTGATAGGGCAAAAACAAACTTCTTACGAAACCAGGCTTACCGCAAAATTCAGCGTACCATACTCAGCAGGCGAGCTAAAAGCCATAGGGATGATAAATGGGATGGAAGTTGCAACAAAGGTCTTCAAAACAGCCGGGAAGCCTTTTCACCTGATATTATCAGCAGACAGGAACCGGATTAAAGCTGACCGTAACGATCTCGCTTATGTTTCAGTTGAAGTCAGGGACAAAGATGAAAATCTTGTTCCGAATACTGACATAACTGTTAAATTCACAGTATCGGGTGTCGGTGAATTACTGGCATCAGGAAATGCAGCACCAGATGATATGAAAAGTTTCCGCAAACCAGAATGCAAGACCTTTAATGGCAAATGTCTGGCCATTATCAGACCTTATGTAAAAGCAGGTTCAATAAAGTTGAATGCAGAAGCAGCAGGACTTCCGAATGCTATGATTGAGATCCAGACCAGGTAAATAGGAAGAATGGGAAAATAGCTTTCCTTTCTTTAGGGTATTCAGGAAATTCCTTTATATACCATTTGTGATGATCAAGAGCTCTTGTTGTCAGATTTACTATAGTCCAGACTAAAAAAGAGAGAGCAGGCAGATTGAAGGCAACCAGAGCAAAACCTGCCCATGATATAATCTCGCCAAAAAAATTCGGACAGGAAACATATTTGAAAAGCCCGCCATAAGGAATTTTGTAACCGTCGCCTGATGTAGGACGGAGTTTAATTAGTATAGAATCGTGATATTTGTTAATAATAAAACCTGAAAAAAATATAATTACACCTCCAATCAAGCGCAAATTAATTAAAACACCCGGGCTGTAATCAGCTGGGAAGTGCACAAACCAATAACCATTCAGAAAACCATTAATTATATTAAATATGAAAGCAAGAAGTACAATTAATACCGGTATTTTTTTTCTGGCTGTCCTGATTTGAAGCGGAAAAATCAGAACACGGTGAATATAATGTAACATCCATAAAAATGCAGGTATCAGAATAAGCAGATTTAACAAATTTGCTTTGAAACCCATATAATATCCAAAAATAACTAAAGCAGGAAACTCCATTATAAACCATCCGAGCCTGTTGTTAATCATTGGTCCCCAGTTGTTTTTCGAATGTCTTCCATAGGGCTGGGTGACCTTTAGAAGTATTGGGAATATAATAACCCCAATAGCGATCCAAATCCAGCATATAATGTTAAATGTTTGGTGTGATAGCATATCAGTTTATGTAATTATTCTCTTTATACCAGTCAAAAGTGTCTCTAAGTGTTTGTTCAAGAGGACGGGGTTCATATCCCAACTCCTTTCTGGCTTTTGCATTTGAAATATTAGAAGGTGAATTGATCAGGATGTCAAGAGACTGATATGTATATAAAGGTTGCGTATTTGTTACTGAGGAGTAAACCTTAAAAAACGGACATGCCAGACGTGCCAGGGAAACCGGGAGAATTACAGGAATTTTACACCCGGATATTTTGCTTATCATTGCTGATAACTCCTGAAGACTGCAGTATTCGCCGGAAAGGATATAATTTTCTCCTTCACGTCCCGATTCAATTGCATGTATTGAAGCTGACACAACATCGCGTACATCAACCCAGTTGTATCCTCCGGAGACCAAAAAGGCCAATTTATTCTGATAAATTTTTAGAAGTGCCTGACCCAGCAAAGAGCCTTTGTAGTCAAACGGACCAATCACCGCCGTAGGATTTAAAATCACAGCATTTAATCCCTCTTTCACTGCTTTCATTACTTCCCTTTCACCTTCAGCTTTTGTAAACTCATAGATTATTTTATTTGATTCAACCAATGATCTGCTTTCGTCGAGTAACTGATCCGGAGATCCAATCTGAAAAGCATGAATACTGCTGAAGTGAATGAATTTTCTGACCCTCGAGTGATTAGCTGCTTTTATGATGTTTTTAGTTCCTGTCACGTTGGTTTCATAAACAAGCTCTGAAGATTTGTTCTCAATTGCAATCTGAGCTGCAAGATGAAAAACAACATCCACTCCCTCGCAAAGGTTTACCAGAGATTCAGGTTCAAGCAAATTTCCCCGGATAAGCTCCACATCCGTTTCATCCAGATCGTTGCTGGAATTGTAAAGCAAAACTTTTATCTCGGCCCCCTGTTTTTTTAGCTCCTGTACAAGGCAATTTCCAATATGTCCACTGGCTCCTGTAACAGCAACTTTCATAACAAAATGTTTAAAATTTAAGGTTATAAAGCTAAACTTTTTGGACAAATAAGCAAAAGAGATGTTTATCCAAAAAGATTTTTAAAATGTAATTTAGATATACGAATAGGTCTCTGTAAACCAATATTTTTATGTTGGAGGATGCAGACGCTTATGGAACCATGCGCGCACTGCACGCATCCTTTCAAGTTGGCTTGAAGGCACATGACGATGGCATGTGGATCTTTCATCACTGTTTTCCGGCGCCCCCCACCGGATTTCAATTCCATCATTCGGATTATAGGCCATCTCGAAGGCATCTCTTCTTTTAAGCAGTTCGCCCAGGGTCAGCTTCTGCAAGGATCCATTACTCCTTGTATATGTAATCGACAAATCAGAAACCTTTTTATCCATCAGTGCCTGAAGTTTTTCCTTAACCTTTTCTGAAGAGAAATGTTGTGACAGATCAAAATCTTCAGGTGAGTGAACCACCACATCGGGGAAATCAATTATTGCATCCATCGCAATCAAAAGCCTTAAATCGCGGTTAGGGGTAGAAAAGTCTTCCCATTGGCCACCTGTCTGAAATAATCCTGTTGCACTCGAAGGCATAGGAATCACATCGCCCGGATGTAACTTAAAATAGGCTTCACCATTGGCAATTGAAGTGACCCTTACCAAAAGTTGCTCATGAAGTGCCTGGATAAGATCGAGAAGGGCCGCTTCAGGATCAAGCGGTTCAGGATTAATAAGCCTCTCCATTGTATGATAGAAGACATCTGTTTTCATTTTCCTCTGCTGGATTGAATATGGGATAAAACCAGAGGAAGACTTCAATGCACTGTTAACTATCGGAATGCTCATACCATTTTTAACCGAAAGAGGACGAAAAGCCTTGAATCCAGGTTCTCCGATAACTTCTGAAGTATTAAACAGAAAATTTCCTTTCCAGAATCGTTTTATTCCTACGGTTCCATCAGGTTGGGCGTCTACTGACAGGAGTAATCCGGGATGGTCTCTTGTTTGCGGCACCCAGCTTACAAGAATCAGAGTATGCCCGTAGGGATCGGCAAAAACAGTACCGGGACGCAAGGCGTTATGATCAAGGGGAACAGGATAATAATCGGATTTTTCATCATCAAGTGAAGTTCGTGCAGTTCCTGACTGTACGCCATTCATCACCACTCTAAGAAAGGAGTTTAATGCCAGAACAGGATTTTCTTTCGACCGGGCGGTTTCATTTGTTATCCATTGGCCTGCTCTTGGACTACGGCCAACGTAACCTCTGTCGCAAATATGGAAACCAAATGGGACACCAAGTTTCCACGCAAAATATGCCCTGAGAAAAAATGGATTATCAGCGCAATCAGGTTGCATGATTACATTGATTTTCCCATTTGGATCATCTTCGCCAAGAGAGAGATAGTTATAAAGAAAATTCCGGTTTTGATCTTGTGTTACCTTGTGGAGTGCAGTCCATGATGAGCGCTCGTCACATCCATGAAACAAAGCATTAATCCACGATGAATAAATTATCTCCATACTGCTGTCCCATCCCCGAAGTGTCTTCCATACAGCACCGGTTGAAGGAATCGGTTCGCGTGAAGAGATCATAAAATCGAGAGTGGCCAGAACCTTTTTATCTTCAGTTAAAGTCGCAGTATACTTTCCTGCAGATGATCCTGCAAAATCGTCTAATCTCCAGAAAGGTGATTCTTCTCCGGCAACACTTTTTTCAGATCTCAGAGCACCTGACGGACCCTCAACAATTATCTGTGCTTTTCTGATTCGTCCTCCTCCTGTGGCAAGAATACGGAATGGTGCTCCGGGAATAGGATTTTTGGGCAAGACCAGCAAGATATTTGCGGTCCGGAATTCATCTGAAGCGCGGAGAACTGTCACAGAATCTGATGTTCCGTGAAAGGAACCTCTTATTTGTCTGGTCGGGCTATCACCACAAGATATTGTGCAATTGAATATTATGGGAAAAGCCAGGCCAAAGATCAATGATTTGATTTTGATTCCGGGCATGGTTTTTATGAGTAACATTTTTGATTTAAAGATAGCCGAAATCAAGTGAAATGAGACTTATTCTTTTTAATGAACTTCACTCATTGAATTTGTCTTTTTAAAGTTTTATAAATAATAAATTACACTGATTTCTAAAATGCAAATTTTATACCTGACTGTTCGTAAGATGTCGAAATGTTGTTAGTAAAGTGTTAATAAATACCAAAATCAGGAAGTGTTTTTTAACAAATTACGCCTCATGATTGTCATATTTGGAAAAAGGTTTCGAACAGAATTATAAACTAATTGTTTTTATTTAAATATTTAACATGAAAAGAACCACACTAGCTCTTTTTACGATAATGATCTTCAGTTCATCCCAATCCCAGAAGATACCCTCCGTGGTATCGACGGTTGATCTCAACAGATATAAAGGTGTATGGTATGAGATTGCCCGCCTTCCTAACTTCTTTGAAAGAAAATTAAAGTGCACATCTGCCACGTATACGTTGCGTGATGACGGAAAAATAACCGTGTTGAATAAAGGAAACTATTTAACTGATCCTCAAAAGTCGACATCTTCCAGGGGTGTTGCGTGGATACCTGATAAAAATAGTCCAGCTAAGCTTAAGGTACAGTTTTTCTGGCCATTTTCAGGAGATTACTGGATTATGGAACTGGATAAGGAATACAAATATGTCCTGGTAGGAGATCCCTCTCTCAAATATCTCTGGATACTTTGCAGGGAAAAGAAAATGGATGAATCGACTTACAATATGCTGCTAATGAAGGCTGTTGAAAACGGTTATAACATAAAATCCATAATCAGGGTTGAGCAGGATTGTAACTGAGTGATTTACCCCCTCGCCCTTCGGGCACTCCCCCTTTGCAGGGGGAGAAAATTCTACAATAGAGACAAATCCAATAAACTGACGAGAATTATCTCCCTATTGGGGGAGAAAATTCTACAATAGAGACAAATCCAATAAACTGACGGGTATTTTCTCCCCCTTGGGGGAGATGTCCCGCTTCAGCGGGACAGAGGGGTATTGTATTATTTAACACTCTCATTTACAGGAATATATACCAACTCAATCCCATAGTTTCTACCAAGATTCCGGCTGTATTTTTTTTCAACTGCATTATTCCAGTGTTCCATTACTCCCAGGCTTTTCAACCTTGTACCGTCACGTTCAGGATCATACAAAGTTTTTGAAGGAGGATTGGCTGCCAGGGCTGCTTCAACCAGGTATTTTTCAGTATAGGCAATATCTGCAAGATCGGGCCATTCTGCCCTTAAAAAATCAATTCCCACGGCATCAACAGCAACTCCGTCCTGGGAGGCAAACAGACTTGAACACCAGCGGTTATTAAAAGGAGCCATTCTCCATTTATCTTTTAGGAGAGGAGGTCCATCCTGTGAGCGTGCAGCATAAAAGCCATCAATTATAAAAAGTATAGTTTTCCCTCCAAGGTCTTTATGTCCCAAGAAGTCTGTAAAAGTCATGTACTTATCTTTCCCCTTCGGGTCCTGATTGAAGTTATCATGTGCATTTTTTCTCCAGCTCCGGTCTATACTCGTCGCTCCGTAAAAATTCTTGGCACATAGAGTAACACCTTGTCCGATATGTCCTTTAAGTAAAGCCAGGTTTATAAGATAATCAGCTTCAACAGCACAGCTTGCCAGACCTGTAGCAAGCTTCCCGTTATCGGCAGAATATGGAATTGCCTTGTCCACATAGGTGGATTTAATACGTCCTTCCCCACCTTCATTATCAACAAATATGACTTCCGGGAAGTCTTTATGACATTTAATGAAGATATTATCACAAATAAAACGGCTTGCGTCAAATATTGTAATGTCTTTCTGCGGTACCCCTGCTTCATTCGTAAGACTGGCTATCAACGCATATACAAGCTGGGGTGTAGCATTTAAACCTGTTGTATCAGCATGACTCGTTGTATTGTTTTGATTAATCTTTACGGCAATCTTCTGATTAATGGTATAGCCGTTGTTGATTTGCTTCTTCTCCTGATTAAAATTCTTAAAAAGAGCATTCCATGCTTTTGCCTCTGTAATTTGGCCACTAAGTGATTTTAATACATTTTCGAGCATTTTGTCAGCTTCTGATTGAGAAGTGCTCTTCTCATCCCACCAGTATTTGTTTGTACCATCCCATGATGCAACTTTTGGGTCAAAAATCCATACCACACGTCCGGGGAAAATACCATGCTCAACACCTATGGGTACATTTGAAAGAACACTGTTCGTATCAACAGCACTTGCATTCACGACATCAGTCCTGTTAGTCAAAAACAGTAAAATACAGATGGCAGCAATAGTCAGAAATGATGCTCCATAAATGTACCTCGACTTTCTGAAATGATTTCTGGCTTTATTAAAAGCGAATACGGAACCTGATAATGAAATCAGATATATTACAAATGTCGACATAATTGGTGCGGCAGCTCTCATACAAGGGTAAGCAGCCCTCTGTGGTTTTGGAATTACCCGTATCAGGAACCAGATCGTCGAAGATATTCCTAGTGTGTAAAAAATTATTTTAGATAGAACCGACTTGTCTGTCAGACTCTTAAGCTTCTGAAAGAAAATTTTGAACCTTGCTTTCATGGATTAATTTTTCAATAAAGATAAGCGTGTTTTTGGATTTTCAGAATTTCACGATAAAAAGGTAACCTTGAATTAATAAATAAACGAACGCAATATTATCATCGCCATTATTGATTTCTTACGACCTAAAATAAAGAGCAGTCTGAATCCAGACTGCTCTTTATAATTTTTTGCGCCTTTTGGTATAAATATCTTAGTATTAATTGAATTTATAGCTTAATCCAAGTGTTAAATATCCAAGGCCATAGCCTAATTCACCAAACCCTGCCAGTTTATCTGAAAAATAGTATCGTCCTCCTATATACAGGGCAAATAGTCCATAAGTGAAAGATCTTGTAACTTTTTTATAATCATTTACTCCAAATGGAAGGACTGCATCATAGATCGTCGAAGATTCAATTCTTACACCCAACGCGACCCCACCATAAGTGTCAAGCTTACTTACCTTAAAAAGATCATAATGAATGGCCCCACGGGCAGCAATAATTATATCATTCCAGCTAAAGTCGCTGAAAGAGCTATTCCAAGCATAGGAAGCATGTTTAAACCCCACAATTCCTCCAATGGATAGCGGACCAATATTTTCAAGATCCGTAATTCCTTTTTCTAAGCTCAAACTAATAGCAGGTAAAGAAGTAGCACCATAACCATAACCATACCATCCAAATCCAACACCGAGGTTTCCTACCATATCACCATTTTTAAAGGTCTGTGCATTTACTGTCGTATTTGCTGCAACAATAGCAATAGCTATTATCAGAACAGACTGTTTGTATAGTTTCTTCATAGTCTTAAAATATTAGTTATTAATTAATACTAACATTCCTTTTTAATATTTGTTTATGCGGGTTTAAAAAAATTAGAAATAACTTTTTCAAATTAGACCAAAACTAAAATGCTTTAATTATTTCTAATTATTTTCCACTGCTAAATAATCAGGTAAGAATATCTTTCCTGTTATTGTCATTAGTAAGCGAAAAGCAAGCTAATTTACTAATTGAATTTTAAAGCTCCGCTTTTCTACAAAGATTTTGATGAATTCTGTAATAGATATGACAAAAATAAATACAAAAAAGATTCTTAACCTATTTCTTTTTAAGATCCGTTAAAAATCAGATACATAACAGCAGCCAGTGAAGCTCCAACGAATGGACCAAGAATCGGTACCCAAGAGTATTTCCAATCGCTGTCGCGTTTACCCGGTATTGGCAGGAGGAAATGTATTATCCTGGGACCAAGATCACGGGCGGGATTTATAGCGTAACCTGTAGGACCTCCGATAGAAAGACCAAGACCCAGCACTACTATAGCCACAGGTAATGCATTTAATGCACCTAAACCAACTTCGGGTTGTGCCATATAAAGTACTGCAAGAGCAAGTACATAAGTTCCAATAGCTTCAGTCACGACATTATACCAGTAGCTCCGGATATTCGGAGTAGTTACAAATACTGCAAGTTTAGACTCTGCATCATCAGTTGCGTCAAAATGTTTTTTATAAGCTAACCAAACGAGAAATGCGCCGAACATAGCTCCAAGCAACTGGGCACACATATACATTGGTAAAAGATTAATTGAAAATTTATGTGCAAGCACCAGAGCCAGAGTAACGGCAGGATTCAAATGGGCACCGCTGTAAGGTGCAGCAATTAATACCCCGGTAAAGACTCCCACAGCCCATCCGAAGGTTATTACAATCCAGCCACTGTTATTTCCTTTTGTTTTACTAAGAAGGACGTTTGCCACAACACCTCCTCCAAAAACAAGAATAATGGCAGTTCCGAAAAATTCAGCCCAAAATGCATTCATTTGTCTATGTAATTTAATTATTGTTAATATTTTTAATTCTCAATACTTTATATAAAACTGTATATGTTCATAAAAGTTTGGAGGGAGCTAAAGTTTGGAGTACTTAAAGTAGAAGAAATAAATTGACATAATTATCAACTTTACGCACTCTAGGCACTTATTCCGAATCATCGGCCCATGCTTTTGCAGCATTTACAGCCCGGTGCCACCCTTTAATTAAGGATATTGTTTCACTCTTTTTTATTTGAGGAGAAAAGGTCCGGTCAATTTGCCACTGTTTCCTTACTTCATTGATACTACTCCAGTACTTTACGGCAAGTCCGGCCAGATAAGCAGCTCCAAGCGCTGTTGTTTCAGTAATTTTTGGCCGTACCACCTTTGTCTGCAACAAATCTGACTGGAATTGCATCAGCTGATTATTAACAGTCGCTCCACCGTCTACCCTTAATTCCCGGATATCTATTCCCGAATCCTTCTGCATAGCCAGGAGAACTTCCAATGTCTGATAGGCGATACTATCAAGTGCCGCCCTGGCGATATGTGCCGAAGTGGATCCTCTTGTCAGACCTACAAGCGTACCTCGTGCATGCTGGTTCCAGTGTGGAGCGCCTAATCCCGCAAATGCAGGAACAAAATAAACTCCTTCGCTGTCATTGACTTTTGCTGCGAGTTTCTCTATATCACCTGAATTTTTAATAATACCAAGGCCATCACGAAGCCATTGTACAACTGCTCCCGCAATGAAAATGCTTCCTTCGAGGGCATATTGTGTGTCAGTACCGATTCTCCAGGCAACTGTTGTGAGTAGTTTGCTTTTCGATTCAATCGGTTTATTGCCAATATTCATCACCATAAAACAACCTGTTCCATAAGTGTTCTTTACCATTCCGGGTTCGGTACACATCTGTCCGAAAAGAGCTGCCTGCTGATCACCGGCTATTCCGGCAACAGGTATAGAGGCGGCAAACAGGCCTTCAGTTTTACCATATATTTCACTTGAGGATCTGACTTCGGGAAGCATAGATGATGGAATGTTGAACAGACGGAGTAACTCATCATCCCATTTAAGAGTATGAATATTAAACAACATAGTTCTCGAAGCATTCGAAACATCTGTAATATGTAATTTCCCCCTGGTGAGATTCCATACAAGCCACGAATCAATAGTTCCAAATGCCAATTGTCCATCTTCAGCAAGTCTCCTTGCATCATTAACATTATCCAATATCCACCGGACTTTTGTTGCAGAAAAATAGGCATCTATAATCAGACCCGTTTTCTTAAGGATCTTGTTGCTATGCCCTTCGCTCTTTAACTGATCACAATAATCTGCAGTTCTTCTGTCCTGCCACACAATGGCTTTATAAATGGGTTTACCTGTTTTTCTGTTCCACACTACTGTAGTCTCGCGCTGGTTTGTGATGCCAATTGCAGCAATATTTACACTTTCAAGTCCGGCTTTAGTAATTGCCTCGAGTGCAACACCGGTCTGTGTTGACCAGATTTCTTCCGGATCGTGCTCAACCCATCCCGGTTTCGGATAAAACTGAGTAAATTCTTTTTGTGCAGTTGCTTTTGGAAGTCCATTCCGGTCAAAAACGATTGCACGTGAGCTTGTAGTCCCCTGATCGAGAGCTAAAATGAATTCTTTCATATTTTCCTTGTTATTAGGTGAATTTCAAACTCCTATAAATAGTTCTTAACTAATTCATTATATGCATATACCTGTTCCTCCTGCCATTTCTGATCATACCCGAATTCACGTGCCATTAACCATGCAACCTCCGGGGCAATTTCTGCACTCACTCCGGCATTAAGAAATAAGGAACGGGTCCTTCTTGCAAGTATATCTTCGAGAGTGAACGGCATTTCATTTCTGCATATCCAAAGTATTTCGGCTCTGGTATAGGGTAATCTGGTATCGATTGGGATTCCCAATGAAGGGTTCTCAGATATCATCTTCTCTATATCAATAGAATGATCTCCATAGATATTCAACCTTTCTGTAGAAATATCTGAACTCTTTTTAGTCAGTTTAAGATCATAAGTGACACATTTCGCTTCTTTCAGAAGGCCTGCTTTTATTGCCCTGTCAATGGTCTCCTCAGCCATCCGCCTGTAAGTTGTCCATTTCCCTCCAATTATAGTAAGAAGGCCGGAAGGTGAAAGAGTTATTTTATGCCTGCGTGAAACTTCTCTAGTGGAAGCAGGATTATCAGGATTGGCCGCGAGAGGACGCAATCCCGCATATATACAAAGTACATCCTGTCTCCGAGGGGGGTTAACAAGATATTTTTCAGCGGTCTGTAAAATAAAATTTATTTCCTTTTCAAGAGCAACTGGTTCCAGACTTATTGAGTCAAGCGGTGTATCGGTGGTTCCGATCACAACCTCATTATACCATGGTATTGCGAAGAGAACTCTTCCATCCGATGTTTTTGGGATCATTATGGCTGAATTGCTCTGAAGGAAAGATTTATCGAGTACTATGTGGACACCCTGACTGGGTCGGATAGTAGGTTTTGATTCCGGATTGTCCATCCTGGCTATTTCATCAGCAAATATTCCGGTTGCGTTTATGACAAGTTTGGTTCTAAGTATAAATTCATCACCTGAAGCA